>Ga0209367_1000324_pt1 | contig 43512 bp, 30 predicted proteins | sample WorMetLIZISLAND2_FD_187412 | JGI IMG/M metagenome (GOLD analysis project Ga0209367, IMG submission 187412) | Marine gutless worms symbiont microbial communities from Max Planck institute for Marine Microbiology, Germany - Olavius geniculatus... ... | reverse complement strand
GTCGATCGTAGTTATCGTATTTAACGCAACTTTTGTACCATTTTGCAAGCAGTTAATTGAAGAATGTGATACTATAAAACGATTTTACCATATATAGCACTGTCTTCAAAACGCACGAGGAGACGTTTGCTGCTACAAATTTTACTACAAAATCCATTGATGAATGGACAAAATGGCTGTCCGGATATTGCTTGGCTGGCTCGTGCGCTGGCTGAGGAGCGCTTGCGCTCATTAATATTCATGATGCGCGCCTGCACTAGGCCACGGCCTAGTTGCTAGGCAGAAGTGATAAGTGTCGTGTGCATCGTTGCTAAGCAACTATAGTTTACCGCTCAGTTAGCTGACAGCCAGTCAGATTTTGTTCAGAAACGTGCACAAACTTAACTAGTGAGTTAAAGTTAACAGACGGTTTGCTAACTGATCAGTTAACTAAAAGATCCAGAAACCGGCCCTGAAAGTTACATTTTAGATCTGTTGGAACAGTCCTTGTTACAGGCAATACGTCTGTTACCCAGCTGACAGCGTCAAAGCTCATTGTCATGTTTAAACATCAGATTATAATTATGGAATGCATTTTTGTCATGGATGGCTATTATTGTCTGGGATGTTAAACCCTACTTACTTACTCGCTCACTCACTCACTATTATTGTCTGCAAATGCTATCAGCCAGTACTTTTTGAACTTTTTGATATCGGCTTAAAGCTGAACTGTTTTCCTCAGCCTACCACACCACGGACATTGGACAAGTCAGCGCCAACACAGTGCTTCTGATTCCCAGTGACAGTGTGACAATGGCGCTATTTTAAATTGTTTTTAAATTACAGTGCATTATGTGGCAAAGGACAAAATGAGTGGTGCACAATCTTTTTGAACCTCATGGTCTTGAAGTCACTGCTTCCACACTAGTGCAGAATACTGTTGTTGTCACTAGTAATGAAAAATAGCAGATGTAATATTGTGGTATCATATTCTATTGAGCTTCCATTTTAAACTGGAGGTATATGCTACTTTGAGTAAGTCCAAACTGCAACTAAGGCAGTAAACAAAAGATCTGCACGGTGTATGATTTCATATTTTTTTGAATTTGCTTTTTGGGCATGGTGGGCTGGATAATAAATAACCAGTTATGGACCAAGAATCTGATGCTGTGCACAGCTAGCTTAAATGTCAGTTTGTGAGGTTCAGTCATGCACCGAATGATCCGCACAGCTGAACTTGCCATAAAGCTTGTTCACACCGTACAGTAGCTTCTAAAACTAATCTTTCATGCGTAACATGGTTTGCATTAACCAAAGAATCTTACTTGATGATGATTTGTAATTTTTGCATTGCGGCATTTCAATAGTATCCGTCACTGTTTTGTCTGCCGTATAGTTTCATTTTTAAACATTTCTCATTGCTGTATGCTTGCTACTAAAAACTCAGTCAGATAAGCCAGTTTTTGGCTGTTGTGGTAGTCACAGCTAAATTTCTTGCAATTCGTTATTCATTTTATCTGAACACCTTTGTATACTACGATGTTAGACAACAGCTGTGCATTGCTTGGCATATTATTCTAAGTACATTTTTGAATTGGTATTGATAAAAATGATAACATGGAACACACGGCATGCTTCAGTTTTTCATAGTTGTGTTGCCTGTTTAATGTGCATGTATATATTACACATTTTTTGTTTATTCTAGTGTGACAGTTATACCTTCATAGTGTAGTGACTAGTGCACTAGTAATTTACAACAAATGTATTTCTAGCATTGCCGAGATTTATTTTCAGTTTGCCCATCGCTATAAAATTTCGTCAGTTTTGCACTGTACTGTTTGTTTTGATAAGTCTGTATTTGATGTGTTACAACTGTGGTCCGAACTGAATATCTTTGTGTATTATGTTTGGAGTTGTATCATTCTTGTCTCAAGTTAAGTGTAATTGTGGAAAAGCAGATAAGGTGTTTAGTTCAAAAAGAATTGAGGACATAATCGATTATCAGCCTGTAATAAGTATGCTAGTAGTTAATGCCGCATTATTTTGCATCAACCTATGTTAGTAGTGGATATATTGTTTAATCTTTTATAGCTCCACTGACGTTTGTTGTCACAGTGTTACAGCTATATTGAACAGTCAGACATCTGAACTTTTCTTTTGCTGCAGTCTTTAAAGCAGAGTGGCAGATATAATTGTCTGCATGTGCAGGGTACTGTGACAGCGGGTGATAACAGAAGGACAGAAGAACTAGAACTGCATCTTAGACAAGAACGAACAGCTAAAGAAGAATCTGAGCAGAAATATAGGTAGACTTAATTTTGCTGGAAAAATAACTGTGATTGGTAATAGTATAAGTGATTACCACTACTGTTGATGTTTGTTTTAATGGGTGATTTTTTAAAAAAGTTTGTAGTTGGTTTTACATCTGATGTTTCACAGGCCAATTGCAAAAACAGCGTTAAACCACTATAGGTAACTAGGTTAAATAGATACTGCGTGGGTTCTTGATTAAGTTGTGATTTTCTGAATTATGGGTTGCCTGTTTTTAGAAAAAGTTTTTCGCACGCCGAAATGCCATTACTCGTTCAGCTATGCAGAATCTAGACAATCAGATTTGAAAATCAAGAATCTCTCTCCACACGAAGTTGAAGCTGTACAATACTTGCATTCTACCTATTTTCCTCTATGGTTCCGAGTGTTGGGCAGTTACTAAGAATGATGTGCGCAAGATCGATGCACTTGATCAGTGGTGTCTGAGAATGCTGCTAGGAATCAATTGGCAACAGCATATGCACAACGACGAAGTCAGAAGGTTAACCAAGCAACCCCATCTCTCAGCCGTAGTCCAGTCAAGGCGCCTGTCTCTGTTCGGACACATTGCACGAATGCCTGATGAAACAGATGCAAAACAGATCTTAACAGCTTCCCCCGCAGGAAACTGGAGGAGACCACTGGGACGTCCTCGTATTACATCGATGAAAACCATTCAGCAGGATCTGAAATCCAGCGACCTCAATATGGACGATGCAGTTGACCTGGCTCAGAACCGTCCACTCTGGAGATTGATGTCTATGTTCGGCGCTACGCACTCTTAGTGTTGCTTGCCAGAAATGATGATGATGATGTTTTAGAAGAATGTATTACTCTGGTGCTAGTATTTCTGGAGACTTTCTCATCTACTGCGGTAATTTTCTCTGTTGCATTTTTCTGCAGCTCCAGTCTTTATATTTTTTGGCAGTGAGTATATAGCAGTTGCATATTTATTTTGCATGATGCTGCAGCAAAGCTCAAGCCGAGCTTGAGCGAGTGATTGCTAAGGAGAGTTTAGCACAAGAAGAGCGGAGCAAGCTCGAGCGTGGCTTGACGATGGTGCAGCACGACATGAAGGAGATTCAGCGCAAACTGGAGCTGGAGGTTGACCAGCGGCAGAAAGCCGAGACTAAACTGAGTGAAGTCGAGAGTCAGTTGCAGTCGGAAGTCTCGGCTCGTCAGGCTGCTCTCGATAACAACCAGCAGTCAGTGGAGAAGGTGCAGCAGCTCGAGAAACAGGTACAGTGTGATTTCTGTGTTCTGTTTTACGTGCGTTCTGGTGGAGCACGATTATGTACAATATCAAAATACACTGTGGTCCATAAAAAACATGCCAATTTTATTTTTTGAATGTCTTTGTGAAACATTGGTCGATTGTAATAATTTTTGGCATGCGACCTCACGAAAGAACTTCATGCAAATGACTTTAGTTTTGGCCACCTCACTTTAATACTGTCAATACACTACCTTGTGAAATGCAGAAGTCATAGTTTGGCCATTTACAACAATGAATTCATACTGGATAGCGCACGTGTCTGCTCAGAAATGATTAACTGAAAAGCGACAAACACAATTGGCAACTATTGTATCTCAAAATTTCACGCATGTTACATAACATCCTTTTTATTACAGCATGTGCTCAAAATGTCCTCCTCCAGCACAAATGCAAGCGGCAAACGTTGACACCACTCACAAACAGCAGGCTCAACAACCTGCATTTCACAAGGTGATGTATCGACAGTATTAAAGTGAGGTGGCCAACAGTACAGTCATTTGCGTTGAGTTTTTTTCTGATGTTGCACGCCAAAAATATTCAAATCAGCCACTGCTGCACAGAGCTGTTCAAAAGATAAAAATGGCATGATTTTTTATGGACCACGGTGTACTTATGTGATAGATTGTGAGTTATTGTGTGGCTGTTCTAATAGGATGCATTGCTGCTCTTGCTCGTGTGTTTGTAAGCAGTCTGTTTGTCTGTTATTGGTACTCCCTGATCGTTTGTACTTTGTCTCTTTTTTTGGCCGTTTGTCTTGCAGAGGCTCCTAAAGTGTAAAACAAAAGGTATTTAAAAGCAAAAATTAGTTTGAACGTTTGTTAGGGCAGGAATAGCTGGTGTGCTTGTTTTCCATTCAAAAGCTTACGAGTTAAGCTTGATATTCAGGTTAGGATTCTGTGTATATGGCTAGATGACCATAAAATCTGCTGGCACTGGACTGCCATATTCTTAATTATACAAGATATGTTCACAAATGTTTTTGCAGTTCTAAGCCTATGAGAGGAATATCTGTGTCGTAGTGCATGCCTGTACATTGTGTGGATGTGAGTAGATTGTTGAACTAAATGAGAAGCTGCGGTGTGAGGCAGATTCTAGTTCAAAGACCAAGAAGTCAGTTGCTGACCTACAGCAGGTACACTCTGACAACAGCATATGTTAACATGACGGCTATTTATAGCTGTGCATGTTCTTTGTAAACACTAAATGAGATACTGCTGAATAACAGTGTCAGCATATTTTATGTTGATAACTGTTCAGAAAACTTTTTAATGTTGTGCACCTTTGAGGCATCTGGCTATTTTGGGCCAGTCAACCAGTATTGATCTTTTGTCTTGTCTTTGCTAATTCCCAAAAGTGAGTGTTCTAAAATGTGATAATTATGGAGCAAACTAGTATCTTTTAAAAGTAGTTTGACAGTCATTGATCCATTAAGCCTTGGTGTGTCTTTCGAAGTACTGTGTTTGAAATTTGGGACTGTGTATATGTTCTGGTGTTGATCTTATGCATAAAATTAGTTATGGCCGATTGGTGATTTAGTTGAATGCTGATCAGGTTGACTAATGCAGCAGTTAATGAGCATAGAATGCTATGACTGATGAGGGAGTTTTCATGATGGTTGGTTGTTGACAGCGCAACGCATCGCTGGAGCAAGAGCTGAGTGAAGTGCAGGCTCGCTACACCGATGCTGTTAACACACGGACGTCTGTCGAGAAACAGATGCTGGGCACCCAGACACAGCTGGATGAGCTAAGGACCACACATGCACAGTGCACGGAGCTCATCAAAGATCATGAAGGTATACATACATCCATGTTGTCAGTCTTTCCCGAGCCACAAGGCTCATACCCACACAGGGATGTCGAGGCTGAGTTGACCTGGTTGGCTGATTTCGTACTGAGATAGCTTAACTGTCTGCCAATAGTTGCCCTCCCCCTTAAACTTGCAATCAAGAGCTTGTTTGTTTGACCTACAGCTGGCAAGTAACAAACAACCATGGGCAAGTTCTTCACACCCATGTGCCTTTGTCTGTCATCGAACAGTATTATTTGGTACCAGCCTAGACGATGGAGGCAGTATATGGCAGAGTTGTTGCCTACTGCCCATATGACTGGGCTGTGTCTGCAGCTCACTGCTGGCTCAGGGTCGTTTAAACGAAAATGAGCACCAGCTGTATGGTCACAGAGCTGTGATAAGGTGATGCCGACAATGCGGACACTTTGTTTTACCTGTTAAATGCTGTCAGCATTGCTACATTGTTTGACACTATGTTGTCATTGCTTTCTCATTGAAATGCATAAACCATTGCGTGTGGTGGCAGGTCGACAGCAGAACTTGCAGGCTGAAGTTGCTCGGCTTGTTGAGCGCGAAGCTGCCATACACGCCGATAACCAACATCTGCACCAATCTGTTATACAGCTAGGAAAGGTAAGCTGTGCAGCGTGCATCTTGCTGGCAGTTGCTGCCTAGGATGATACGAGTTGGATATTATCTTTTGTTTGTTGGTTCCGAGTTTGGTTGACAGTAAATTGTATTAGTTGTTCTGTGCTGCAGTAAATGTTGTATAGGAAACTGCAGTAGGGACTGTGTATTATGGCTTTGATTGCTTGCATTGTCTTGTCTTCTAGGTGACCTGTTATGTGTTAATTGGGTGTTAAGCTATGCTCAATTGATCACTCACTGAAAGAGAATGGCTTTCCAATATGTGATGCCACTTTTATTTTACACATATGTTGTGGATTGTGTACTTTGTTTTTATGGTTTTGGATCATGCCGGAAGCTTCTAAACATTGTGTTTTATTTATGTAGGACAAAACGAACATGGAGCTGGAGCTGAACACTTGGAAGCAGAAATTTGAGCAGGAGCAGTTGTCTCATAAAGAAGACTTAGCACGCTTGAATAAAGCAATAACGGAAGAAGCTAACTCAGAAGCGTTGAAAGGTTTGGTAATTGCTCAAACATTCTATATGGCCTTTGCATCATTGGTTTCATACTGCATTAAATGCAATACAAAAATTTAACCTCTTAACAGCCAGCTCCTAGAAATTCCCTGTGCCACAGTAAGTGTTGTTGTATTTTGGTGAGGATCACTGGCTACTAAAATTGGTATTGTGTGTGTGTCTGTGTACTTTTATTGTAAGGCATGTTCGACATTCTGTGTGTGTTAAACATGTAGACGCTGAGTCCCGGTTGGAGAGTGAGCGATCAAGTCGTCAGAAAGCCGAAAAAGAATTGCTGGAGACAAAGAAGTTGATCAGCAGCCTGGAAGTTGATGTCAGTCAATACAAACAGCAGGCTGACACTGTGGTACAGGAACTTGCTGCCGAAACTGAGAAGGTCTGTAGTGACGATTATGATGCTGTTATTTATCTTTAGACTTATATGCTTGTACACCTGTCATACATTGATGCTGCCTTGGATTTTGTTGGCTTGGCTACATTTATGTGCTGGTTTCCCTGTAGCTGCAGATGAAGCAGGCAGAATATTAATTGTTGATGATTTGTGGTGCATTTGCTGCATTCAGCGAGTAGATTGTCTTCTTTTCATGTTTTGCTGGTTTAGGATTAGGTATTTGATGAAACCGCTGTCACAGACTTTGTGGTCTATCCACCTGTAGGCTTAGTTTCCTACAGTGGGAGATGCCCTGAAAGGGTGTGATCCAATTTACTTTTTTCATTTGATGAAATTCTGTTTTACTGCAATTGTCGTGATGGCTGTTCTGATTTGAAAAAGAAATAGCCGGACGAGCCAGGAGTTTATTGGCGTGTTGTTGTGCAGACGAAGCAGCTTAATGTTCAGTTAGAACAAGAGGTTCAGAAGCGCAATTCTCTTCAGTCCGAGTTGAATGCCGCTCAGCACCTGATTACGCAGCTGAAAGCAGCTGAGAAGCAACTGAACAAGGTTCTGGCTACTTTAGGGCTTTTTTACCTGACTGCAGTGTGCTGTCGATTATGACATGTGCAGGGTAAGCTTGGCTTGGTGGTGTTTGTAAGGTGTTTGACTTACAATCAAGAGGATATGGGTTTGATTCCCAGTTGGGTCAATATCAAGTGCTTACTACTATGGGTGGCTGTCTGCTGACAGGTGAACCGTTTAGTTTTATAACCAACAGCTAGGTCAACTTAGCCTTTCATCCTTCCAGGATAGGTTAATCGAGTACTAGCTTGTCTGGCTCAGGTTAAAGCGGGCACATTCATTTTTGTTTGATGGCAGGTGGCACTGTGTGATCCAATGTGGCAGGTGATGCTCTGCAGCTTTGCAATTGGTTACCCGTAAAGAGCTGTATGCGACTTTTATTCAGTCTGAAAAGTTGTGCTTTGACAGTTTCTGCATAAGTTTAGTCTGTCGAGTGAAAATTGAAACTAGTAGGCTTTTTTGAATGTGAAGTTTTTTTTGTGTTGCTGCTACTGAGCTTCTGTGCTTCTGCTACTTTCAGTTTTTGTTACTAGTCTTTTGTGGAGGTGAACTGTTACAGGCTGACTGTTCTTCTAGCATGTCATTAACCAAAAGGTGTTATATGTGTTTTAAAAATCAAAAGCTGTTTTGCGTAATTATTTGAAAGTTTTACTTATTATGTTATTGTCTTTTTTAATGTTTTACTACTGCATTTGTGTAAAACTTGATGTTTTGGCATCAGTTGTAACTGTTGTAGTGAAATTTCAGAAGTTGTCATATACAGTTGAATACTGACTGAGTTATCTGTACAGTGGATGAGATCGTGGTGTTTTTGATGAATGTGTTCTGTGTGAAACATTGATGTGCAGGAGTTGGGAGATACTGCTGAATTGAAGAAAAGTGTGCAGGAAGAATTGAAGAAACTGAAAGAGTAAAATAAAACTTCTATTCTGTGAAGTGTTGTTGTATTTTTATGATGTTTAGTTAGTTATGCTGTTGAACCAGTAATGTGGAATTAGTCTGTTGTTGAAAAACTAGTTGGTTTTGATATGGGTATTGATGTATATTTTGGCTATTTGTGTGACGCTCACCAGGTATAGGGATAGAAGCCACTGGAGACCTCAAGCTGCCCTGTTTGTGTGTTTATGTGTGTGAATAGGGAAGTGGTTAATAAGGACATGCAGCTGACTGAAGTGCAGGAACAGTTGGAAGCTGAAAGCTGTTTCTCAGTACGTATGCCTTTGTGTCTGCTGACAGGCATCGGAATTTTCTTACCAATTTTTTATGGTTTGTATTTTTACACATAAATTAAATGCTTTTAGTCACTTATGGTACTGAATGGCCGATTTTGTGCTTATGTGTGATTAAGGAACCAATCGTGCACTCACTTTTATGTTTCGGTCTTTTTCTATTGTAGCTCTTGTCGATCACTGCCATTACTTTACTGTTTATTCAAATTATATGATTTTCATACTTTCTGCTTACCATCACGTTGTTCCACGTTTTTGTTGCTTCATGTTCATTTAGAGTAGTTTTGAATCTTTGAGTATGTGTGTTGCATTAAACTGGCAGCACTGCAAATTTTATATCATATCAGATATGTCGTATTTAAATGATGATAAGTGATCATGTGTGGTTGAACTTTTTTTGTTCTGTTGCTGTTTAACACTTTGTTAGTATATCTGAAAAACGTGCAAAAATTGCTAGATCTTATATCTGAGTTATAGATGACCTGCTAATACAATGCAGTACACGATAAACTTATATACTGCAAATTCACAATAAGTTTCTAATGTCTGCAGTATCAAGAATAATAAGAGCAAACAGAAAATTTGTTAAATAGCAGTTTAAAGTGTCCACAGAAAGATTTAGATTTCTCATGTAGTTAGACAGTTTATTCCAGACACTTGGTTTGAACCTGTACAATTATCTTTATGCACAGTAAAATGCACAAAACTAAATTAGTCAGTACATAACTACATATCAGTCCCATAATCTGGCGTGAAGCAGACATGTAAACAATGGGTTTGATTGGCTGACACGGTGTGACGTCACCCTCCTGCGCTGCACCGGCTTTACATGCTTTTGACCCGGAAAGCTTTTGGATCGACATGGGTCTTTCCACAACGATTGAAAAACGTGAAACTTTCGTTCTGGAAACAATAGAAAAACGACTTAGAACTGCCCAGACCTGGTTAGGCTTTCAAAAAAACACAACCAATAAGTGATTGTAGGATTATAACATGTTATGTGATTGTTAGTTACATTATTCATATTCATCAGTTGATATTTAGTGCTCTAGTCAATGTAAGTTTTGCATTCTCACATCGGACTATCAATTCATGACTGTTGCTGTATTCTTTGCAGACCCTGTATAAGACCCAAGTGCGGGAGTTAAAGGAAGAAGTGGAAGAAAAGACAAAGGCTTGCAGTGATCTCGACACAAAACAGAAAGCTTTGGAGATGGAGAAGTATGGAACTTTGTTTTTTTTTGGTTTTAAATACTTTTGTTTATTTTGCTTTATATAGTGAGTGCTATCTTACACAGTGTTACTGACCTTAATATTTTCCTTGAATTTTTGCTGAATACTGTTCATTTGAATATGCATTTTAGTTCAGCATCATTTTCAGTGTTTAACAATGCAGTGTGTTGTGTAAATAGCAGAAAATTATTCTGTGCTAACTAGGTATACATTCATCATGGGCTAAAGTGTATTATGCAAGTGTATTGAGCAACTGAGTGAGTGAGTAGGGTTTAACGTCCCACTTGACACAGTATACATCATTTCGAGGATGGTCTTTTCAGGCAGAATGCACACAAATGCATATTTATGGAACGGTAAGTTTAACCTTTACAATAATAGAACAGAAAGTTTAACCTTTACAGAAAAACCTAACATAAAACACAGAAACAACTTAAACCTAAAACTGTAAGAACTTGCCATTATAACTGTGCATATTTAAGACTAATGGCAGTTCTAATAATATTCCCTGTTATGCTGCAGACAGTCATCAATCTCATAATGCTGTCTATTGGAAGACAGAGGCAGCAAATGTAATGAGGTGTTATAAATTCAAGATTGTGATTAATATTGTTCTGTGCCAAACATCATACTAGGATTAACAAATGCTAGTAGCATTTAAGTCATCATGCTTGACTGTAACAGGATTATGGGCAGTTATAACATTGTAGAGTGATAGATATGGTGATAGACAGGAGGACGAAATAGCCGTGGAATAAGTTTCAGAGTGTGATAATTGTTTTTTATTTATGGCATGAAGTAGCTGTGTCATATTGTGTTGTTTCTCATAGCTAGGGCCCACAGTTTTCTGCAGTAAATTTTGCTAAATTCTGCGGGCCAGTTTGAAAAATTCTTCAACTCACCGCCGCAAAATTGTCCAAATTCCGCGGCTTACATCTGCCTTTCATTGTGCATAAACTAAGCTTTATTCTGTTTTAAAAAAACTAGTTTTTGGATGCTGGCATGGCGCTCAGTTATGCTAGCAACATACAAATGAAATTATCAATCTTTTTTTTGTTTTAAAAGTGCAATTTGTCAATTAGTCGCATTGTGTTAATTGATGATTGTGCCCGATATGATGGTAATTATTAGTATACACGCAGTTTTATTCAGCTCAGTTTGATTTTTCTCCGTGATATAGTTAGTTTAAGCCGACAATCATACTAATCATCGGTCATTTCTTAACTTCTGTAAAATTCCGCAGCAATATCAAAATTCCGCGGAAAAAAAAGCAAATTTCACGGGTCAGATCGAAATTCTGCGGCCCGTGGAAAACTGTGGGCCCTACTCATAGCTGACAAGAGAATAATGTAGAGAATAATGCCGTGGTAACTGTGTTGCAGAAACTCGCTAAGTGCACAAATTTCACAAGAGAGAAAAAATCTTGACGATGAGCGGAAGTCCCAGAATGCTCTGCAGCAGAAGGTGTCTGAGCTCGAGAGGGAGATAAAACTGATTGATCTGGAGTTGAAGGAGACTTCAAGGCGACATAAAGATGAGATCAGTCATCGGGATGACACCATCAGCAATGTATGTGCACTCAGTTATTAATTTTTGACAATAACAGTATTTCTCTTGCTGTAAACGAGTTTTTGTAGACTTTGTCTTTCTATTTTGATAATCGTAAATATCCGTTCCTTTTGCAGATCCATTATTGATCTGGATGATTGTTTCTCATGGTATCTTTTTTCATTTCTCATGTGTAGCTACCATACATAGAGTTTGTTGGCATGTCAGATACATTGCACAAAGATGTATTGTTGGCCTGTTTTCATTTGGTTGAATTTTAGTTTTTTTAATTTTTGTATGTCTAGTTTATTAATATAAATTCATGTTATTCTGTACGTGGTATGGATAGCATGTGAATTAACCATGCCTGTGTAGTTTAATCTAAAGTCATAGTGCTAGAAAAAAAGATTTTTTTGTATGCTATTAATTTCATAGTATTGTAACAAAATATCAGCATATGAAATATGTGCATTTGAAGATGCCGGTCCATGTTTTTTGGAATATTCTTTTCACACACAACAGCAGCTACTGCTGTAGTGTGTCTTAGCCATCGCAATTCTGTCTGTCCATCTGTCCATCACACAGGTGGATCATTCAAAAACGGTGCAAGCTAGGATCACCAAACCTTCACCATCAGCTGCCTGTAAGACTCTAGTTTCAGGATTCATAAAGCTTTTTCATTAATTCGAAAGGGGTCACCTTGAGCCAGAGCATTAAATGACAGGAGGTGCGGAAAATTTGCTATTTTGAGCCAATACGGCTGAGCGAGACCAGTCGTGCCATCTGGCGCCCTCTGGCAAGTGTAAAAGAAACATCGTTGCTATGATGGGTTACTGGGTTAGCTTAGATTTTGTTCGCACTGGGCTATCAAAACACACACCGCTGTTGCGTGTTCCTTTTTGCGTTATCTGGGCTTTTTTGTTGTACTCTCTTACAAATAGCACATGTTGTCTCTACTTTTAGATACCAGCATTTTTACTTTTTATTTTGAGGGCATTTATTGTTAATTCAGCGTACAAATTACGTGATTGCTATCTTGGTTGTGTTTTGTGATAATCAGCTCGAGGAAGCTGGTAAGCTGAAGCATGCAGAGCTAGAGGAGCTGGAAAAGGAGAGGACTGAGCTTCATGTCAAGATTGGGTCATTAACTGAAGGTAAATACTTGGAAATTTATGAGGCTTATTACTGTGCTGAGAGGTCTTAATGTCTAGTTCTCAGAGCCCAGTATGTCATATTAGGGCCTCTGTAAATAAGAACTTTTGTATATGGCATCATAGTTAATCTCATTATTATTTTGTGTTGTAAATTGTTCGGTCTACTGTGTTGGCATTATTTTTAATTAGTCATTTAAATGCATTTTTGTTGTGTTGTTTATGAACACTTTTTCTGAGTGCTTTGACACTTTTTGGTTGTATGACAAATGGGGCAAAAAAGCGTTGCCACATCAGTTTCGATAAGTGTATTGTTGGGGAATAATCTAGTTTGGAGTACCAATAATTACAGGCAACAAATTTGAGCTAATGCTCATGAGACGTGCAAAAGCCTATAGCAGTTTCTGTAGGCAAATTGCCTTAGTCTATCTCCAGCCATTTTATTGGAGTTCACTCTTGAAGTGTGCGGTGCAGTCGAAGATTGCAAAAAAACAATAAAACCCTTTTATTTTGGGAGTTCAGGGTCTTTTAAAGTCATTGATGTTGATACGACTAAAAAGCTTGTCACTAGTGCTTGTTGTGATAGGCAGCCTATCTGCACCCTTTTCACGCTAGACTGGCGAACAACTGTAGAATAACAACTTTTAGAGGATTCCGCTCTTTGATGCTCTTGTGTGCAGGTTTCCTTAAACCTAGAAGGTTGAGACTTGTACCCTTGAAATCTACGTTCAATACTGAAATTTTTATGTGCAGCTTGACGTGGTCTATCTGTAGTGATTTTGGTGCAGTTCACTCTTGAAATGTGTCTCACAGCCCAAAGTCGCCAAAAAATCTATAAAAACCCTTATTTTAATGTTCAAGGTCATTGCTCTTGGTGCCAATCGAGAGCTTATGTGCAACTTCCTATTAGTGATTAATAGTAACCTAGGCCCTATCTCGCACCATTTCTGAGATGCAGCGACTTATTGGCCAAAAATTGCAAATTTTCCCCACCCCCCTCTCTCGCCTCTCATTTAGTGCCTTTGCTTGGAGTGACCCATTTCGAATATATGGAAAAACTTTATGGATCCTGAAACTAGAGTCTTCCAGGCAGCTGACAGTGAAAATTTGGTGATCCTAGCTTGGACCGTTTTTGACTGATCCACCCGTGTGACAGACGGACAGACAGACAGACGAACAGAATTGCAATGGCTAAGACGTGCTATAGCAGTTCCTGCTTTTGCGTATAAAAGGTGGTGCTGTAAACAAAAGATAAGAGTGTGTGTAAGGTTTTAACGCCGAGCATTGAATGCGCTGTGGTAGTGACATGTATGGATGTCTGTTTTGTAACACAGAGATAGAGAACATGCAGTCAGACAGCAGTCGAGGTGACTCCGAGCTTCAAGAGTTGAATAAAAAACTCGCCGCTGAGAGAACCTTGAAGGAACAGGTTAATCATTTAATACCGATATAATATTAATGGTGCAGTCTTTTTAGTCTGTCTTTCTTTGTCTGTTTGGAGTATAATTATTTTTTTGAACATGCTAACATAATTTGTTGTATAAGACAATGGCACTATCTATTTTTATTAAAGCAGTCAAGTTCGGAGATGCTTATGCTAAATGTCCTTTTTTAGCCATAAGGCCCACAGTGCAGTGCTGGTCTCCATTTTTAGCCATCAGCCAGATACCAACTAGTTTACGCTGCAAGATTATGGGTGTGGTGAGCCTGTTTATGCCCCAGCTATTACTCGTGCTCATTGCATCTATCCAGGGAATGGCCATGGTGAGTTCCTAAATAAAATGAAAACAAGAAGCCCAGCTGTCGCTAGGATAGCCGACCGTACTGGTTGTCAGTGACCTTCAAGGTCATCCAAGGTTGATTTTCATTTTATTTGAAAGCCAGCTTGCGACTTTATCAGTGATCAATAGCAACCTAGGCCCTATTTCATTCCGTTTCTGAGATATGGCCACATACAGCTTGAAACATTCTATACCATACTGTGTTATGACCCTTCAGGGTCATCTAAGGTGATCGATTTATGTCATTTAAAAGCCAAGAGGCGACTCCTATTAGTTATCAGTAGCAACTTACGCCCTATCTTTGCACCGTTTAGCCACAATACATTTGTGACAGACGGACAACAACCATGACAACAACTCTACCATTACTAAAGTATGGTCAGCTGATTATTTAGTACCCATACAGGTTGTTGGGATATCTGATCTTTTTAGTTATGAACTCTTTTGCATTATCAGTATGGATATCTCATATGTTGTTGATGTTATTGTTCATGAAGGCCATAATAAAACTGGAGGAGATAATGAACCGGAAACCAGAGACGTCATCACGCGGCCAGCGCGGCAAAGTGAGTGAGAGTGAGAGGAAGAAAAAGGAGAAGGAACGTCGCAAACTAGAGCAAGAATTGGAACAGGTGGGAATTTTTTATTAATTAATTATTTTCTCATTAATTAGATGTGTAAACGTTCCATACACTACTGCGCAAAGTAACACGACAACTGGACAACAAGATTTTTAATAGACATGGTGACCTGTATAGTGTATATATGTTAGTCTTATTTAAGTCAGTTATCACATTTGTTGAATAATTGTGATGAGGAAGTCCTTGCTGGAATTTCTTGATGTCACCCTGTAAATTTGTAAGCACGTAGATGCCACACGAATATGTTGTATTTCTGAAGCTCAGTTTGTGACATTCTAGAACATGATTGGAATCCATAGCAGTGTTACACGTCTACATGTCATACATGCTTGCATACATCTATACCATGTGTTGATATTCATGTTACGTTGTCACTGAATTATGACATCCCTTATTTTACTCACTTTTTCAGTGCTTTGACACTGTTTCCTGCTTGACAACAAGAGCATCTGGCCTGTAAAAATTTCATTTCAGAACTTTTTTAGGTCCCCATGAAGGATCCAGATTGGAGAGTGGGCTAGATCCTCCCAACCAGACACGCTTAAGGTTATGATTAGGTTACAGATGGGGATATTGATGGACCATTTTTCTCGGCTTTGGCAGCGCTAGGTTATGGCAGATGTAAACTGCTTTTCCAACATATGCAGGCTGGACCACGCAGTGGATTTATTTGAGTGTTGATAACTCAACGATGGTGGCAGTCATTTTTGCAAATCAGGCAAAGAATATTCATAATGCACCACTGTACAAGTTGTACTCTTTCCGTGTACAACATTCTGAGAATTTTCTTTAACATATCACATGCTTTTCTAGCATTAGCCATTGCAAAGTTATCAGCGCTTAGATAGGTCCATATTTTTGGCCCACCCTGTATGTGACAGATTCGATGGGTGTAAGTGCATCGTTGCAACGTCGGTTTTGTCGGTGTGCAGGAGCGTGAGAAGATGAACAAGTTGTCAGCTCAGGTCCAGCAGCAGACCAGTGATCTGCAAGCTCTGCTCAATGAAGAAACGCAGAAAGCACGCAACCTTCAGCTGGAACTTGATGCCAAGGAGAGCGAGATCGAGTACCTGAAACAGAAGATGGCACTGAACGGCAGCGGAGATACTTCATCCATTCACAGCGGCAACGAACAAGAACTGGATGACACCCCAATAGGTCTGATCTTTGACTGCATTATTGAAATAATACAGGCGTTGCTTATCTGTCGATCTGTCGGTCTGTCTCATATGGGCTCTTAGTTGAAAACAAAGTGGTCTAAATATACCCTAATTTATGTGGACATTCTCAGGTCAGAAGTAACGATGCGTCGGTTTTCGACTTGAAACGTCAAGGAACAGTAGGTAGAAATAGAGTTTGGTGTCGCTTCATTTGTTGCAATTTAATATTAGTCGTATCTTTTTAGTTTTTGTGTAATGGTAACAGTAGCAGCAGTTGTATGTATTTTGATCAAATATGGGTGCTGCTAATGGATCACAGTGCTGGTCTTATGTGGTACTGTTTTTTAGCCATTTACTTAGATAGCAGTTCGTGTTCTTATTATTTTGGCACCATGCCACTGCAAAGTAGGAACAATGTTGCCTTCAAACTTTCAAGGCCGAGATTGAGCTGATAGATGGTTTCCACTAATGTGGATTAATAACATTGATCATTCATGGTTGCATGGAATTAAATATTATCTCTTATTATGATCTGGTGCAGAGAGTCGGCTGGAGGGTTGGTTGTCCGTTCCAAACAAGAAACATGGTAATAAGTTCCTCTGGAAGAAGCAATACATCGTTGTCAGCACCAAGAAGATTTTGTTTTTTACGTCGGAAAATTGCAAGCAAAATAACGATCCACAGCTTGTGCTTGATATTGAGTGAGTACGGACTGTATGTCGCCTTGCTGTCTTTTTTGTATGAAAATGTGTTAATAGTGAATCGGTGCTTTGATGCTGTTGGGAAAGTTCTGTCACAGCTTGACTGTGAGTTTGCTGTAGGGGTCGCTGTAACCTGCAGTAACTTAATTTCAAGAGAGTCCAGAAAATGAATTTGGTGTATACGTTTGTGAATATAATAAACATTACGTTGTTATTTGATTCAGGTCTTTTTTAAATAATTTGCATTTTACGTTTGCGCTCGCTGTGTGATAATAGGAAACAAGCATAAGGATGATTTTCTGTGTGTTTTTTGCATGTTTTATGCTGCTGTTTATTCCTTCATACATTTAATTTGTATATCTTTTGGTTGCACATGATAACTACAATATTGCCATTACTGATCATTCTATACTTAGGAACTGTTAGTGACTAGCATGTGCATTTGATGTGCAGAAGTCATACTATAGTCAGAGCTGTAGCAGCAGCATACTAATTACCGGTTTTTTAACTTTTTATTTTAGTTCGACATAAATCAAACTTTTTGATACTAAAGCATAATTTATTTATTTTTTTTGCCATATTTGTCATGTTGCATGTGTTAATACATGTACTGAAATGATATTGTTAGATTGTTTTTTATGCACTACATACATACCACTACGTACATACGTCTCTGTGTGTGTTTGCAGCAAACTATTTCACGTTCGGCCCGTAACGCAAGGTGACGTTTATCGAGCTGAGTCGAAGGATATTCCATGTATTTTCCAGGTACACTTGACAACTGACAAGATTACTGGCATTTTGCTGTTACGTGAATATGTTAATTTGAGTTTATGAATATATGGGTATCAACTGCAGTTGTTAAAAAATACTGCTTTGTCACACTTCGCATTTATTCATCTTGCTGAAAAAAACTTCAGTTTCGGTGCTTTTTCACTGCAGAACTCACTGTCGATATGCCAAATTTCTCAGCACTTTTTAGTGTAGTTCTGAAAATGGAACTGTTGGACATTGCTTTGAATGAACCTGGTCTCTGCTGTTATATGCCTCTTGGGTCGTATGCATACCAACGTCTTAGTTCTTGCTGAGACTGGCAGCTGCGCCGTGAGTAACAAGTTTGAGAATATTCGACAGAGTTCTGGTTTGTTTGCAAGCCATGGCACTACTGGTATGTAAATTGTTTTGATAAATTGGTTGATGGAATGTGTAGATACTGTATGCTACGGAGGGTGAGAACAAGAAGCCTGAAGATCATGAAGAGAAGGATGCGTCGCAAGGTGTTGCTGCTGGCATCCAGCCGTACAAAGGTCATGACTTCCTAGAGGTACAGTACCGCACGCCGACCAATTGTGAGTCCTGCAATAAAAATCTGTGGCACATGATCCATCCGCCGACTGCACTCGTGTGCCGAAGTAAGTCAAACACTTAGTTACTATTGTCTTCTTGTCAACTCTGCATTGCTGGATTGGTGTAATTTCTGCTGGGTTATTTGGCTGTTTAATAGCATTAAGTTAGTCTGACTTACGTGATATTGTTAACAGAATTTTATCAGTGTCGTAGTATCTATTTTGGTGTTTATTCTCTATCTCATTTATGTAGCCCTACTTTTTTCAAAGAATTGCACTTATTTCCTGGAGAAAAAAATACTGTTGTCATTATTTTGCAACACTATTAAATGCCATAGCTCTCTGCAGTGGTAATGTACATTGTTGATGTTAATGAAGATGTTCTGTTTGCAGGATGTCACTTAAAGTTTCACAAAGATCATTTCGACAACAATGAAGAATTTGTCGGCTACTGCAAAGGTTATACATGCTGTGATTTATTTCTTGTGTGTATGTCTGCACATTAATTGCAATGAGATTTAACTCAGTAGTCGTTTATAGTTTTAAAACTAAGGCATGGCATTAATAAACAGATACACTTTGATTACTAGTTTTTTGTTGGAACTAAAAAATAAGCTTATTACACATACTTGGTTGGGGAGCTGATGTTTAATGTTACATGTAAATTTCTTGTCAGTTAGAAAAAGCAGTTTGCATTGTTCATGATTGTGCAGATTGGAAGTTATAGCTGTGATAATCATGATGACATATAATAATAATTATTATTAGTCAATTAAAAGATTTTGAATAGTATGCCTGTAATTTTATGTCTTACCTAGCTTATGTGATGCTTTTGTCAGTGAAAGGCTATGTTGCAGCAGTAGAATTTCTGTCTGTCACTGTCCGGCATTTCGCTGCTTTCTTATGGCCACTGACTCTCACTCAGGGACATGCATTGACAGATGGACTTGCAGCAGCTACGAGGGGATGAGACAGGTGTCTTTTGGCAGCAGGCCTGAAACTGTGGAATTGCGTTCCAGTAGACAAGTTGGCATAAACTTTGAACAGCTGATTTGGCTGATAGAACAATTCTTCTTTGGCAGTTGGGGTCACAATGCATCATGACCGTTGCTTCAGTGTACGTCTTTTCGAGTTTTCTCACCTGCATAGTTGTGCTGTTAACTTGCATAGTTATGCTGTTACAGTGAATCAGGAGGCACAGTCTGCAAAGGAAATGCTGCTGATGGCGACGTCAGCAGACGAGCAGAAGATGTGGGTCCAACAGCTCAGTAAGAAAGTTTCGAGGAAAGGACTGACTTCCGGTGCTGGTGGCGACAGACCTGCTCCTGGGTATGTACAGGACTGCTCATTTTCACGCTGTTGAACAACTTGAACTACTAATAATAAGTGGCGATGGTGAGTTAGTTTTATAGGTGCACCCCTGTCGGCAGATCTGTTGCTGAAGCTGATTGGCTTGGTTTAAAGGTTTGGCAGCTGCCTGATGCTACACCTGCATTTTTCACAAGAAACAGATGAACTCTCACAATGGCTGTATTTCATTCCAGACGTGATGTCTGGTATTGATGTAAGGTATTGACACACATAGCATGGCTGGACAAATTTTAGCTGCAAGGATGCAGTGATGATCTTTGGCAGTGTGTCATGTAGCGGTCTAAAAGATATTTCTCAGACAAACGAGTCAGCTGGAGGCAACGGATCTGCATTAAAATTCACTGATCAGAGTCATATCAGTTTTATGCATGATCGTATTACACCTTGCAATTTTTAGATTATGGTTTTGCAGCCACTAGCATTAAGTTCTGTGTGCCTGGCGTATATCTGTACCCCCCCTGTCCTCCAATAGACAGCATTATCACATAGATGTCTGTCTGGAGGATAACAGGGAAGATTATTAGAATTACCATTATGTTAATCATATATGCACGCATATAATGGAGTTTTTACAATTTTAGGTTAACCTTATTTTTGTATTTTTGTGTTTTGTGTTTCTGTAAAGGTTAAACTTTCTGTTTATTGTAAAGTTTAAACTTACTGTTCTATTATTGTGTTTGTGTGCATTCTGCCTGAAAAGGCCGTCCCCGAAATGACTTATACTGTGTCTGGTGGGACGTTAAACCCTACTCACTGACTCACGTATATCTGTACAGTTTACATAATATTGATACCTGATGCCAATGCCACAAATCACATCACCTTCGGCACCAGCAACTTGAGATTAATTGCTCTGAGAATCACTTTTTGTGGCTTAGCATATGCAGACAGCGTCTGTAATGCTAAAGCACTACTTTTTTATTTTTGTTTATTTTGATTGTCTCTGCCTGGGGCATTCTAAAACAAAAACATGATCTAATTAGTTTGAGTGCTGACTGCTTTGAGCAAAATGCTAAAACCTGTGATGTAATGTTTATATTTTATTATCAGGAAAATGATAGTACTTGCATACTTTTTCTGTCTGGATAGGTTTTTCCGGATTTTTATAGCATTTTAAACAAATTGCTTATAATGGTCCAAGCAGTTTAATAAATGTTTTTCACTTACTTCTTCTAGCAAAGCTCTCTCCAGTTTGCTCACATTTTTAATGCCCGTAATTGCTTTTTTTAGCTGAATTTTTTTCTCTACAGCTGGATATGGTTATTTTTTTCTGTTGTGGCTGTTATACTATGTTGCATTAGTTAACCATTGCCTCTTTTCTTTGTATGCTTACGTTTTGAGGGTGGTTTATATATAGTGTTTCATTTAGTATTCCATCCAGTGTCATTGTCGGCTTTTGTTTGTTTGTTTTTTTTCCGACTGGCTATTCGCTGTGTTTCAGGGCATTTTCTTTTCCTCGGGGAACCAAACAGTATTCAAGTTTTATTCAGTCTTGGGGACTGGGTAAAGCAGCCACGCTCCCTGCAAATGCCGTCACGTCAGCCAAGTAAATCAATGCTGCATAGCGCCGGATTTTGCTTCCACCCCTAATATGGATAATCTGTAATTTTTATTTGTGAACCTCCTCACAATGTGAAATAATCCATAACTGCATGATCATGAGGAGTGCTGGCTAACCAGTTGTGATTGTGTAATGGAAGAGTTTTTTTTAGATCTAAAGAAATTTATCTCTGAAATAGATTACATTAAGTGTGTGTGTGTTGTTTGTTTTCTGCTGTTTGATTCTTCACACCATTTATATATAATCTTAGACTAACGAATGACATGGTAGTGAAAATCAGTACTGTTCTCACATGATCCCAGTACATTTGACTAATGTCCCCACAAAGAAAAGTTTCCTTTTTTTCCAACCCTATCCTAATTTTGCCAAAACACTCAACCAACACAATTAAAAGCACACACAAAAGTGTGTTTGGATGCCAATTTTTTTCTGGTGCAAGTGTAAAAGCAAAAATTATGGTTCAATTTGTGCCAAATCGTTAGTTCTCTGTGTGGGTCTGTGCAGTAGTAAACTATTTACATTGCTTCACAGTATCCGTATTCAGTGAAGTACGATGCATGCATCCACATTTTCACAAAAATTTTACATATGACAGAAAATGAAATTACATACATTCCTGCCAATGTAAATGCGTACGTGATTCCCATTTCCATTGGACATGTATTTTCATGCTTTGCACTGCTGTGGTAGTACTGTAAAATTTCACCCATTTCTGCAGTAATTTAAACATGGTAATGCTGCCAATAAGTCCTGCTACCGTGTCACTCTGTCTTTCTAGACCCTGTGTGATGTGTGTAATCACTTTGATTGAAGATAAATGATTTCATTTATTAGAGTAGTGTGTTGACCTGGTAGAAAGATAACTGTGCATGCTTCAATTTGTGTGTTAACTGCAACAATTTTCCTGCTGTGGTGATAATTACAGGCAGATTTTTATGGGTTATTTGATATTCATTAGTGTTAAGCATTTTGGATTGAAAGTTTTCCAGACTGTCTAGCCATCAGGTGTTTTTTTCCGTTCTGGAATGGTGTAACAATATAGTTTGTTTTTTTTAACTGTATTAAAACATTTTCTGTGTTTTGCATTTTTTCCTGCATTTGGCATAAAACTATATGCAGCATTTGGTCATAGTGTCAAAAATCCAGAAAAAAATGACTAATAGCAGCACATTGATTTAAAGAAAGTTGGGGGAAAATGTGCTCAGTTGCATTGAGATGAATTTTTGCTGGAGCAGATTTTGATGACAATCAGTTAATGCATATCTGTGTAGTGAAGAGACAGATTTTGCACTTTTTAATTTTACTGGCATTTTTACACCAGTGTCGTGGTCTTGCTGCGGGTTTTATTTCATCCTGTCCCGATTCAGTGCTGTGTGTTATGTGCTGTGCTGTGTGCGTCTCATAGTCGCTGCGGTAAGTCGACTTCATTGATGTTGTCGATAAGTTTGTTGAGATTTTTTGCGTGTCTGATTTTTGTGAAGCAAAAAAAAGTAATACGTGAAATGTTATGGTTTTTGTATTCTTTACTGCATTTTTACTTCTATTTTCAATTATTTGGAGTTGTTTCTTTAGCACTGGTGTTGGGTGCATGAGTAGTCTGAAAAAGTCAGCAATTTTAAGTACCATAGTAATCGGTCCCAGTGTAGGGCAACTGTATTGATGAGATACAAAGTTTATCCACTGCACTGTGCTCCCACTGTTAACTATATTGGTGAGGTAAAAGTCATGTGACCTGAATGACCAGGGCAGTGCGGAGGTCGAGAAAAATTCAGACGTATAAAAAACACACCAAAATTTATCGATCCTGACTTGAAGATGGATAAGCAGATTTTAATAATTTTTGGTACGAATATTCCAGACACGACTGGCTATCAAATGACTATTTATGTTCCTGCCTCACAGAATGTCTGTTTCTGCACTACCTGGGGAAAACTAAACAAGCAAAATATTACTTTTTTATTCAATGTAACGTCATTATTTGATTAAAATAATGCACATTTGGCACATTTTGTCCAAATTTCTAGCACTTTGGTTGACAATTTATCCAATTGTACAGTTGTGCAACTGCTGACAGTAAATATTCGAAATATCGGCCATTTGTGTAAGCACAGGCAGGGAGATGCATTCTCCATTCATTGGTATCAGTGTTGATAATGTTCTGCTTCAGACTTCAACCAGTCACTTCTTGAGTTCATTGATTCTCCTAATCAGCATCCCATGAACTCTCTGCTGCATAACACTGCAAATACTATTGAATGGACTGTGATTAGGGCTGTTATGTATCTGAAATGATTAAATTTACTGATGTTTTTCTTTCTTTTTTATCTCATGTTGCACTTGTTCTGTTTCCCTAGGTAATGCAGCAACAGACGTTAGGTGAGCTGGGAATTTGAATGGCCGTTTGATGGCCAGTTATGTCAGAAATGTCTGTACCAAAAACTATTAAAATCTCGTTATCTTTCTCCAAGTTACTATCAGTAATGTCACGGATGGTTTTTGGCGTTTTTTGTTCATTTTAACGTTGGTTTCATGTGTTTAATTTCCCCATGTAGTGCGGAAGCATATGATGGGTGAGGTGGAAACTTGAATAACCATTTGATGGCAAGCTGTCATTTGATGTTATTTGTGATCAAGTCCTGTTGTGGTATTTTGCTGCATGATTTTTGAGTTGTGTTGCTGAAGTTGGTTAACATACATTGATTGTGTCTTTTTGTAGTTGTGTGTCTATGCTGATCTTGCTTTTATTATAGAATTGGTCTGAAATTTAGTTGAAAGGAAAGTACTTTGTGGTGCTTTCACGTTGTTGTTTGGTTTACGCAGATGTACGTGAACAGTCATTTACCATGTCATGTCATGTGCTGTCATGTCACATGCTTTCTTGCCCAGGATTTTAGCATATGGTGATAGTATAAATGACCAGGAATTGAAGGGATAACTTTTCAGTTGAATGCCTTGACCATTTACATCACATCACCGCTCTGCACAATGATGTAAATGTATCTGCTAGAAGTGGATACCTTGAACTGTCATTAATAATTCTAACAAATTATTGTAGATATTTACAATCGTGCATTTATTGAATTTTTTGCAAGTGTGTTACGACTGTTCAAGGATGCAGAGCATTGTGATAATGTGGAATAAAAATACGGACAGACAGATTGAGGAAAAGGGGACTAGGAAACAGTTCATTACTCTGTTAAGTTTCAGTTATTGTTGGTAGTGTTTATCGTCATTGTGATGTGTGTGTTTGTGCAGGATGGCTCCAGCGAGACAAAAGTCGAAGAAGCTATGATGTGATACTGGTTGATGGAGGCTGTCATTCACTGACAACACTCCTTGGTCGGCATTTTGTGTGCGTGCGTGCTTGATCTCTGATGATGTCATCCATACCCATGAATGAACGATGCTTTTCTTGTACCGTGCACTGGTGCTGCAAACTGACTGTGCCATGTACTGTACTGTGTTGATTGAGGTCTTGTTACTCATGTGGCCAAAACTGTTTACCCTGAAACTTGTAATACAAGCCAAGTGTTGGATAGAAGCTGGATCCCCAATATAGGCCAAGGGTTCTAAGTCACTTGTTTCAACACAAGCTGCATTTTTGACATTAGCCTGTCCAGTAAAAGCTGGACCTGGTACCAACTAACTAGATATAGATGCTGTTAGTGATGTAGTCTTAGACAGTGCATAAGTAGGCCATGGCATACACCGTATAATGTATAAACATGTTTTGCAGTATATTTGAATTAACGAACGATGTCTTAAGAAAACGTTCAATACAGCAAGTCAACAATGTTTTAATAGAAGCCAGGTCTCTAATAGAAGCTGGATCTCTGTTCCTGGCTGAGGGTTTTGGGGCACTTTTCTAATAAAAGCCGATGGCTTGTATTACAAGTTTTATGGTATGTTTTCTGGTGGTATATGGAAGTAGGACACACAGTTTGGATCGTAAATCACAAGTCGTTCAGTCAAATACTTACTGCTAATAGTTGTGTCAATGCAGTTGCAAAATTTTCCAATTGTTGTTTATAATTTATGATGTGAGTTGTTCTTGCTAGACTTAGCAGCGACCTGAGTAGCATAGAGCTTTTCATTGAATTTTAGCGTCCCACCCGACACAGTATCGTGACCTATACTGTGTCAGGCGAGACGTTAAACCCTACTCACTCACTTCATTGAATTGTCTTCAGCTGTAATTCATACCATTAGATGTCTCACTGTGAATTGTTGCAATTTCCTTGATTGCTACATACAGGGAGCAAGCTGATTTTTGCATGAGACTATTATAGCGGCTAAAAGATGCTATTTGCTAGGAGCCTTGACGTTTTTGTCTGTCCAGTGCAATGCATAGCATTGGGCAGAGTATAAAATCACCTGAGTGTCCGTCTGTGCGTTCGTCCGTGCGACCAACTTTTCTTAAGCTCTCTTTCTTCCACCTTCCCTTTCCCTTACCTATCTCCTTCCCCTTTGACTTTCCCTTTTCCTTTACCTTTCCCCTTCCCAATTTTCCTTCCCCTTTCCTTTTCTCATCCCTTCCCATTTCCCTTCCCTTTCTCCTTCTCCTTTCCTGTTTCCCATTTCCTTCCTTGTCCACGTTACCTTCCTCTTCTCTTTTCTTTCTCCTTTTCCGTCACCTTCCCCTTCTCCTTTTCCTTCCCTTTTCCTCTTTTTTTCCTTCCTCTTCCTTTTTTCCTTTCCCTTCTCCTTTACTCCATTACTTTCCTTTCCTCCTTCCCTTTCCCCTCACCTTCTCCTTTCCCTTTCCCTTTCTTTTCCTCTGCCACTTTTTTCCCTTTCCTTTCCCTTCCTTTTTCTCTTTCCCTTCTTCTTTCTTTCCGTGTCAACGTTTGTGTGTCCAACATTTGAGGCGCCATATCTCCATAACGGTGCCAGATAGACACATGGTCACCATGGACCACCCATAGGAAGTCGACCCCCAGGAGTCGAATGGTCACGTGACCGATGACGTCACGTGACCCCAAAAGGTCAAACTCGTGACCCCATTATCTTTGATACACCATATCTCCGTAACGGTGCAAGATAGACGCATGGTGATGATGGACTTTTTGTAGTAAAGCGCTGGTGACGAATCATATGGTCTCATAACTGACAATGTTTATTGTTTAGTTAAAATAATACAGAAGGATGAAAGGATCATTGCTGCTGTACAGTTTGAAATTAAACTGTTTGATTTTTTCTACCTGTCTAAACAGCTCACTGATTATATATTTATATGGACATATACTGTAAACTGTCGAAATGCATTGGACAGACTCCGTGTTCATATGAACATTATCTTGTTATATCACAAGCACACCTGACATTTAATACTTTCAGTGAAACTTAGCATCATCTCGTTATGTGCCATATCCCAGAATATTTTTTTTCACATTAAGTCATAGCTTTCTATCTTGGAGCAAAGGAAGTTAGTTGAGATCATGTCTGGCACCATCATCTGCATGGTCATTTTTGGCTTTTTAATGCAGCTGATTGACACTCACGCATAATGTCTGCTTCAAGGAGATGGAGTGTAACAGTTAAATTATTTTGCTTACATATAAAATTTGTGCGTCTCATATCGCTTGTTGTGTGAACTGGACTTGGTTATACAGAAGTTGTACATATGAGAATGTGTATATGACAGTCTTTGTGCTGCAGTGAAATTATGATCTGTGAAAGACTGCAGTACCCTTCATTTAGTCTGTCATTTTGTGCAGTTTATGTGTTCAGGCTGTTGTAGTATAAGGTTCAAAATGTGGTAAACGAGCAAAGCAGTAAATTAGGTTTAACAGTGGTTATGCTTAAGTTTGCAGTTGGTGCTGAAGCCTCCTAACTCACCTGAGCCAGGAGCTGGCACATGATTTGTTCTTTGTTTGTGAACACTGCACCAGATATTTATCATTTTGATCATCCAAACTGCAAAGTGGTTATGCTGTACTGGAGAACGTTTTTGGTGATTTTTATTTGCAGCAATTTTAGTTCAAAAGCATTTTTGTTTTCGAGTTTGGAGCCAGTACTGGACAGATGGGGGATGGCAGAATGCACAACGCAGCCTGTATGACTAGGGATGCTGGTTTATAGCGGAGAATTTTCTTAAAATATGCAAAACCTTTTTAGGCGAAATATGCGGAATTTGGCAAAATATGCGGCATATTTTTCTCATATTTCCGGCATATGCAGCTTCGCGTGACAGAGAATCATAATCGTGATCGTTAATAGGCCTATTCTGCACATTTTTTGACATTTTCGACTTAATTTATTCAACGTCTAGTTGTAAATACCGGTAATCATTTGCCGCCAAAAATATTGAATGGTCTTAAAACAACGTTGGACAAGAAAAATGCAATCGCTTATGCGGAAATATGTGGCATATGCAAATATGTGGATTTTTGGATATGCAGCATATTCATAATTTTCACATATGCGATTTTAAAATGCCATTTTATGCGGGAAAATATGCGATATGCCAGTTTTGGCAAAATATGCGATCGCATATAACCAGCATCCCTAGTATGACGATTACGTGATAACATCACTTTTGCAGACAGAAAAGTCCCAGATAACTTCCATATAACTTCTTATCTTTATTTAACGTAGTTATTAAGATTTTTTGAAATGCAATTATTCATTGTTTAGAGTTGACAGAGTTGATTTGGCACTGAAGAGATTTATTGCAACATTGTCAGCTGTTTGACATGTTGTTCGCAAAACTTACCAGGCGTTATGTAGCAACATCTACTGCTATCCGTCCAAGTTTCTAAGTGGTAATTTTGTGATACGACAACACAGATAGATTTGCATTGTTCATAAACTGTCTGTTTGTAGTGAGATTGGCTTTCAGTAAGTGCATAATATTCGTAATGATTCCAGCTGTACTCAGTATAATAATGAATTTTGTTTATGTTTTTTTCTATAAATTTTATTAGAAAAGAAAACTAATGTGTATTTTTTTAATGCTGATTTTCTGTTGTTGGTTTGACAAAAAAAAACAGAAAAAGTTTTAGACATGTATGAATAACTACTGTGACAATTACCAAAAGTTTGGATTTGGAAACGTGGCCTAACATGAGAAAATAGGTTGGTTAAATAGGTGATTGTAATGATAGTGTTAAAGGCAATAATTGTAGTAAAAATTGTAACGTGTATGCATTATAGGTCAGAGGAAGCATTGACATGCTATGTGTGTAGGTTAATGAAACTTGCTAACATTTGTTACCAGTACATACACTGTGATCCATAAAAAACGTGTCACTTTTGTTTTTTGAATAGCTTCAAGAAACATAGGCGAGTTTTAATAATATTTGGCACTTGACATAAGGAAAAAACCTGACGCAAACGACTGTAGTTTTGGCCATTTTGCTTTAATACTGTCGCTACACTACCTCGTGAAATGCAGAAGTTGTAGTTTGGCCATTTACAACAATGAATTCCTACCAGATAGCACACGCGTTGGCTCAAAAATGATTTACTTTAAAGCGACAAACACGATTGGCAACTATTGTATCTCAAAAAGTCACACGTGTCACATCACATCCTCTTTATTACAGCATTTGCTCAAAATGTCCTCCTTCAGTGCCACTGCAAGCGACAAACATTGACATCACTCGCAAACAACAGGCTCAGCAACCTGCATGTCACTAGCTAATGTAGCAACAGTATTAAAATGAGGTGGAAAAAAAGTACAGTCATTTGCGTTGAGTTTCTTCCTGATGTTGCACGCCAAAAATTATCAAAATCGGCCAATGTAGTATTGTATTCTACCATGTGTTGCAGTTCAGCCTGAGCTTGCGTTATTGCTGACTGTTTTCTGCTGGTGGTGTAAGCTAGGAGTGGTCACGTCTTGTAGTACAGAATTTGTCTGAATTATGTTTAAGGGTTAGACTTTATCGTGCTTGTGGCCTCGTATGCTTTCTGTTGTGCGTTGCTGTAAATGGCCTCCAGCATTCTTCTAGTATGTTGTGACAGTAACAGAATGAATGGATGAATGAATGCAGGACTTGTTAGTAACAAGTTGGTGATTTTTTTCACTGGTGCCGTATTTTATCTAAGTTGTGCTAAACTAAAGCAGAGTGATTGATATTTCTTGTAGTTGTATCGGAATTATTTTGGCGTCGAGTGTAAGGTGGATAGGGAAAATGTCATCATTGTGATGTCATGTGCCTTGTCGTCTGTTTGTGCTGATTCTGTATCAGTGGTGTCGTGTGCTAAAAAAGTATGTGGGGGCAGGAAGTTGTAATTTTTCGATGGACGCTGCAAATTTTCCACAGAAAAAATTATGGGTGCTTGGAATTTGGAATTTCAGTTTTACATCTAGATTTTCCAAAAATGGGAATTTTAGCCCCCAAATTTAGCAGTTTTGTGTGAAAATTTGCAGACAAGAACTTTTCTGGATTTTTTTGCCAACAACCAAAAATTTCAGGGAGAGAATTACTTTCCTGCCTTTTCCTGCCACGACGTCGTTGTTCTAAATATTACCTTAACATCGACGACATAAGATCATCTGAATATTTAATTTACATTTATTTCACTTGATGCATGATAAGTGTATTTTGTCTCTATTACTGTAGTTTGCCTTTGCTTCAAGTGATGCATGGTAGTTAGTCATTTCTAACAAATTTTGTCTGATTTAATCTGTCTGTTGACTATTTTGTGGACAGTGTTGGAACAGTTAAGCGGTCGACTGTCATCTTGGTTTTGGGTCTCAGTCGCTGAACTAGTATTATAACAAGTTATTTTCATGCAAGCTTTACAGTTCAAAGTCTGGAGAGTAACTCGCCACATTGCTACTGCTACTCGCATTTTGTTCTGCATTATTAACGTCTGCTGAGTTGTGTCGATCAGTTACTGTTAGTAGTATGAATTGTGTGAATTAGTATGTAACTGGAATAGCATGCTAGAAACGTGTCAATTCAGTGCTGTCATATTATGCGGCAGTTTGCCTGACCTTTTACCTTCCGCGCTAAAAATCGGTTACTTGTGCCCTGGGGAATGTTTGCACCGGTTTATGTTTTTTCTGCACTTTTTCGTTTTTATGTTAGCAGCTCGTATGGGATGGACAGACAGACAGACGGGCAAGACTTGTAATGCTGCCGATTGGGACGGCCGCATAATAACTGCACAATGAACAGGGTGGGCCAAAAACGTGCCACTTTACTTTTGTTCATATCTTCACCAATTATTGACCGATTTTCAAAATTCTTTCACTGGCACACTCTGCAAACAATTTACAATAATGTGATTATTTTATATACCACCACACCACAAATGCATATTTACACTACCTTATGAAATATGCGTATATAGCGATAATAACAAACTAACATTTTGGTAAATAAAATCAAAAAAACACTTCAGACCAACATTGTGGTAAATGATCCATATGACACTAGACTGCGTGGGTCTAACACGGCCTGTGTCATACGAATCATTCACTACAATGTTTGTCTGAAAAGTTTTTTCGTTTACCTAAATATTTGTTATTGTTGCTTTTTTCGTATCTTTATATTTTGCAAGGTAGTGTAGAGATGCATTTACGCTGTGGTGGGATATATAACAATTACATTATTGCAAATTGTCTGCAGAGTGTGCCAGTGAAAGAATTTTGAAATTCAGTCACTAATTGGCAAAGATATGGGCAGAAGTAAAGTGGCACGTTTTTTATTGGCCACAGTGTACACAGATAGATGTGATGTCAAGAAGCTCTGCTAGTTTTATCTTTGGCTGTGATTCATTAAATTGATTTTCGACATTGGTATGTGTTGAATTCTTGTTAATTTTTTTCATTGAACGTTGAACATACTGTCTGGTTGTTTTAAGTTTGTACATTTGTCAGCTGTTGTATCTCTCTAGCTGTCTGACATTTCCTATTTCACTAACTTGTTTTCTGTGGCCAGACCATGATAATCGGAGCTCTGAGATGTTGTAGGGGAAGTTTTTTTGGACGTATCAGAGTGGGAATTTTTGCAGCTGGCTGCTTCTTGGTAGTGTCACAGCTTCAGAGGAATATAACAGCAAATTAATAAGAAGTGATTTATAACTGCTAAAAAAATCTTATGCAGTGTTTTTATGCTGTGAATAAATGAATGGAAATTGCATGGCTGAGTTGATAGCGTGTATGAATTTGGTGATTTAGTATCTTAGCGATTATTGTCAATAATATACACGAGCATTGCTAAGACTAATTAACGAACTTAAGCTGTAGCTACAAGTGAGTGGAGTGTATAACATTCAAGATAGTAACGTAGCATGTCTCTTTTTTCTTAGGAAAATTATCAGTTCTGATATATTTTCTAAGATGGTGAGAGATTGTAGTAGGCACGGTGTTCGGCAGTGATGGATTTTGTAAATATTTTTCTGCTGTTTAATTTTTTTACACTAAATTATGCATGTGTTTGTTGTGCACAGTTATAGTAATTGGTTAAATTTGGTTTACAATTTTGCGGTAAACTTGACACTTGCACAGTGAATAACAGCATAAAGACCATTGTGTGTTTGAGCTATTTGCCGACATCTGACCGATTCTGCTACGGTTACATTGTAACGGTGTACTCTGCTATCTGGTATGGCAGCATGTTCGTTAGTGCATGATTTCAAAAGCATATCTTTAGCTGTGTAGGTTAATGCAGCGTTAGTCTGTCTGTAGAACCTATAGCAGTAGAAATGCCGCTTATATTCCACTGCGGTTAGAATAGTTAGTTGTTCTAAAGGTTATGAGACTAGTTGTTGGTAGGGCTGTATGTCTGTAAACATTGTCGAGAAAATGGATTTCTTTAGTAATGCGTTTTTCGTGTGGAACGTTGTTGTTGTTGTGCTGAGGTCTCGGTGTTTTTCAGTGTCTTATGGACCAAGTTATCAATGTATCGTCGTTCTGTTTATAAACGTTACATCGGTGATCATCTACTTGGCCTTGACGGTTATTAAGCAATACCCTTGATTGTTTTGATTAGTGTACAGTATGTTAGTTAAGTCTGAATGCGTGCATTTGAATTAAATATATGCATTGCTATTGTGATTTGCATTTTCCTATGTTCCTGCACATATACTGAAAGTCACAGCTGGTGGTATGAGGAGAGCAGACATCTTATCATTATTACGAGTAATGCCACGTTGTTGGTAAATAATTAAATACCGTAGACAACAGCTTTCATATGGGGTGACTGAAAATGCAGGATTAAACTGTTTTGAAGAACCAGGCAGTCCATTCATTTGTACCGTCGCCTAATTGAGTCATTTATTTGTTCAGTTTGACTGTCACACAGAGTGACAATAATTGCAACATCTAGGCACCACCGCACCAGTGTGGCCAGTGGAATTAATTCTGTTTAGCAGCTACCCGATTACTTTCCTGGTTTAATTCTTTCCCGAAAATTCCTTTAACAAACATCATGAACTCCAGCTTTCTCCCAAGATGAAGCTTTAATATGTGCTTTATTATTCTTTTTTTTATACTTAACAAAACCATTTTTAAATTTGTGACTTATTGTGGCTGTCGTCATTTCCTAGATGGCGCTAGTTTGTCATCTAATAGTGGTACAAATAAATAATCGTGTAATGTTAGGAATGAAATAAAGTTGATTTGTGCCAAATTTGATGCCAATCTAATAAATAATTATAAAGTTGCAAGCCGTTGAACAAAATGGTTCCATTTTTATGCCCCATCCTGTATATTGTGACAAAACGTGAAATCAAAACTCGAAACAGCTCAATTGCAAACAAAGAACTAGAATTCACACGCCACGAATTAGTGAGCTAAGATAATGAAAAATAATCATTGTCTGACCTGTGAAATTTAAGAATAAAAGTGTACATTGTGCTAATTTAACGTTGAAAGCTCTTGGGTGACCCGCAGGAATTTTATTTATCTGCAACAATAGGCCTATAGCATCAGCATGTGCGAGCATAGAGGATGTCAGTGAAAGATAGAAGAAGACCTAAATATAGGGATATAAGCATACTGTCAATAAGCAAGTAAGACCATCAATTTGGCTGATGCAAAAGAGTAATGTTGTACAACACAGCAAACACATAAGCTGACGGTAATCTTTGAAAGTGTACGCAACTTAAAACTTACCACTTTATTGTCGAAATAAAACAGTGTTTTAAAAATCTGTAAAAACACTAACCCCCATCAGTGGCGGATTCAAAAGGGGGAGGGCGGCCGCCGCCCCCTATTGACTGGATGCATCTCAAAAATGATGAAAATTTTGCACAAAAATGCACCATTTTTGCTTAAAATTTCCTAAATTTTTCTGGGGAGGGGGGACCTTTCCGCCCCCCCTTATTTCCAAGTTCGGGATCCGCCGCTGACCCCCATAGCCAAGACGCGCGAAGTATTCTGCTGTCGCGCGTAAAAATACGGCAACTGAACTGTACCGTGTCGCTGTCACAGTGTTGCGAAGACCGCAAAATTTTCCGACTTTTCCAATCCAATTCCCCACCTGCTGATCGTCTGAAACAGGTTCTCTAACTGGCGCAATTATCTATTCAGTGCGTTTTCCTTTTATCACTGGGACAATAAGACACGATAATAATTCTGTAAGTTCCTAACACTGCATTTTCATACATTTTTGTTGTACTTACTGGGTCAACTGTGAGGCATATGTTCTGAAAATGTCCGACATTCTGAAAATGATCGATTGGTGGAAAATGTAAAATATGAGGCTTGTCAACGTCATCGCACGCATGCGCGACTTGTCACGTCAACCAAGTCGCGTGCATTAAATGCGAGTCAGAAACTCAGTCGCCGTCGAGCCGTAAGCTAATTATGTGTTGGCGACTCGCGCAGTATGCTGCGAAATCGTGAGTGCGGGGGTGAGGTACAGCATTGACAGCAATGGATGGGTCACGTGGGTGTCTATCTACACGACGGAGCATAGTGGTAGGCCTATTTGAGTCGCACTGGGGCACGACGTGTCCATCTAGCTAAAATTCCAACTGCTAGTTTTAACTGTCTAATTTTAGCTAACTTTAGAGCACACCGGACAACTCTGCACGGATCTTACTGTTTTGTTGTTTCGGGTTTAATAGCACGAGTGTAAAAAAACCTGAAGCAAAATCACCATCGATGTCAAAATCGCATTCTGTATGTCATCCTTAAATAAATTTGTCTTCAAGTTTTCTTAATTGCCCCTCGCATCGAATGATCCCGGCGACGCCACCACCACACAGCGCAGTGGCACAGGAAGACCGTGCAGCGCGCCGGCGCCAGGTGCGGCGAGCAAGTAACGCTGCGCAGACACATTAGGCTACATTCATTCAGTCGTTGAGTGTTTGTCGACAGCCTGCAGCAGTGGATCGAGCAGAGCGGGAATGCATGCGCTTGTGACTCGACTGCGAGCTGTTACAGACCGTTGCTGCGATGCAATGACCGGGTCTTTGATCGTCAGCGTCTTGCTGCTGCTGACGACAAGCTCAAGACTGGACGCCCGGCGTGTCAACGTCTGCGAGGAAGACTTACAAGGCGAACTACTGAGCCAGTTCAGCGACGTGGCATCCCTCACCGTCTTGTCGTCTGCAGTTTTCGACGGTCGGCCCACCCACGCCGACGACGACAGTGACGATGAAGACGTAGTCCGGTTTCGTGTCGGAACGTTTTACAAGGGCGCCGGCGAAATGTTTCCAGAAGGACTCGAGGACCAGTCGTCGTCGCCGGTGCACATCGCGGTGCGACTGTCGTCGGTACGGTGCGCGACGTCGCTGCGTCGTCGTCGGCGTCGATTTCTGGTGTTTCTCAACGAGTCTCACGCGGCGGATAGTTTGGGTGATGACCGAGCTGTCTTCTCGTCGACGGCGCCACCGGTCAGGTTCACAAGGCGCTTCGTCAAAGTCGTCAAAAAACACAGTTGTCCTAACTGCGGTATGTTCTTCCTGACGCAGGCTACGCCGTATGTAATAATCGTAATAATAATAGCAAGGCGGGGAGCCATGGTTTAGCACGTCGCCGTTGCCAGTACGTTGGCCGCATCCTAGATGCACACATAGCCGCCACCGGCGTGGGACTGTTGGCTAATCATGCAGCTACCATCACCGGTAAACGCTGATTTCACGGCTACCTGTAGGGCCTACCTCTTCCAGCCCATTGTAGTGGAGAACCTGGGGCTCAGCAATGTTTCGGCACTAGAGTTCGTCATTAATCTGGATCAGAGAATCAGTAATCTTAGAACCAATAGCCATTTTACTGATTTTAGCTATCTTTGTAGTAACTTTTTAACCCCCGGAAACCTGTAATATACCTGGGATAAAAATAATAATAGCGTATATACTTTAGAACTTAAGCTCGCTGCTTTCGTGCTGTAAAAAAATTAACAGGCAAAGTTTAGCATGGGGCAATTAGGCTGTTACGAAGCGCAAACTTTACCAACAACGCCGCGACGTCGAAACAATTATTAATGAATCCAAAACTACGAGTTAACTCGGGACGTGATTTATATTGGCAGGCTGGCAGCCTTAGCGTTATTATCGCGGTTTCGCCCCTCAGAAAAAAAACTAGTGGCTATAAGCTACGTACAGATTCTTGAAAAGCTAGAAGTTGTCAAGAAGTCGTTCCATTTTGTCAGCCCTGTACGCTACTGATCAGGACCTCTGCGGGTGGCGGCAACTGATAGACCAAAGCAATCAGCTATATCACCGCGAACCCGTCTAAATACAACTAGCGATCGAGAAGCCGTGGCTTACCGGTATGTCGACAGGTGCTCTCTCGTCGGCATTGTAGCTGAATTCCCTGTGCGCATGCTGTGAGGTGTGATACGTCGCACTCTCGATCGAATAAACAGCAACTTTTTCACGTCAGTTAGGCAACTCTGTTTAGCGCACGAAAAACAGGTTGGAGTGACGTTAGCGTGCTCTGTATGTGCTTAATGAAACAAGAAATTTGAGCTAATGCTCACGAGACGCGCGAAAGCCTATAGCAGTTACTGGACAACAACAGTAAAATAACGACATTTACAGGGGTACCGCTCTTTGATGCTCTCGTGCGCAAGTTTCTTGAACCTAAAAAATCGAGACTTGGACCGCCAAAATCAACGTTTAATGCTGAAAATTCCATGTGCAGCTTGTCCATGTCTATCTCAATTGGTTTCGGCGCAATTCGCTCTTAAAGTGTGTCTCACAGCCCGAAATCGCCAAAAAAATTCATAAAACCCCCTATTTTAGCGTTCAAGGTCATTCAAGGTCATTGAATTCGGCGCCAATCGAGAGCCAGTGTACGACTTTATATTAGTGATTAATAGTAACCTAGGCCCTATCTCGCACCGTTACTGAGATACAGCGACTTATTGGCCCAAAATCGCAAAATTTACCCACCCCCTCTTATTTAGCGCCCTCGTTCGGCGTGACTCCCTTCGAATTTATGGAAAAGCTTTACGGTTCCTGAAACTAGAGTCTTCCAGGCAGCCGACGGTGAAGATTTGGTGATTTTAGCTTGCATCGTTTTTGACTGATCCACCCGTATGTCGGACAGACGGACGGACAGACAGACAGACAGAAATGAGATGGCTAAGACGCGCTGAAAGCATAGCTGCTTTCGCGCGTAAAAGCGAAATTCTAGTTTGGGGCGTCTGACGATTCGGAGCAATAACAAAAGTGGTAAGCAGCACGCTGCATGATTTTTCACAGCACTTCGGTTTTGAACGGCAAATTTGTACAAAAATGGCAGTGTAAAAAGAGCCGACGAAGGTCAGGAAGGAAAATGAAACTTTGCTTCGTGGAAAATTATTTGCCGCGGCGCCCATGCTTTCCTGGCAAATGTGCAGCACTAGGCCTATAGGCCTACTGAAACCACTCTAGGTCGCTCTGATTTATATCATCCTGGCAGAGTCAAACCTGTCTACTGGCCCATTGGCCTGTCATGTCGGCAATGCGAGCTATGTCTCGGTTTTTTGCATGACAATTATTGCAGGTCGCTCCGCTTGCATATAGTATTACATACGAAGTCAAAATTGCTGTAAAGCACTTTGCGTTATCTTCAACTAGTTGTTCGAGGTGAAGTAGGCCTAAGTGCAATTTTCTGGTGCTGACTCGGCGAGTGAGTGACGAAGACCAGCGATGCAGACGTGTATTTTTATGCGACGTTCTAATGGGCCGCATTAAAGCTCTTGCTCGTTTTGCTGTCTGCTCTCAACGCGTGCTCATATATTCTAGGTTTATTGGATATTATTGCTCTTAGCTGAAAAATTAAAAAGGGTATAAAACCAAAATTAGCACGAACGTTACTCGTGTATGGGACAGGAGTAGGTTTAACCGATCGAAGTGCCAGTTTTCAATTTTCAACACAAGAAGTCGAAAGTCAGGCGGACAGCCGCATAATATGTTGGCACTGAGGCGACCTATCTTTAATTCAATTTGCGGTTTTCGATACACAGGAAGGCAAGCGGTCAGCTGAAAACGTTTTAACCATAGGCGCTGACTTCCAGGGGCATTCGGTGCGAGTACACCAGCAGAAATATACCCGTGAGGACGTAAGATAATTTAAGAATAAGTCTGAATACCGTGAATATCGACTACAAGCTTTTATACACTGATGCAAACAGAAACTTAATCTATTGCTATTAGGCTCAAACCGCAATAATTACTAGGTAAATATATATCTATAATTATGAAGTAGACTGCAAAATATGAGTACATAACCTAATTGAAGGGTCGTGACAGTGAACTGTTGGTATTAATTTAGCTGCGGCACTGGCAAGGTAGTTTGCAGCAAAAAACGAAAAAAAACACAGAAGTCGGCGCCCGATTTTACTCAGCTTAGGCTTAACTATAGTAAAAATTATAACATCAGCGACGTTATGAAGTTTTTGTCGTCTTGTGGTGATTTTTTTCGTTGCACTAGACTCGTGCAGCGTACAATCTCTTCCGCGTTACCAAATGCCACTTGCTTTGTGTTTAGCGGCTAACATATTTATTCAACTTTTAAGCACAACTATTCGTTTGGTAAACTCGTGAACTTGTAAATAACGACCGCTTTAGAGCACAATGCAATAGGCCTATAGTTTTCTTTCAAGTTTTGAGTCATATTTTTTATGTTTTTGTTCAAACAAATTAGAGTAAATGACTTTTATGATTATGCTGCTTTGTTTTATTGTGGTATGATTTTTGTACTAGGCCTACGTGTGTGGTAGTTGCATTTTGATATGTCTAATGTCCATCTCTGTGGCAATCTGCATATCATATATATACGCGTATAATGCTAATGGGTTGATCGAAATTAACCGGAAGCAGCGCATTACGACAATGCAGTAGACTATGTAGGCCCGGTGTAAAACTGGCGACGTGTATTTAATAAGCAGCTTAGTGTAGACATGTAGGCTTTAATTTTGCACTCTGTGCACCGGAGACAAAACGTCGCAACCATTTCACGGTGCGCGTGTTTATGCATAATGCGTACGCAAGGTCTTATGCGTCCATTCAACGTGGCTAAGTAACACTTAGCTGTCAAAGTTTCTGCGTCCATTACTCGTCTGGCAAACACGTTCAGTTTCATTGCTGTAGCAAAAAGACAATGCTAGAAAATATGTTGACCCGATACCGTCATATTATGCGTCCGTCCACATGGAGCTGTGCAACTCTAACTGTATAGTTCTACCTTCGACTTTTTGAGGTGAAAATTGGTACATTAGTTACTCCTGATTAGCGGTTGTACGTTCATACCAATTTTGGTTATTCTAGGCCCCTATACTTTTTGTTTTCGAGTTGAGCACAGACGGACGGACGGACGTGCGGGCAAGATCCGTAATGCGGCCTATTAAGACGGTCGCATAATAAGCTCATTAACTAACTTAGTGCTCAGCATATACCCACACATACTAACCGTATTTTGAACGTAAGAAAACCATTTTTGTCGTCGCTAAATAATGGAAACAGTGACAACTAGAAGGCGCTCGTTAAAGTGCATATCTCCGCCAATTTGTGTACACAGACAGACAGACAGACAGACACGCACACACAACGACGGACAGATCGAACAATCTCATAATCTCTTCCAATTCACTTCGTTTTCATTGGCGGAGATAATAAAAGTAGGCTTACATTGTCGAAGAAAAAAGCTATATAGGCTATGCCTCATAGGCTGCGTGAAATTCTTGCCGTGCAGGCAATTGGGGTTTAAGTGCTGGCGAATGATCATGTGTTGTGCGCATATATTATACAGTCAGTCAGTCGTTCATTCGGTCCGGTACGCCCTTCTGTCGACTGTCCGGTCCAGGACTGACATTGTGCGTTGCTGTCGCTGGTCTCGGAGCAAGTAAATACATCGCCAGCTCGGTTTACGACTGAGCCCAGCACGTTACGGTAACTAATGAGGCACAGCAAGAGCAGCACACCATTAGCACGACGTCCGACCGACGCGTAGGCTATACAATGCATCGCCGCCTCGTTCAGTAAGGCACTCCTCGCTCGTCTCGACGTCTGGTGCTGGGCCTGTATACTCCGTCTAGTCGATCGCTGAAGTATTGCGTACACTGCATGCAGACGGCTGTTTCACGTACATCGGATTCGTAGTACAACAGATGCGGAACTTTTCTGCGTCCAGACTATAATCCATCATTCGACCGTCTATACTGTTATCCTCTTGCCTTACGTACGACGTAGATCGTGTTAACATGACGCTATCGTCGACTTCCAGGCGCCCGCAGCGCACAACAGTCTGCAGCGCACGCGAGGTCCAAAAATGCGAGACTTCCGCATTATAGACTAATACAGTATATATGCATATCCTCTTTTGTCTTTGTTCATAAACTTAGCCAAGTTACCGGAATTCACTTTTTTTTGACTTAGAGTAAGTAAGTAAGTAAAGTATAAATTTCTATAGCGCATACTCAAGAAAATCTGTAATGCGCTGAATACATTTTGTTACAATAATACCCCATTTACACGATGAAGCAAACATGAACCAGACATAAAGAAAACTTAGAGCACACGTCGTGCACATGTTTTCTGAATACGTTTGCTTCATGTATGCTTCCTCATGTAAACGGGGTATAGGTCTAAGTAAAAGTTTGGTTATTGAAATAACTAAATATATTGCAATTTCCCAAATTCATTTTTTTACTTATATAAACCGTAAACACTGATTTTTTTCGTTTCTCTCTTGGCGCATCTCGAGTTATGTTGGCACTGTACATTTAAACTCTCAGAATGGAGAGACTGACTGCGTTAAATTTTCTTAGAGATATCAGAATTTTAATACATGTAGGCCTAAGTTATAATGATGAGCTGATGCAGTGAGTGAGTCTGTGAGGAAAGAAGCGTAAGTAAGTGAGATTGACGTAAGAACGGAACTAAAACACAAGGACAGTTTATACATCATGCAGTCGGCGTATTCAAGCTTATATCGCGGCCAGATTATTGCTTCATGGCGTGACGCACTCACGTGTTACAACTGAATCGCACTGACGTCTGTCGTCGCAGTCGTTGCCGAGGTATGTGTAATATAAGCATTCTACGCTTTAATCAAGCAATGTTTATGTGCACATTGCGTCAGGGTCGCAATACGTGTGCAAGGCTCGCTCCTTATCACACATGCATGTATATGCCGAGTTATAGGCAGTCGATCGCGACGACCGTTTCCGCCATTCGCGTCTGCATGGCAGTTCCGGTGACATATTCCAGAGTCAGTCTCGCCGCCTTGGTTCGATGCTGAGTTGCAGACTGCATAATATTATAGCATTGCGTGCAGTGTCATTTTTTTCGTCGTCAGTTAATAACATAATCCGTGAAATAACTAAGTTACTGTCACTGTGTCACACGTGTGCGTTTATTTCCGCTGACGAATTTCTTCGAGCGATACTGCGCACCAGCTGTTCATTTGATAAGCATAATAGCCGTATCTCAGCCATCGCCACATCGACTTTCAATTTCTGAGCTCTTGTCACAGAGATAGAATTGCAGGTTCATATTCTGCTAATCTTGCTCTTTTAACTTCTCTTTTAACTTCTGCACCAAATTTGTTTTTTTTTGTCGAGCAGAGCCCGAACGCTGCAATATTGCCTTAATGCTGTCAGTTAGTAGGCCTACTTATTCAACATGTTGTATTTTGGTTGTTTTTTTTTACGTTAGAAATACAGCATTTTAGGACAACTAACGTGAAAACATACGCGATGGCAAGTAGTCCTAACATGCACATTTTGCAATGGGGGTGTTTCAAGTTCGACCGTTCTTTTCCTCTTTTTGTCTGTCCAACACAATGCATAGCACTGGAGATTGGAGAGAGTATAAAATCACCTGAGCGTCCGTGCGTGCGTCCTTGCGTCCGTGCGTTCAACGTTTGAGGCGCTATATCTCCATAACGGTGCAAGATAGACGCATCGTGACAATGGACCACCCATAGGAAGTAGCCCACTGCGAGTCGAATGATCACGTGACTGACGATGTTAATTGTTTAGTTATAATAATAGAGAAAAATGACAATAACATTGCTCTGTACAATTTGAAATTAAACTTTTTAATTTTTACCATTTATTTACCCAGATAACTTATTTAATTTATACGGACATATACTGTTAGCTATCGAGATGCATTGGACAGACTGCGTCGTGTTAGTTTGAACAGTATCTTGTTTTTCTTTACACCCCACTTTTTCTGTTCTAACTCCTCTCTTTTTGTTCTTTACCTTAGTCCAGTTACTTGGCCTCAAAAACGTCAATTAAGCTTTTCTGTGGGTCAAATTTTAATGAAAACGACCGATGGCTTGCTTTGGGATCGCATAATATGGCCTATTGCACGACACGTTGTTCACTAAACCTAGTCGGTCGATGATCCAAAATCTAAGTGTACGTGGGAATCCACTGCACTCGCCGCGTATTAGCAACCGATCCTGTAATTTGTCGTCATCTTACTTCCCGGTATCAGCGGTGTATACTGTGTAGTTGAGCTGACCGTGCACGGCTATTTACTGTACAATAGGCCTACACTGCTCATTACGTCTAGCCGCAGCAGCAGTGCCTGCAATAATGATGATGATGCGTGTAATTGTACATGCAGCTTCAGCGCCGAGGTCAGCGCACATCATGCCGGACAGCGTCTACGGACGGTTCGGTCATCCGCTGGAGATGAGCTGTCAGGCCTCCCGCAACACCAAGCCGTCTCCACGAGTCGTCTGGTACAAGGACGCAGTCACCGTCGCCATCTCCGACCGAATGCAGATCGACAGCACAAAGTCAGCGTAATAACATAACGTAACATAGCATAAACATCTTCGTTCCTTACATAAGATTAACTATGCAACTTGTACTAGCAGATAAAAAACTAACAAAAGCAATAAATAGGCCTACTACAAAAACAATAGAAACAAGAGTAACTTCTTTAATTAATCATTGTGTTTGAGTATTATGCGGCCGTCCTAATAGGCGCGGCATTACAGGACTTGCCCGTCCGTCTGTCCGTTTGTTCCGTGCCGGCTGTTAATTCGAAACCTAAAAGGTGCAGCCAAAACCAGAATAATTGTACAGGGTGGGCCAAAAAACCTGACCTGTTTGAGCGTTGATAACTTTGCGACGATTAGTGGTAGAAAGGCGTGTGATATGTCAAAAGTATCAGGATGCTTTAGAGAAAAAGCGTCTGACTTGCATAGCGGATCATTTAAATATTTTTGCCTAATTTGAGTACATTATTATTACCCCTGAAATTCAGCGGAATTCGACTGTAATGCATGGATATAGCATGGATATATTTGAGCTTTTGTAACTTAGCGATGTTTACTGGCAGAAAGACGAGTTATATGTCAAAAGTTTTGTAATCGTGTATATAATAAAAGTAGGGCTTGCATGTCTGTCCATTTAAATATTCTTTGCCTGATTTACATAAATCTGCGCCACCCCTAAAATCATGCTAAATTGACAGTAACGCATGGATGTAAGTTGATTTTTTTCATCAGAATACAGTGAAATAACAACAATCATTGACACACACGTTTAGTTTAGATGAAATTCAACACTGGCAACACTGACACCCTTTGCATTCATAACCATTGTTAGTTTTTTGACAGCTAATCGATCGCTGGAGTCAATGCTAAGCCCAGCATTCGATTAGCATACGTTTTCGCTGGCCAGTTTCTGATGACCCATCCCTAAAACCCCCTATAAGCGCAAAAATCTCGCAAAAATGTCTTACGCAAGCCGAGTTATAGCCAATTTTGTCCCAAATTTCGTTACCATGGCAACGGGGGTCGGTCGGGGAAAAATGCAATTGGCAGCATTCGATGGCTCATCTTCATAATATCCATATAGGCGCAAAAATCTCGCAAAAATCTCTTACACAAGCCGAGTTATAGCCAATTTTGTCCCAAATGTCGTTGCCATGGCAACGACATTTGGGACAAAAT
>Ga0209367_1000323_pt1 | contig 43602 bp, 32 predicted proteins | sample WorMetLIZISLAND2_FD_187412 | JGI IMG/M metagenome (GOLD analysis project Ga0209367, IMG submission 187412) | Marine gutless worms symbiont microbial communities from Max Planck institute for Marine Microbiology, Germany - Olavius geniculatus... ... | reverse complement strand
ACCATTTGTAGGTTTTGCCATTTTCCCAAGGTAAGACAGTTGCACTAAATAGATGAGGTGGGAAATGAAACCACCATTCGATGACATATAGTCTCATTAATAAGTGTGCCAAAAATTATTATAATCCGACATTCATTGTTCAAGTTATTGCAAAAAATGTAGTCACATGCTTTTTTTTGAGACACAGTGTATATCACTGATGATATGTTGGCATTGTCTGCACAGGATGACTATGAGAGTGTTGTAAAGATGATTGCATGTCCCAGTTGGCCAGCTGCATTTACTCCGCTACGTAACGTTTTTGAACTGATCAACAAGGTGAAGGCATGGATTGCCGAGCATGAGCAACTGCAAGCACCTGTCATCGTAGTCGACACGTGCGTTTTCTGTTTCAGTGGATTTTATCTGTTTCCTGCTGTGCTATAATAGAAATGACAGTGTTGCTTCTTTTTATTATCAACTATAGGCAGTTTTAATGGAATGTGCTACAGTTGGCTTGGAAGTTGACTGCCTTTTGGGCACTGTTTTACACTTTAGTTTATTGAACTGGGTAAACTCTTACAGTGTTATGTGAGCCAGCACTTTAAACGTGGTCATTAACGTCATATTATTGTCACTTGTGCCACATAGTGCTGACACGTAAGCACTTATAACATCAAAAATTCAAAAAGTTTTACATCTGTGATAAAAATAAGCAAAATTTTGACCTAAAACAGTTTTGGGCTTATTGTCTTAGTGGCAAATATTTTTGAGGTTTTAGATGACATTAGTGTGAAAAATGAAGCTAAGTTCATGCAGTTTTGTTTTACTTTTGTGGGTGCCAGTTTGTGTACTAAACTGTTTTTCTGACAAAACTATGATCTAGTTGATACAGTTCGTGTGTTATTTGTTGGTTGATAGTTACGGTGGTCTAGAAGCCGGCACGTTCTGTGCATTGATGACACTGTATGATGCGCTTCATCATGAGGCCTGTGTCGATGTCTACACTGTTTCTAAGCTCTACTCCATGAAACGTCCTGGCATCTGGCCCACTGAGGTTTATACTGCTCTCACATGTTAGAAGTTTGGAACCGTAGCTTTCTCATGTAAATGCAATTTGTTCAGTGGCTTAATCCGAAGATTATTGGCTGTTAGGCCAATTTTTTTTGTTCAAAATTATATGGGACTTCTGATGTTCAAATGACAGTAAAATGCTGTGAAGGAATACTAACATTAGTGTTATAATTAACATCGTCATCGTTGGTGCTTTTTTAACACTTGACCAGTGCCAAAATAGAATGCAGACGTCCACCTCAGTTGCACAAAGTCTGTCTATCCCTGACCTTTGGCCTTTTGAACTGAAAATTGGCACACCTGCTGCTCCTCTCCAGGGAACGTTTGAACCAATTTTTAGTATTCTTCGCCTTTTTTGAATTGTTTGCTTGTACATTTGGGCAGACAATAACTGGCAAGACTGTTAGTTAGAAGCCATATAAACGTACATGTTGTTATGTGTGTGCCAGGAGGGGTATCTGTTTCTATACAAGGCAATGGAGAGCCTGTGTAATGATGAGGAGACATGTGTTGCCGGTGACAGGGACTCTGGCATTGCTAACTGTAATAACTACTCCGTGGGTACTCACCCCGCACCACTCCCACCGGCTTCACCACAAGTTGAGCCACCTGCGAGTCCTAAGCTGCCTGCAGAAGATGCCTCATCGCAACCTGCCTCACCAAAAGCATCGCCGTCTGCCACGCCACAAACTGCTGATGTGCCCCCACCGTTGAAACGCTCCAGTGGAGAACCAAGCATCCCGGCTCCAGAGTTGACTCTGGCCTAGCTAGATAGGCTTTGAGCATGGTCGGATTAATTACCTGCAGGGCTGGTAGCGAAAAATAAAACGAAGCCATCATGCAGTTTAGCGGGAAAATCCGGTTCTCTTTTTTGTAGTTAAGTAATACGAATGTGCAGCTTCAGAATTTGCATTTCTAATTGTACAAAGAAAGCTGTAATTAAGGTAGGTGTACGTGTAATAAAAGTAACAAATGTGGGGTCTAATAACTAATTGCGTTATGTTAATTTTGAGACCTGCAGTGTCGCTGCTAGTTTAGCTGGTACGTTAATCCGGCCTTGTCACTGGTGCGATGTGATGTGTCGGGTAAGGTAAACAACAAACTGCTGACTGGTTCTCTGTTTGTCATCTTGGAGCAAATTCCATCAAGATTGTCAGTGTGATACTCGACCGTGCTACTGTACTAGTTCTAACCAGTGATGTAGTCGAGTCCACTTAATCCGAGTCCAAGTTCGAGTCCTGTGGGTTTAAATTCTTGTCCCAGTTCTTCAATAAGTTCAACGTGACAAGACTTTTAGTGCAATTTGGTATTCAAAATCCGAGCATGCTACATCGATGTTCTGTCAATGCTATGTTTAGAAGACAATCGGTTGAAGTACAAAAAAATCAGTACTGCATACTTACTTTCAAGTCATGCATTGCTGAATTTGAGTCCAGTGGGTCCAGTCCGAGTCCTGAAAAATAAGGACTTCAGTCTAACTCGACTGCATTGCTGGACTAGGTACATCACCGGTTCTGTTTAGATGCACTCGTAGAGCACAAATCTCCGCCAATCATGATTTAGGTCCATGAAGCCTGGATCTTGCCAACATATATTGTTAGTTGTTTCTTGGACCATTTCTGCTAAAAGAATTGTTCATCACAGTTTTGGTATGTAATCTTAGACAAACAGGCATAGGCCTAGGTAAAACAACATAATCTGCTTCCTTCATCAAAGGTAATGACCATGTCACACGTGGTGAATGGTTGTGGAATACTGCATCATAACATGAAATAGCCTGTTGCTATGAGCATATTCTGCTGTTGATTGCTGAACAAGGTCTGTGGAGTCGTGCCACGGATTATTACTGTGCTTAAGCAAACCAGTTCGTGTTGAAACATGTTTGTGACCATCATTTTTGGTCCATTCAGTTGTAGTGCACTGGTATTTCAACGTATTTGATGATGATGTTGTAGACTTATAATGCAGGACTTTGTGATTCGAAGCATTCTGCTACATTTTTGCAGTCATAGCCGCCATGTTAAGGTCTTTATCAGTTCAGCTGTAGACATCAAAATGTTGTTGGCCATAGCATGACCTGGCTTACTCTGTAGACCTTCTTGTTGTACAGTCGTTTTCTTGACATTTTCATTTGATTTCGCTCTTGTATGAGGGAGTGCTTGCTTGCCCTTTTACCACCAGTTCAGATGTTTATATTTGTAAAGTTATCTTTTCAGTGCCGACAGATGTTTAGTTGGTCATTATTTTCTTGCTGACTACAGCCGACACATGGGGTAGATGTGCAACTTAATGGCTTCAGGGTTATGAACAGTGAAGCAGCTTTGCATACAGATTTTGTTGATACTCGTACATTCTGACTGCAATGGCATGATTCATTCTGCCATTATGTGTGCATTTAACACTCATGCGTTCACTATAGATAAGGTAGGTAATTGGCTTTTCCTTAGTTTCCCACATTGCTGATAGGTAGTTTTTTAAGTCCATTTGTATAGTTGTTATTATTATCTTGGCCCAGAACTGGTAGTGTTTAAATAAGTCACTTTTCCAGAAAAACTAACAGAGAATCTTTGGTGATTGCTGCAATAGTTTTTTTTCTTTTTGGTTGGTTGCTCAACTGGTATCATCAAAGCCTTGAAGAAACTGTCCTAGTTTGTTACAATTAATCACTAATTCACATAGTCCTATTTCTTTGTAGGTACTTGTATATTGTGCAAGAACTAGCTCCGTTTGTCAGCAGTGACCGAGGGAAACCTCTTGTGGAGCAGCCAGCAATAAGTCGCAGGTTTTCTCATATTGAGCAAGTGAAGTTTGCTTATCCGTTTTTTCCTTGGGTCACAGTTGTTGCTTGGGAGTTAAATGGTTACAATTGCAGTTCTTCTTTATTAAGCTAAAGGTATTGTGGACTATTTTGTCTTGAAGATTCAGTGAGGGTAACATGTTCAGTTACCATGGTTCCTACGGTTCATACTGCTCCGCAGAATTTATTTTCCCTGACTTTTCAGGACAAAATAAATCGATCTTCCTGACTAATTTTTTCACGCAAAATACCATTGTCTGTTTTCAATCGCTTGCAATCACACTAGAAACAAGGGCGGTGGAACAAATTTAAATTTGGAGCTACAAATACTCTGCAAGCAAAGCAAGCAGAAAACTTCTGAACTGTTGTATGCAGTCTGCATACAACAAGTCAAAATTTCTCATGCATCTTTGTTAACTTTTGCACCCTGGTACTTTGATTTTTCCCTGACTGTAGGAACCGTGAATTACTCATGTCTTCTGCCCATACTTCCGTGGGTAGGTGCAATGAGTGCTGGCTCTATAACCATTGTATGTAAGGTAACAGCGTGATCTGCATAACATTAGGCCTTGTTACAAACACTGCTAGCGTACTGGTCTAGTCATATGTGGTCGGGCTGTTGACATGTGTGCTGGGTGTCGCGATTTTGCAAAGGGATAAACTTCCATGCAGTGTGGAATTTTCATTGTCATCGTTCATATTCTGTCATGCTTAGTGTGTTTACGGTGCTGCATAAGACAAGAAGCCGTGTTTGTAAATAGGTCTGAAGCACAGTAATAGCAGAGTGCGCAGTGAATATGTACTGGTAGGGATTTTGCAGTCAGAAATATTAACTCTGAATGCATCTGGGCAGCTTGCAGCTACATACTTACATCAATGACAATCTGCAGCTATAGTTGCTGTTGCCACTAATACGTCATTAGCAAGTAATAATTGTTTTTCTGCATTTATTTGTTTTTTTTTTGCATCATTTAGCATGACCGCATGTGCATTGCTTGCCACTTTTCATCAGCACCAACTGAGATAATCATGACATTAACAGTTGGGAAATAATTCCATTGTTACTCTTGTAGGTGACGTTATGTAGTTAAAAATTATTCTGGTTGTGTGAGATCTGATGAATAATAGCTGGCATTCATAACTGCAGTATTGTTACTGGTTTAACTAGTCCCGGAATGATAAGTGTACTTGTGGTTTTCGTGGAACTTACTCCTCCATTTACCTAATGCAGTGTACAAAGTGACTGAAAAAATGATATGGCATTCTGCATGATTGGTTTATTACGCGCGAAAGCAGCTACTGCTTTCAGCGCGTCTTAGCCATTGCAATTCTGTATCTCCGTCTGTCCATCACACGGGTGGATCATTCAAAAGCTGTGCAAGCTAGAATCACCAAATCTTTACTGTGGCTGCCTGGAAGACTATAGTTTCAGGAACCATAAAGTTTTTCCATGAATTCGAAGGGGCGCTAAATGAGAGGAGGGTGCGCAAAATTTGCGATTTTTGGCCAATAAGTCGCTGTATCTCAGTAACGGTGCGAGATATGGCCTAGGTTACTATTAATCCCTTATAGGAAATCGTACACTTGCTCTCGATTGGCGCCAAATTCAGTGACCTTGAATGGCCTTGAACGCCAAAATAGGGGATTTTTTTGGCGATTTCGGGCTGTGACACAAGTCTATATCATTCACAAGGTGGCGCCACGGAACTATCGTTATGCAATCAAGATAGAGAATTTGGTATTTGTATATTAACTTAGCGTGAACACCCCAATTTTCAGCTTAACTACTGAACCTGAACTGCTGTAGGCTTTCGCGCATCTCGTGAGCATTAGCTCAAATTTCTTGTTGCATTTACTACGGACAACGTGATCCTTGTGCAGTTACGTAGGCACTGCCTTTTGGGTAGCTTGAAGAATTTTAGGAAACATCTGTCAGTATTAAGATATCCGTCCCTTTAATAATGACAACATTTGTGTTTGAAACCCGTCGGTTTAACTGCTTGCTGGCACTGCACATGCTATGACTCATCAGTGTCTGACTGACTTGATTTCTCAATGTAACCAGAAAACTGTGTCATTCGCCTATTGCCGACATATTGTGCGGCCAAGTTATTTTCTTGGCATTATTTCATGATATTGCAACACAACTCGGGGTTTGGCCATACGGTTGTTTATTTGATTTATGTAATATAACGTAGCAAATGCAAAATCGTAAATACGTGCGGAATATTTTATTGTATGTATATGTGTCTCATGATTTCACTGTATGAAATGAAGAAGAAAACATAATACGGTTTCTGTAATCGTGATCGTTTGTGATAAAACGCTAGGCTAGGCTGAACATGACTGCGTTGAAACGGCAGATAAGATTGGCTGAATTAGATGCGCTGTCGATGCAAACGGCCACCACATCAGTACCTCACGTTATTTTTGCCACGTGCTTTCTGCTGCGGATACGAACACGCAAGCCGGCTTCCACTGAGTCTGAGAGCGTGGTACCTGCGGAACACAGAGCACAGGCCAACTCAGCTTCGCATTCGTCCTGGCAGAACGGCTAATAATTAATAGTGGGGGCAAAGTCCAGCGTGGCTGATTGGTTGGTGTCTGTGTGGGTGGTATGTCTGCTAGCTGCGTTGCAAGTCCCATGGGGCAGTGAACCACCCACTTGCTTCATAACCTTCTTTAGTAGTGAAATTCAGTCTTTCTGTCTCTGACCACAACGTCTGCAGCTATAATCCAGGGTTCATAGGGTCCTTGAGAAGTCCTTGAATTTAAATGTTCCATATTTTGAAATTTTTGCATATTGAAATTTTGAAGAAAGCACTCTTGTAAAATTTGGCATTTCACCACTACTTGGTTATAGTTCACTTGCTTACTTAACAAAACTTTAGTGTGCTCACCAAGTACCAAGTACTGGTATATATTTCACTCTAAATTTTGATGTAGCGCGAGTATGATATGTCTTTTTATCGATACTTTTGGTACTTAAAACTGTAATTTTAGGTCCTTGCAAGTCCTTGAATTTTGTCCTTTCAGTTTGTTATGAACCCTGATAATCTCACTTCAGTCAAGCGTGACGATTAAAACGTGTATCGTATCTGTCCGTGTGACACAGTAACGAAATAAGCAAATTTCAACACGGTCTAGAGCTTATTATGTGCCTCGGTACATTGGCATACTGTTGTAGCAAACACACCGAGCGATCTGCAGATGCAGACCTACAATCGCGCTTGCAGCTGACTTCGCTTGTTACACATGATTTGCTAGTTAACTATTGTTATCACTTTATTTTCCGGTTGCCTGCATGTCGCTAGGATGGGCCGACCGTATACCGCCTATATCCGAAGGCCAGCGTCTGACTTCCGGTCGTGCAAAGACTTCCCAGGGTGACTGTAGACCCATATACACACTATGTTGACGCTGCTAGATCGAACGCTATCAACGCTAGAATACTTCACCGTAATTCGGCGCACGTGATTGATGTCTGCAGGCACAAACTGCATTTAAAACTGCGGCCAAACCGCTGCAGATAGAGACATGGTTACCATTGACAGCCTATAGGAACTTTTCATGGCCCTATCTACCGCTTTAGTCACTCAAAAAGTAGGAGGAAATGTCCGAGGGTGAAACGTCCGAGGGTGAAACGTCCGCGTTTGACAGGTGCAGGGGGATGTCCCTTTCCCCCATCGCCGTCCCCATACGACATACGGTTTAGCTACAATAGATGTGTTACAGACAGGTCTTGACCTAACGCCATAAATCCAAACCTGATGGCTTCATTGACGAGGAACTCGCAGTCCGGATTCTGGAAGAGCCAGTCGACCGGCTCGACCTTAGTGATGAGTTGTTCGGGCGGTATGTACTGCAGACGCACGCAGCACTGCAACAGCTTAGGCGCCATGCACAACCGGTCCTCGCGGTCGAAGTCCAGCCACTGCAGCAGCGCGCAGAACACTTCGAGTTCACCGGACACGTTGAGATTGTCGTCCGACAGAATGCGGTACAGACGCTCCGCCGGCAGATAGACGAAGTGCTTCGTCGTCGATATCTGTCCCACACGCACGTGTCATATCAATTCCTCCCGTGGATATGCAAAGTCATCAGACATAATAATGTTTCATCACCTATACTCTGTCCACGGTTTCTGGAACCAGCCACGCCGTGAGTAAAAAAGTAGGCGGCCAGGAAGCAGATACACAAAATTTCCGACAGAGAAAATACGGGTGATAGAATTTTTTGCTGTTGAGTTTCCCTAAAATGGGGGTTTCTAGCCCCAAATTTTGCACGTTTGGACTAACATTTTCCAACAAGAAGATTCTCCGACAATTTTCTGACAGCCAAAAACTTAAAATGGGCAATTGCCCCCCACTCTGCCACGACGCCAATGTTTGGAGTGTTATAACTATCCACAATCTCACTCTTGTCAAGGCTGACGACTGAAATGCGTCTAGAGTCTGTTTATCACGTGCGCGGCGACCCGCGCAAAACACAAGAGGAAAAAAAGACTTTATTAATATCATGGACTTATAGACCACTTTTTCGATGTACCCTTCTGTCCCTTCATATATGAATTCAGTCCACTTTTCTGTCGTTGTCCGCTCAAGCTAACGTCGTGATAACCTCGGAGAAGTTGTCGATGATGAACTTGTAGATGCACTCCTTGAGCTCGCACAGGTCGTAGTTCTCGGCTATCGAGTAGAACATGATGGCAGTCTCGATGCTGACGTTACTCAGGTAGTCGACGCACATGCCGACGATGACGCAGATGCCCAGTTCGTCGGCGCATTTGAGCAGCGGCCCGACGGTCTCGTTGGTGATCTCGATCTCGGTGGTGTAGCAGAACGTGAGCACAGCGCAGATCACGTCCACCGGGAACTCGCTCATGTCAATCGATATCACCTCGCCTATACAGTGACCATAAGTCAATGTTGCCAATTGCCAATCAATATTGATCAAATCAGTCAGGCAATGAATTAAGCAGTCAGTCAATTGAGTAGCCTAATCAAAATCATTAGATGCTATGTATTTATTTTATTTATTTATTTAATATGTAATAAACACTCACGACAAACGCGCGATAACAGTAACATAGAAAAACAGTGCAAAAACTACAAACATTACTAAGGGAAACAAAAGAAACACAGAAAATACATGATAAACAGACTACAAATGAACGAACTAATAACGGTTACTAAATAAAATTCTATTGATAAATGTCCGTTTGTGCAATTCTGATGTTACATGATCTATTAAAGTATTAGTAAGCCATGACGTCATGAGCCATAGGATCGCTTAATATGTATTTATTAGACTTGGCAACAGGAGTGATTATCATAGGCTACACGGAATTCGGGTAGACTCGACCAAGTATAAGAAGATCAAAAATAATATCATTTATTTAAATAAATTAGTATAATAACTAAATGTGCATTTTTCGGCTTAGTGTTTTGCATCATTACTTTCATCACTACTGCAGGCCTATTTCGCCTATTACATGCATAACGCGGGTAGTCACAAGCAGTGGCGTATTTAAGAGGGGGGCACGACCCTTTGGCCCGACCATGGAATTTTTTTACAGGCGACTTTATATGAAAAGTTGCGTTTTTTGCTATTATCCAGCAAAAATTGCAAAATTCAACAATGTTTGATGGTATTTTTCATACCGATACAATATGCGATTAAAATCGCCATGTGAGATTTCATCCGATATGACGCCGGCGTCGGCGAACGCTTTTGAAAACCAGCTGCCAAATCCTAAATACGCCACTGGTCACAAGTTAAGAATGAGCGTACTGCGAAGTAGTGCCACTGTCACCCAGGGAAATGTCAGAAACTTTTGCAATGCTGAAATTGTCACAGTTTGTTTTTTCGTCGTTTCCATTACTTTCTCGTTTGGCTGTGGCTACTGTGTGCTCTAGACAAAGCTGGCTGACTATCCGTCATAAGATGCGCATTACGGCATCATGTTTAGGGGAGCATCAACCAACCTGCGGGGAATTTGCAGAACTTGTCGACGAGGAAGTCGCTGTAGGCCGCCAGCGCGATCTTGTGCGCCTTGAGCTGGTCGCACTGCGCCTGTATGATGACGTCGCACAGTTTCTGCTCCTGCCAGAGCCGGTTCATCGTGTCCAAGACGCGCCGGGCGCCCTCCAGGTACTGCTGCGAGACGTTGTCGGACTCGGAGGAGCCAGGACCGCAAGGGTCGTGGAAGCTGGACGAGTGCTTCGAGCGCAGCATCGCCTGGCTGGACGACCGGAATTCACTACCGCTCACATACATACCACCCCCACTACCACCACCGCCGGCACCGCCAGGACTACAGTCCATCATCGCCGGGCCTCCTCCTGACTGCAGACAGTTGAGCGGGCCGACATTGGCACAGTTCATCTGGCCGATAATCTCATGACTCGGTGTCGGGGCGGCCCGACGACCCATACAACTCATGGTCGGTGCCGCATGTACAAACGCACACTCGTCAAGCCGAAAGTACGCTCGTCAAGCCGCGCTCTGCCGGACTGAACTCTCGCCTCGCGAGGTGGATATGATTGACGCTGCTAGAAGCCGTCACTCGTACTCGAGATATTGGGCCGATCCGGCGGCTCGGTCGTTCCCGCTGCTATCGTTCAAATTCGACGTGTCTTTCGGCAAGCTGCGATGTATAGGATACTGCCAGCGCGACGCGATGGATGTCTTGAGGCTCGCTCCAGTCGTGATCAGAACCATCAGCAGCCGCGCCGCAACGATGACGTAAACGTTATACTGACGTCATGTTGGCAGCGTTTCTACCCAGTCATCACTGAATATGCTAAAACAATAGGGATAAATAAGTTTTAAAAGGAATAGCTGACTCCAGATATCAAAATTAACTATGGGTTAGTAGTTTTAGTACCCATAGTTAATATACCCATAGTTAATGAAAACAAAAAAAACGTAAAATTAGTATGACAGGGCTTAAGCTAATCGTCAAATCACCAGCAGTTGGAGACATTATGACATTGCAGCCAGACCAGAACTCACGATTGCCCCGTTATTTATGGACATAAAATGCACTCTTACTATACAAACGTAGCGTGGTCCTAAAATTAAGCTAAGTACTTGAAATACAACGTTATTACTTGTGGGTCCGGTATCAAACAATTATTTTTCTGCAAAATTACTGTTACTTGTACTTTTACGTAACAGCATTTGCAGACATTGAACAGAGCTTTTGTGCGGTTGTGCCAGACATGATTATCTGATAACAAGTTTATCATGGAGTGTTGTCATGGCGCCCCCCCTTAAATTTTGGGTTGTCGAAAAATTCTCGTCTTGGCGGAAATTTTTTTTGTACAAAACGCAAAATTTGAGGCTAAAAACCACCATTTTAGCAAAATATAGGGGCAAAGTTGAAATCTTGAGCACACATAATCTCTTACGTCAGAAATTTGTGACTGTCTGTCGAAATTCCGTCGGAAATTTGGAACTTTCTGCCCTGTCTACTTCTTAATCTACAACGCTGCTGCCAATCATAACAAAAGTCTATATTCGCACAGTGATAATAATGTTAAAATTTAACACAAAACAGCAAAAATGCGTTACGGAAAAACAGGCATAGTCTACAACAAATGCATGAAAATAATTATAATAATATAATGCCAACAACCGAGCTTGGCCTCCCATAAAAATCAAGACATTCAGCATTTGACATTTCTATCAATCGTACTTTATTATCTACGCCATGACTAATTTACTGCTGTTTGCATGTCACATCCATAGGCTGTATCGTGAATATCGTTTTTGATACATTAGCCAATTGGAATATGTTCAACCTCAAAAAGTCATGAAACGATTTATTTACTGCAATAAATTACTCAAATGTCAGAATGTAAAATATATTTAATTTGATCAAAGTTGCATAAAATTACACATTATGCAAGCTCCAACAACTTACTGTACCTGCCAGCACAATGGAGGTTGCATAAGATTGCACAATGTTTTATACTAAATCAAAGCTTTAACGTCACGGCTTGTTAACACTTTACAACTAAGTGCTAAAATTGGAGAAAAATGACAACTAAAATGAATGACATTAACTAATGCAGCTACTTACAACAGATGGGTATCAAAGTTTTCTTCTTCTGAAAATGTGCGATTTAAAAAGCTAACAGAATTAGTTATGTGCACGGTGGCTTCAATACTTAATGAATTAAACAAATGCAAAAAAAACAGAGCATGTTTGTACCAAAAACCACAGATGCCAAAGCACCAGTAATCTGCATACAAGAGATCGGAAATGTTCAAATATGTGCTACAGCATATGTATAATACATAAACCTAATGGTGACATCCAGTGGAAAGTAGGATCATAATCAGGTTGATGGTGAGGCATAGTGAATATTTCTGTGTTTGAACTCAAACAATTTACTCCATTGTTGTTTGATTTCCATCTCTAGTTAAATAAGCTTATATCAACAATACACACGTGACAGTGGACACGGAGCCGCTACACATCAGAGCATACAAATAACATGACATTAGACGACATTTATGTACAATTATACACTAAAAACTCAGCAAGTTAGCATGCTTCCCAGCTTCAGATGAACTAGAACACGATAGACGTACATGTTAGAAAATGCTTGAACTTGATGTCACATGCAAACACCAAACACGATCATTTGCACACATTGCTAGCCTAATAAATGCAGAAACGAATTTTAACAATGAATGAAACCTATTATCAAAAATTCACCAACAGAAATCTCTCAGTTCAGATTAGACTAATTTTTGCCTACATACACATTCAACTGATGCTTCAGTGCTTTCAGCTGCATTACTTGTATGACTATATAATATTTCACCACATTGATAGTGGGTAACTGACAGACTGCTAGTTTGAAATGCCTATTTTTGATCTGTATACTTACTTCTAGCAACAAAAATAACGGCTATGGGATCCTACAAAAAAGAAACATTACACCCAATTACACCACTTTTATGAATTCAATAATTTCAAGTCAAAAATAAACTGTTCTGTCAACGTTTATGTTGACACAAATCAACAAAATTGTTACTAATTAACAAATATTACGGATAATCAGAAGCAGCTGTAATCAAATGGTACGGCAATCTGGAAAACAAAATAGTGCAGTTCTACTTGTACGCAGTAGCAGTGGTAACAGCATGGCACAACTTAGCACTCAATTCTGTTGGCTATTTACATGCATGAAGTTAAGTCTGTTCCCCAAGTCTCCAAAGCTGACCATGAATCATTACTAGTTTATAAAACATTGGTTCATTGGTGCAAACAAATTTCTGCACTACAATAATAAGAGACAGGAGCACAAGCTAAAATGTTTGCTGACACCTTTTTCAACCTACGGAAACATGGCAGTTGCGGTGACATGTAACAAACTATTACCAATATTCTGCGTGTATAGGTGGTTTATTTTCAGGTATTTCAGGTAACTTTATGTTAGATGGTAGACTGTTTGATTTTTGCTGTCGATTTTTGTTGCTGGATCGAGTGCAGGTGACTGCCTGCAAAAATTTCATCTCTGAAATGACCAGTGATGTGTCAAGCAAGTGTAAACCTCTAGGCATTCACTAACAAAAACAATTTACTTGCACAATGTTCAACCAGCCAAATTAAGCCAAAAACGCTGAAGCAAGACCTTCACAGACTGTGTGTGGTCTTACTGCAACAGCCAACAGTATCGAAGCAATGAAGGCAAATGACTGCTTAAGCCCAAACTCCACTTTACTGACTGTCACCAAAAGTCCCCACGGAAAAGTTTCGGTGAAAAGTCACAGACACAAATCATGAAAGTTGCAGACACAAACTATCTCGACATGTTGAAACAGTTGCGACAAAATCCGTGACAAGTGCACGACAAACCAGTTTCACGATTGCGTTGCTCTAATGGAATTTATTCCATGACTATGCAGTCGACGACTTTGGTGCACAGTCAGCGTAATGGAATTTCAGCATTAGTCTACTGCTAGAATCAAAGGCTGTTTCGTTCTGTCAAATAACTGAACTCACGTTCTCAGTGGAATGTCTTTTTGATACAAAATAAGTCACACAAAAACCTGGATAAAAATCCAACTCCATAAGATCTGGATTTTACTGTCACTGTTACAAATAGCCAAATTTTACAGGAAATGTGACAAGTAGTGATGAAATTGATTCAGTCATTTTTCTGGAAAAATCTACAGCTTACTTTGATAACCTATACACAACCAAAAACTCCGAATATTCTAATTTCACAGTTTGTGCTGTAAGAAAATCAGTGAGAAGTGAATGAAAGTACTACATATTGGCATGGGATTGGGTCTATTGCTGAACGACACGACACTTTGTCAGCTAAGGCAAAAAGTGTCTGACACAACTTGACATGACAGTAAGCACATACATCAGCATACAGAAAGAGTAAGAGACAAGAAATATCGACAACAGCAGACAGAATGAAATGCAGCCAAGGGCGTCTACACCACATAAACCATAGATCAAATGCTCCAAGAAAAAAATGAGGGAAGAGAATTCTGAGAAAATTAGAGGAAATGGATTAAATAATTCTGCATTTCCGATATACAGCATGTAAACATGCAAAACTTAACACCGGTAAAATGTTTTCATCCACGTTCACAATCTGTTTATTTGGCACACTCCGTGACATCAACCAGAAGTGTTCTATGAAGGATAGAATGCACTAAATTGCCTTGCCATTCCCCATCCATCAGTTGAGGGGGGACCTTGTTCCAAGGACTTAGGGAAAGACAGACGCCCCTGGATGCAGCAGCAGTAGCCTAACACGTTGTGTTATGTTTCCTGTCTGCTCAGTTCTAAAGCAAACTCTAAGTCAGCTTGTTCCTGTTCCCGCAGTCGCTGCAACCGTTGCCACTCCTGTGTGCTGTCACGCGTCGCCCACGCGAGCTGGTCCGCTTCTGACAACATTGGAGACTGCACAGTTAACACAATCAATAACTGCTCACATCACAACAACTACCAGTTTGACAACATCAAGAAGCCTTTAATGCAATGCATTTTACCAACCAAAGACTAACACGTATCTGTCAGGTAACTTTTAAACTTCCCCGGAATACTGCAGAAATTCTGGCCAGAAGCTGTTCCCGACTGGCATAGCTCAAAGTGGCAACTAATAATGCTTTGTCAATTACCCACAAAACATGCAGATGCAGTAAACGAGAAAAAACTGCATGTTTGTCAGTCAAGATATGTTCGCCACAAGCAAAGAAAAACCCAACTAATAACATCCAACTGTAATCATGTACACACATACAAAATTAACCTCGGAGAACTTTGCGAATGCATCATTTTTCTTTGACGTTGCCGACCCGGAGCCTGTTCGATGACCCCTGGCAAATGGGTCACAGGCAGCATCGAATGTGTCTAGGCCGCCAGGCACTGAGCCCCCAGCTGGTTTAGGCGCCGGCGGCCTTGGCGGTGCTGGCGCACGTTTGTGCTGCTTCGGTGGTAGTTGAGGAGGCTCGGAAGATGTAAGACTCCGAGACGGCAGATTGAGTGCACTTGTGCCACCGGCGGGAACAAACAACCCCGTGCCAAATGGATCACTTGGCTGACAGACACACCGGAGTTCAACAAATTACGAAAATTCTATCAAGCTCACTTCCCTCTAAAATAAATGCTCTAATGTTAAAGAACCAGAAACCCATCCCAGAGCTCCGGAGTGTCACCTATAATACCGGATCACACAGCATTTTTATCTGCCACGTGAAAAGGTCAACGTGCACTGCCTCAACCCCAGAAATCCAGAACAACACTCAGTTTACCTTCCTTCCACGTAAAGATAGAAACTAGCTGAGTAAGTACAGTGTATTCAGTCACCAGAATACATCAGCGACAAATTACGCACTCAGTTTGCAGTGTTTTATCATCATTCTCGTTTATAATGCAGTTGACAGACAAATACATCACTTACACAAATAAGAAAAAATAAAAGTGAAGGCAAATTATTAATCAAATTAAAAACGTTATAAAGGTAAGAATAATACAAGGATAAAACCCAGAATCATGTCTAATAAACTGTGACAGTTCACACAGAGCTAATAAAATAAAACTTCACGAACAGATTCAAAAGCTAAAACAAAACAGACAACTTTTAACAGTAATGCCCACATAGCACGTTGTGTTGTACACGTGCAATAAAATTAGAACAAAACTAATGGAATTTTGCTTTATTTTATGTTACACATGTAGGTGCTGCCTTAAAGAAACGAAACAAAATGATATCAATAGATATCACAGTACATTCAGTTGGATGCACACAATGACAGCAAATAAAATTGGTCATCGATTTACAGAAAAATGTAACTCACATTTACTGGTGATTTGGAAGGAGGCAGCGGCTCTGCAGCAAACGGATCAAACGAGTCTGCAAAACAAAATTGTAAACAATTTTTGCAGACTACATTTACTAACCCAACTGATTATTTATGGTGGTACAATGCTACAACTTAATGGCATAATGGTTACAGCATTGGGCACTCAATCAATAGCATACATAACTAATAAACAAGGGGTCTAAAAGCAAAACTATAAACATACGAATAAAAATAGCCAAAAACTCGAGTTGTGATTTGCAGAATACAGGCTTACCTAAGTCCGACATGACTGCTGAAGAGGCTGAAAATGTGCCCCAAGGATCCGCAGTTTTATCACGTGTCTATACAGCATCATCACACAATATTTCAGAACTTTGATGCTAAATCTGTCAATATTAAGAAAAAATAATTCACCTTTGCAACCCATCGGCATAGTCTCAGCCACGGCTTCATCAGTCCTTCAGTCACCTGCAGTTGACGTAACCATATTTTATGAAACAAAACTGTACTAAATAATAGCCATAAGCCTTCTAATTTTACAAGATGCATCATCAATTGATTCGTCGTGAGTTCTAATGCAGCAAGAATGTTTTAAAAAAAACACAATTAAATGCTGTTGGCCATCAAGTCTGCAAAATAATGCAGGCTTGTTGTCTGTTTTGTAACAGACATCATCATCATCATAATCGTCATATACTACAGTAAGGACAAAGTGATCTAGTGGTTAGACACCTGTGTGCTCAAGTCAACTCAGCCTCCTAACCTCAGCTGGATGGACAAGCAATCACTTTACTCGTTCTCAAAAAAAATCCAACTCACTTTCGGAGGTAAATCGACGGGAAATGCGGAAGACTCGGTGGCTGAGCCTTTGAATGCATCACTGAACGGATCTCCACCAAATGGATCAGCCGAAGTGCTGTTGGTAAACGGATCATTTGCAAAAGGATCACCTACAACACGATGTATGACTAACCTGCTATAACACTAATGATAATGACAACAGATTAGACAACACATATGGTCTGGCTGTGACCTTGACCTTCAACCCCAAAATGTAATCCATTCATCTTAGTATCTACCTCCACCAACACCAAAAGTTTAGTAATTTAAAAATTCATCAACTCATCAATGCATGACACAAATACTGCGAAAACAAGATTGTGGACTGCTGCACGATTGCGCAACATGGCCAGTTACTTCTATCCCCCCAAATCTGGAATAAAAATTGGGCGCAACTTTCCCCCCAATTTCGGACTCAAGTTTTTCCCTCCATTTTAGGCTTCTTCCCCCTTTAGAGAGAGTTTTGTTAAGAGTGTAAATTGAAAAACAGAGGAAAGTAAAAAATGGGGAAAAAGTTTTGTTAAAGGTGTAGTTTGCCAAGTGAAAAATGGACAGAAAATTTTGATTTACAACCTTATCAAAACTCCTCCCCCATATTTTTCACTGGGTGCAAGCTGTGCCCACCAGGTATAGGGACAGAAGCCAATGAACATGATAACAGAATGCCAATCTTTCACATTATTGGCAGAACAATAAAAATTACAGCAACTCATACATTTACCAACAGAAAGATGTCAGTAATAACACACTACAAAGCATTTTATCAAACCCAATAAACCACACATATTATCACACTGACAAACTAATAAAGTGATCACTGACTCACGAACATCTATCGCTCCTGGCCCAAGTACTGCAGCAGCACTAGCATGTAGCACTAACATGGACTGAACATGCAGTGCACAACGTAACCACAACAGGCTGCAACAATCAGCTGCAAGAGTGATGACGCTGCATAGGCTGCAGGCATATTATTAATAAAATAAAAAGAAACAGAATTACTTGAAGCAGTGAATGGATCGTGCGAATGAAAAGGATCATCTGCTTGTGTTGTTTGATTCGCAAACGGATCTCTGGTGACAAACGGATCGGTTTTAAAGTCGTCAATTCCACTTGCATCTTTTGCCTTGAAGCACAGAAGATACACAAGTATACAAGTCAGATATTACTGCTTTATTCGATGTTTGCTTTCATGTTGACTGTGACAACACACAGGTGCAGTCATGCGTGACCCAATGAGAGACAGTCTGGGCTACACAAACGAACATTGGCTAGCATGAAATAAGCGCGTTAAACAACTGTGGGAGTGTATAAGTTTGTTCAACACTTGCTTATCAGACATGTACTGTGAAATGCATGATATAAGATACACTAATACTATGTGTAATTAATTTGACATACTGTTCAGCTCAATATAACTGAATAATACATAATACAATAAATATAAATACTAAACTAACAAAAAGTATAAAATGAGTAATAACATAAAAACCTGAAATATATACAGAAAACAGTCACTTATGTAGTGAAATCTAAGTGACATTGTTTAAAAACAGTATCACATTTTTGTGCTTGTACCTGTGGAAATTCGGAGCCAGCAGTCGGCGTAACTCTAACAGAATCTTCGGTCACTTCATTATTATGTAGCGACTGGGTTAATGTCTTCTGAGTGTCCCGCAGTTTCTGAATACTCGATTTCACCTAAATAACCGAATCAAATAATCATATTAACTACAAAGTTTAAACAGACTGATATCAAATACCAATCAGCTATGATTTCACTGTGTACAAACCAAAGTACAACAACGAGTATAACGGGTAAGCACAAGCAATGTGGTGCTGCTTTTGGTTTTTGTTCCGGAGGTACTTCAAGATAGACTAGTTTCACAAAACCCGACGCCTCTTTTGCTGGCTAATAAACAGCAACAGTATTATTTTTAAAGCAAAAATACTGTACAAATACTGCATAATGTATGACCAAACAATGCAAACAAAATATTACAGATAAAAATATTAAAATTAAAAAGAAATAAAAAGTCAAATCAGGTGTGGTCCTGTGCTTTTTCTGCTGTTTTTGCCCTGTGTCAATCGAGCCACTGATCCAGTCCATTCACTGATGTTCTGTATCCACTTTTCTCACAGTCAACTTCGATACATTCTCCTGACAGGTATGTATCTCACTAAACTGTCTTTCCCAGTTTGCCACAGTTAGTTCTCAGGATGTGATCAATGACCATAATATCTCATTCTTTAGATTTCTCTCCGAAAAAATTTACAGTCTTTCCGCATGGCACTTTTATTACTCTGAAACACACACTTTACTTGTTTGACCATGGCAGTCCATGTAGTTTAGCACTTTTCAATTCATAACTTATTTTGCTCAGGTTCTGAAATGTAAAATAAATTCACAGCTCATTAGAATTTGCTCCTATTTTCAGTAATAGCAATAGAGCATTACTGTGTGTTTGACCTCTGTTGGACCGACAACACTCTGCAAAGTTTACAATTAAGGTTGTTAAAACCGCCCATTCATTTTGACTGGCTAACCGTGAGGGACATAACCAGTTAACCACAGTTATAAGGACTTATTGATGGGTACTGCATAGTTTGCTAATGGGGCAACTAAAAGTGGGAGACTGTCGGATCACTCGGCATGCCGGCCGGCCAAGCATGCAACTGCAAAGTGAAGTGCAGGTGCCCAGTTGTCCACTGAGTGTGGGGTGGAGAGGAGGGGAAGGAAAGGCAAGGCATGCCAGCATGGCGTATGAGTGTTCTCGAGAAGCCGCCGTCCGGGGTCAACACTTTCCCAGGGTCAGCGATTGACATGGCCAGGCATAAACAGACAGGGAGGGAAAACAAACGACATGTGCAGAAACACACGCATGGTCAGTCAGTCATTGGATGACAGTGAATGGCATTGACCCTGGATTAAGTCAAAAAACGAGAAGGCTCTACACACAGGAACACGCTGCTAACAACTCGCTTCACGCTGCATGCCACTACGTCGGTTGTTGATAGCAGCGCCACAGTGACTACATGATACCACCGCAGCACCTGCCCCTATCCGTGTCACTCGCCGTTGTTGTAATAAATACCTATTATGTAATGGGTCATGCCATCGCACCTGCTGCATCACCAGCGCCGCTGTCTGGCACTAATTAGCAACTCACCTTCATTCAAACATTCCAAGCCTCACCCTCCCCCTTCACCCGGGGCATACAGTGCCACAGGCGATATCAGCTTTAATCACAGAGCAATGACACCTGCGGTGTGGCGAGAGGAGCGGGCGAGAAGAGTCGTGGCACCGTGTCTCGTCTCGTCTATGAGCACAATTTCAGACCCAGTTTTGCCATCAGGACCGGTTAGCTGGTTAACTGTTAACAACCCTACTTACAATACAGTACTGCAAAATTACCATAAAATTTTTTATGAATAAACCACCCAGTAGTCGGAAAATTTTGATATATTAAATGCTTATTTCTTAAGTTAGCTTTGCGCATTTTACAACACTAAAAATGTAATCAAATTTTATTAGCCTTTTTTCCATATGGTTGTAGTGCTTTTTTGACAGAACACTGACAGAGCAAAATTTATTACGATAATTAAATACAATTTTTTTTCACAAGAATGGGGTCTAAGAATTATGGTTGGATTAAAAAGACAATTCCGTCAAAACTAATCAATTTTTTGTATTTCATTATTTTTAGATAAGCAATTCTGCTAGACAAACTAGTACCTGACTGATCTGTGTCTGAGTGTCAAGAAGTCGTTTATCAAGCTGTGACACTTGGCTACGGCTGGCATCAACCTTCTGTTCTAAGTCAATCTCCTCCTGCCGAAGTTCACTGAGCTCATCACGCATTCGCTTCATCTCCGCCTCCTGGTTCTATCACCAGTCAATAATAAATAATCAGTATAATCATACAGATAATCAGATTTCTACGGTGTCGTTAAGACATAATGACAGAAGCGCTTGTTTGAAAAATTGGAAGCATGATTGACACGGTTATGTTTCTTATTAGCATAAACATAACACAATAGCTTACAAAACTGAGTTCATTTTCCTAGACTTTATGATTTTTAAACACTTAGAAAGACAACAATCCCAGTAAAATTAACCCACTGTGTCTCCAAAGTGCAACGAACTGGAATATCTAACAATAATACATGCAAAAATGCTAACAAAATTACGGTAAGCCAGCTAACACAATAACATCTGACCAAAGCAGAACATTAACATAAAAAAGAAACAATATATCATAAGTGTAGTAAATTTGTAACGACAAACTTAATATAATGTAGTATGAAAAATTCGTCCTACTAACACATATCAGCTGAGGAATCAAAAGTTCACAGTCTTTCTGCATAGCATTTTTCACACATCGAAACGCAGATTTTAGTTGCTTGACTACTGCAGTCGTCGTAGTTCAGTGGTTATCAAGTAATAACAATTTTTTGGTTTCTGAATAATGAAACAAACTTACTTCAAATTTCACAACACATCAAAAATTTGCCCCTAACTTTCATTTGGTACACAAAACAGTTTTGCAACAATCTACAGAGCTGCGGAACAAAAGAAATATGAGGCTAATGTACCGTGGCAACAGACTCTCGATGCGTTATCTGATACTGCAGTTCTTTAATCTACGACACATTTAGACATAACACATCAAATCCCACAAAGCGAAAATGATTAACATTACACAGCTCATAAATAAAATGCATCAAATCAATGCTAAATCTAGTATAGTTAAAAGTTTAACAAAATTTAGCATGTGAAAACAATTGGTATAGCAACCTGATTCTGTTCCTCTGCATATTTCTCCTTGCATTCCTTCAAAGAATTTTCTAGCTTTAATTTCTGAAAAAAATCATAAAAATGACACATCTATATGTAGTACAACCTACCAAAGATAACAAAATACAAAACCGATAACAGACTGCTACCAATTTTAAGTTTACCTATAAAGCCAGTTTTCTCTGCAACAACTAAATCTTTGAGAATTGATGAAGCAAATTTTTCATAGCTTGTATGCCCTCACTGTTGTCCAACTAAGAATGCTGAAGAAATGAAAACAAAATTCAGTATTTATAAAAGTGGCAACAACCACAGCTGACTATTTTCAGAGACTAGTCTGGTGGAAACCTAACCAAAAGTATACATTCAAATTACACACTTCAAAGTCACCATAATATTTTATCTGTGTAGCTATTTCATTCAAAATATCTTCAAACGACTAATTTTTCCCATTAATTCTACAGTCATGCACGGTTGACAGACAGTTTAGTCTTTTACTATACAGGAAAGCTAATGCAAACTCTGGTGTGACTCCAACTAAAAAAACTACGACAATAGTGAACAAAGCAGATTAAATTCGGCACAGTGATCCAGACAGTCAGTCAAACTACACGGGCTGAAAGAAAAGAGAAGTTCTACTCATAGCAGTTTCCTGCACCTCACAATGCTTACTATCACAGTGTGATAGTATCACGTCAAAGCTAATTACTTTATCGTCAAGCTCATCGAGGCGTTTTTGAGCTTCGGCCTTCTGCATCTCCAGCTGTTTGACAGTATTACTGACAGCATCTAGTTCTTTCTGCAGCGCCACGACTTCACCATTCTTAATCTTTATGTCAGCTTCCTTCTGAGTCTTCTCCTGCTCCAACTTCATCTTGTCCCTATGCAACAAAAATATTTCACCAGAAAGTTGAAGAAAATCCCTGAACTAATGAAATCTCTAAACTTCAAAAATCTGGAACTAATTTTAGAATTTTTAATCCACTAACCTTCAAAAATTAACTTCGACTAATCGATTTTCTTTGTGCTCAGTCAAAAAAAGCATCAATCAAAAAACTATCAAAAATGCAGTTTTCAACTTCTAGTAGTTGTTATCATTCATAAACTAAAACAAAATTTTAAAAAGTGACAACGATGCAGTTCACGTATGTGTAGTCAAATTAGTACGAGGGGCGTTAATTAAATTCCAGAACTGTTCTTCTCAATAAGCACACAGTGACAGTTGAAAACCAAAACTATTATGAGGTTGTACAGCTACTGCCTGTGGTTTCATTTGTGATATGATGTTACGCTGTGATGTCATTAATATTAAAACATAAATGATGGGCGTTGACGTTTGGCATGCTCGGAGAATAATCATAAAATTTTCTAGTCACAGAAGGCGTAGAAAGTGCTGAAATTTATTTTAGATTATTTATAGTAATCAGCAGTGACACTTTATCACATTTGAAAGTATTTGAACAGTTTGCCCGCTTTTGCAGCATTCATCAGTCAGTTAGTGATGATGTCAGTGTTGGAGCACAGAATACGGCAAAAACAGTCCGCTGCAGACAAAGCATGTTTTGGTTTACTTGTAGAGTTGTTCCTGGAGACTTTTTGCTTTAAAGACATACTGTGAATGAACAAAATTACAAAGCATTATTGTCTGATTGATTACAACCAGCAATTTGCAGCAGTTGACCAGGTTTGCTGCAGAAAGGTGTCATTCTTTAAAATGGCAGTGCCCCACCACTGGCCCATTAAACAGTTAAGAAAATTGAAAAAAATGGGCTGGGAACTGCTACAGCATTTGCCATTCAGCCCAGGCTTAGCTCCAAGTAACTTTCATTTGTTTGGACCACAGAGTAAATCACTTAGAGACATTAATTTCAAGAACAATAAAGATGTTCCACAGCATTATGTCCAGAAATTTCTACAAGTGCCAACAAAAACTTATGCTAAGGGTTCCAGCCAACTTGAATATGAGAGAATATGTTGAAAAGTAACATGACCATCAAAAATGTGAGATTTACTGTCGTTGTATGAAGGATGTAGTCCTGGAACTTATTGAATGCCCCTGGTAATGTGATCACAAGGGCTTTAAAACTCCACTGCAAACCTACTACTACCCCAGCACAAAACTACAAATCTGTACAACATGCCCTGTATGAAATGTACATATCAGTGACGTTAATAATGTTAGAACTTAGAAGTCCAAAATTTTGCAGCAAAAGTAGGAATCCAGCAAAACTGACAACTGATGATGTATACCTTTTGAGTTCTTCAATGTCTTTGCTGAGCAAATCTAGTTCCTTCATTCCGGCTGTGTCCAATGATACCATTGGACTCACAGATGAGCCATCCTTACACAGATCATCGAAAACATCAATCACATGAAAGCTTTCTATCAACAGCAGCATAATAGGTACTGTCATGATCCGAAAATTGTTGAAGTCCATGTCAATAATTGGCAAAGTTACAACAGAAAATTAATTATCTACTTTTTTGTACATATAACAGTATTTTTCGACTCAGTATACACAAAACGAATAAAACAGACACGTGACATACTGGAATAGTGAAAGATCGTAAGGACGGAGGAATCATGTCCGGAGACAGTACAGCAGGTGGGTCGACTCCTTTCAGTTTCTGCTGCACAAGATGCATTGCCAGAGCAAACTGATCACTGTTCAGCTTGCCGGCAGCCTTCGTGTCACAAAGACCCCTACAGCAGCACACACAGAAACTATCCATTCTCAACCTCCCTCAGCATGTTACAGATAGACCTAGGGAATGCAGCAAAAAAGTAGCCCCTTAAAGTTTTTCGCAGTTTTCTCACCAACCGTTTGGCAACTTAATGTGAAATTTTACAGATTTACTTTCTGAAATGTTCTATGGCTAACTGCCAAGCAAAGTGTGATTCTATTAAAAAATGATGAAGTTATAAAATTTTTAACATGACTGCCTACTTGGCAGTTAGATGTAGAACGTTTTAGTAAATAAAACTGTAAAATTTCAAATTAAAATTCCAAATGGTTGCTGAGAAAACAGCAAAAAACTTTAGGGGGCTACTGTTTTGTCGCACCCTGTACATGTGCCATAATACCATCAACTGTGTGTACTAGATGTACAGAGTATACAAAGCTCTTTCAACACAAAGCAAATTCGTAAATGGGGTTTGAAAATTAATGTCACACAAAATGATAAAAACAATAACAAAAGCACATGCATGTCTCTAGCAAAATTAAGACTCCATAATCAAAAAGTATTACAAAATATGCAACAAACTTAATTGCCAACTTTCATGGCATATCTACCTAGTAACATTAACTTAACTGTTGAAGCCACACATACGTAAAAAACAAAAACAAACTTGAGACTACAAGCTTTGATGGACAGACCATATATGTGCAAGCACCATCTGCTGCAGACCGGACTGAAGGAAAATATCTTTGATCTCAGCACCACTGACAAAGCCATCTCTGTCAGTGTCAGCTCGAGTAAACATTTCATCATACTGAGCCTTCTCAGCTGGCGTCACCACCCACTTGCCACCGACCACCTCAACAAATCACCAACAATGTTATTGTTATACTAGATCAGTGACTGAAATTTAAATCAAAACTTTTCAATTCTAAAAATATCTCAAAAATAGCACTACCAGGTGCATCTAGAAAAGAGTAAGATTCATGACACAATAAAACAGCAATAACTGTGTATTTTTTACCTAAAATGCATCAAAATCACTGGGTTGGCTCAACACTGCTGGGGCAGCAGACAGAGAAAGGGACAACTTTAGAAAAGATGGTGCAAAGGCAGAAGGGAGAATAGAATCAAAGAAAGGTGATGGCAGATTGAAGGATGGAGCACACTGCAAGACCAGCATACTTGACTGCACGTGGCACATGACAATACAGCCATACAACCTGCTGCTTCCCTGGCTTGGTGTACCTCAAATCAAAATGATCAGTTACGTAATGTAAAGTCATACAATTCACATGGCAGCATTAACCTGAGCCATTTTGTTAGCCCTCAGCCAGACACCAGCTTACAGTGCGAGACCACAGACACGAGGCTAGTGCATCACGCAGCGTGCCTGCTTACATCCCAGCTTTTGCTGGTACTCACTGTGCTTACCCATGGAGGGATGACCAGGCTGAGGTGGCCTGAGTGGTTGGTTACATATACCAAGATGGCTTATCTGCCCGTTAATGGTCACCCATCCAAGAACTAACTGGGCCCAGCATCAATTAACTTTCCAAATGTGATAAATGATGCTATCATCAAAATTGCAGGAAAAAACAGTTTTTTAAAAGCCCAACCCAGTAGTATTTTGGGGGGAGGAAGTTAAATTTTTGCTTTAAAAAAGGCCAACATGATGACTTTTGAGATTTATACAAATTTTCAGTTGGTTGATTTGTACGAGTTTTCGTTTGCTCCACACAGCATAGAATTCACCAACATTTGCAAATTTGTAGGTCTATATGTTTCGAAAACTTAGCTGTGATAAAATATTTTATTATTAATAGAACACAAAAGTAAAATTGGATTAAGTTTGGGGCGTTTTTTGCATGGGTTTTTAAGAGTTTTTTCTAGCCAGATTAACAACAGTATCCGCCCAAGTGTCTCAATCCTGTTACCAACTAAGCCAGAGTGCCAGATAACATGATTCGATAACAACAACAGCTACTTACTGAAGTTGGACTCGTTTGACCAGCAGTAGATACAGGTGGCATCGCTGCAGTGCCTGGGACTAATGGTACAGCAGGCGCAGCACCTGGGACCACTGGCCCAACAGGCCCAGGCATCACTGGTCCACTACCAGCTACTACTGCTGCTGGTCCGGCTACAGCTGCAGCAGGCATCACAGGCACCGCTCCAGCCAGCCCCGCCCCATGCTTCCGCTTGGACGGTGGAATCATCTCGGCCGGAAGAGTCGGTGGCACAGGATTGCGTTCCAGTGCGCGATAGACCAGATGCATTGCCTTCAAGCACACACACACATCAGACATATATCAGCATTGCATTGCATCCTATCAGTTAATCAGTCACTCAACTAATATTTACGCACTCACGAGACAACAAACACACCACTCATAATACGACTGTGACTGAGATGGTCTCTTAGCTCTGAGACAAGTTTCCATTTTAATGTTTAACTGCATAATACTAAGTAATGTGGATGGAAAATATATAACAGAACTGCAGAAATATATGCACTGTTAATGAAAAAAAACTGTGAGCAATGAATCAATTTATCTGTTCAGCATGATTCATACTGTGCAAAAAAAATCACCTTTTAATTTGCAAATGTTATAAACATGCTTAGAGCTCAGATAAACAGCGGCTTTTTCTAACGTACTGGTAACTTTGGCCTGGCACTACATATTACTGCACTAATTAATTCTGATCAGGTTTCTGTCACCTGCATTATGATGTACAACACACATAAAGAACTGAGCAACATGAAAGACATGAAAAGCACATGAAAAACTGGTAAAAAGCCTGCATAAGTTGAAACAACAACAGCACACAGTACAGGGTTCCCACACTTCTACTAAAAAAAATTTCCAGGACTTTTCCAAGACTATCCAAGACCGTCAAAATGTTTTTCCAGAACCTTCTCAGAGCATGCCAGTGGTTAAATATAAAGACGAACGCTTGCCTACCTGCTGCAAATGGTAGCGCAATGGCACAGGGAATGCTAAATATTTCAAAATTTCTCATATAACTGTATTTCAGTAAGTAAGTGCTATGCTATGCTAGACTTTAGCTGGTGCTACATGTTGTTTAGTTTGAACACCCAAAAACTAATCAACTATCCAAAATTTTCATTTTGCAGGACTTTCCAGGACCTTAAGTTTAATTTCTAAGACTTTCTAGGACCAGTCATTTTCCAGGACTTTCGAGGTCCGAAAAAATCAAGACAATAACACACACACACATACCACGGTGAACTCATCTCGATCAAGAAGACCGTCAGCATCGATGTCACTGAGATCCCAGACACGACCAAGTACATCAACCGGCAGATTGGAGTTCAGCAACACCTTCAAAATAACACAGTTGTCTATACACATTTATAGTCCAACAAACCACTTTATCCATAAAAATTAACAACACTATGCAGGTGTTCTCATAAATTTTTTCATCTCAGACAAAAAAAACAATTACTATAAGCAGTAAAGTTAGTATTAATGAATCAATGCAACACTGAGAAATTTGTTTGATTTGTGATAAGTTGAGAATCCAGATTCAATATTAACAAAATAACTTAACCTAGTTGTATCTAAAAAGTTCATCTAGCAAACATTACAAATATTTGCTACTATATGTAAGACTACACCAAAATATTATACAACAAATGATTTGTGATCACTGAACACATAGTGAAATACACCTTATGTCACAGACTATTTGGAATCCTCTGCTACTTTCATACGAGGGGCAAGCAAAAATTTTTGAGCCCAAACATATTAGACCACAATTTTTTCACAATCTATACATCAGTGAAATGCGCATTCTTCACTGACTCCTATGAGTCTGCTGCGGATATGGCCACATCGTAATTTATGACATCACAGGGTATTAAACGGAAATGATTCAAAGCATCAACAAAAACGTCTCGAGTCATTCATCATCGTGAATAGCAGCCACCACAATGATCAGATTTTAGATTTCAAAACAAATAATAGTCACTAACAAATAACAGTCACCGAGAGTTTGTTCATTACTTTTTGCAGAGTGGTCTTGGTGTACGAAAATATACTCATGAACAGCCATCTGGGTAGTAGCAGACATAAGACTGGACCACAGTGCCAAATTTAGGGGAGGGTGCATGGGGCTTGCTCTCAGCCGTTTGCCCATCAAGGGCCCCATGCAACAGGTTGGATATCTTGAATAGTCCTTCATCAATACAACTGATATAATTAACAGCTAAATTTTTAATAACTTTTTTCTGATACCATCAAATATTAACATAAAGTTGTAATTGGCTGAAATGCTGTAATGTGCGGCTACCACAGAATTGGCTATCGTATAATCACAAATGCAAATGAGAAATTCATAAGTACGTTTTTGTCAAGGCTTTCACAAAATCAGATGCCACAGAGCCCCAGTTTGGCAAATCCAGCAACAGACTGAAAAAGGTTTCATGCAACAACTGGCTAGATTCAAACGCTGCTTGCGTTAGCGCACCAAATCATTTTGGCTTAATGCTCTATGATGTCAAAAATTACAATGACATCACTTCCACAACCTGCTCACACAAATATGCAAGGAAAGTACCTTTTACGCCCCCTGGCTGATTGACCCCCTGTGCCTGGCCGATTCGCCCTCTGGCTTGTTCACCCCCTGGCTTGTTTGCCCTCCCAGCTGATTCGCCCCTCACCTTGGACGATTCGCCCTGTTGACTACTGGTAATTCGACATCGAGGTTCATATGTAATATGTGTCTTTAGGCCTAGACAGTTTATGCATGATGATAAGAATAAACGATTGTGTGAATGTTTAATGCTTTGTTCAATTATGAAATAAAATTGTTAGGCCTATACATGTATTTTATTATACTGACTTTGTGAGCTAGGATCACTTGTTATGCAGTTTTTTGTCATGTATAACGTTAACTGAAGTAATTATTAATTAGTGGTGTGACGATACACTTACTTGTTGCCTTTCTGTAAATTGAAACATAAGCCTCAATAACGAATCATCAGTATATTCAAAAGGGAGTGAATCATCCAGGGTGAGGGGGTGAATCAGCCAGGGGGCAAACAAGCCAGGGGCGAACACGCCAGAGGGCGAACAAGCCAGGGGGCGAAAGAGCCAGGAGGTGAATGAGCCAGGGGGTGAAAAAGCCAAGGGGCAAAAGAGGCAGGGGCCGAACAAGCCAAGGGCGAAATTGCAAAGGGGCGAAAAAGCCATAATTTGGCCAAATCTGCATATATACCTATAATATAACAGTAACATTCTGTGAAACCTGTAATCTTATATTTTAATTACAAAGCAAATAATTTCTACAGAAATATCATGCATAAATCTGGTAAGAAAAATCTGATTAGCTGGAAGGAAATGGTGCACACTGATTACCGGTTTCACTTTGTCACCAGTCAGCATGCCATTCACTGGCTGCAGACCATCAAATATCAGATCATACTTTGCCTTCTCTGCAGTCTACAACCAAACAGTCAGCACAGTGTATTAATTCAGTTTACTTAACTTGCTATTTTACTGAGCAGTACTACAAATCCCCCAATGCAGAGCACTACAGTTAAAGTGTCTAAACATACATGAATGCCATAGCATCTAATGTCATAATGTTGAAATAAGTCACAAGTCACAAGCACAGACTACCTGGTATCTGGTATTACTGCATGAACTATATATGGAAATGAACACCAGTGATATGTGTCTTTCATTTATCACAGAAGATCATACACTGCCTATAGGTCAACACAAAAGCAATACTGATAATAGTTAGCACTGAACACTTAGTGAAATTCAACAAAATACTTCTAAACACTTCTATAATATCAAAGCAGCCAAAAATACCGGAATAGACCACTCGGCAGCCACTGCACTTGGTACACTTGAAGATCCAGGCTGCAAGAACATTTCGACACAGTTACATCAACATACAATAAAAGAATATCGATAAAAAAACTATAAACACTATCATATCATATCAATACTATAACATCAATTGAACCTGCCAACTACTCAGATAAACTAGAAATTTGGGGCAAAGCCCAACGTGAGTCCGCCCGGCGCCCTAAGTCCGATTGGGGGAAATTAGGGGGGCAAAAGAGGGGGGGAATTTCCCCGGCATCAAAGTCACTTGGCCCGAACTCAAATGCACTGGCATACGCCGAACTCGCATTGTCGACTTAGGGTAGGTCAACATCAGCGCTTATAACTTGGTTCGTTGTGGACAGAATTTTACAAATTTCTTTTTGTTCAACGCCGCAATGATCGCTCTCGTCAACAACGTTTAGATTATGTCGTTATCTTCATTGGTTCTAGAGATATTTGCGCTCAAACTCGAAAGTTGTCCTAAATCGCACCGATTTTTGCATGTTTTTTGCCCTCCCAAATTTTAAGAGGGCGGTGCCCCCAAAATTTGTACTTACGTTAACACCCCAACATAGATACACGTCAAGTGCTAAAGTTTCGTCGGGCTAAACCCCCTAACTCCAAAGTTATAAGCGCTAATTTATTACATTTTAAGCCAATTTTTGACCCCCCTTTAAGAAAAGTTGTAAGGGGGGCCGCCGTCCCCGGTGGGAATGCGCTAGTAAGACTTGGTCATTCTCTAGCACGTGTAAAAATTTGGGGGCGCAGCACCCTCTATGGGCCGAAATATGGTCTTCCGAAAAATGCAACTTAGGGTAGGTCAACATTAGCGATTATAACTTGGTTCGTAGTGGACGGAATTTCACAAAAAATTTTTTGTTCAACGCCGAAAGGATCGCTCTCGTCAACGTCATTTAGATTATGTCATTATCTTCATTGGTTCTAGAGATATTTGCGCTCAAACTCGAAATTTGTCGTAAAACGTACTAAATTTTGGACGTTTTTTGCCCTACCAAATTTTAAGGGGGGCGGTGCCCCCAAATGTTGTACTTGCGTTAACACCCCAACATAGAGACACGTCAAGTGCCAAAGTAATGTCGGGCTACACCCCCTAACTCCAAAGTTATAAGTGCTAATTTATTACATTTTAAGCCAATTTTTGACCCCCTTTGAAAAAAGTTGTAAGGGGGTCCGCCGTCCCCAATGGGGGTGTGCTAGTAAGACTTGGTCATTCTCTAGTGCGTGTGAAAATTTGGGGGTGCAGCACCCCCTAGGGGCCGAAATATGGTCTTCCGAAATATGCGCTTTCGGTGGGTACAATTTCACATCTAAATCTCCAAGGTCACTGGACCAAACTTCACCGGATTTGTTTCACCTAACGCAGGAGGAATCGCGGTAGACGGAATGACTATCCGATTTTGAATATCTTCATCCGTTTCGAAGATATCCGCCGCCGAACTTCCAACTCGTCCGAAATCGGGCCAAATTTTGCATGTTTATGGCCCCTGAATTTTTTTCGGGGTGCGCCCCCCAAAATTTTGGACCTGCATTATAAAATTCGGCTTAGTACTGACCATCGTGCAAAATTTCACGCCGGTCGGCCCACGCATCTTGGAGATCTCGCGAGGAAAGAAATAAAAAAACATCTGGGCTAAAACATAAGTCCGCTTCCGCAAGCTATCGCTTCCGGGCGGACTAATTATTCATATAGCATAGCCCTAACCATTCTACACATCAGTACACATAACCATACATGGCATAAAATCAGTGGCGTATTTAGGATTTGGCAAAGGGGGGGCTATGGTGAGCACGCAGAACGCGAGCCTATATAAGGAGGGTCTGGGGAGCTGAAACACTTTTTGCTTTTGAACGTTCAACGGAAGCCGCAAATTCGCCCATTTTTTATGAAATTTGCTGAAAAACGACAAAAAACGCACCTTTTGATACAAAGTCGACTGTAAAAAAATTTTCATGGTCGGGCCAAAGGGGGGGCATCGCACCATGGCCCCCCTAAATACGCCACTGCATACATGACTATGATAACCACACAGTATTTATTACTAAGCAACAGTAATAGATTAAATAAAATTTGAAAAAAACCAGGATATCATATATTTTAACACTCAATTGCAATGAACCAGAAACCGACATAGAACGTGATGTGTGGTGATATATTCAAGAGGCATGCCAAGAGGCAGAAACCTGCACCCATATAGTCCGTCTCTGTCTACATCTAGGCAGGCTACAGTACAAACAGACTTGGCTTGCATCCACATAACACAAGAGATAACACAGTTTATCACGTAAATGTAATTCTTTATCATAATAATTAAGCTAAATATATTTTCATAGTTGTCTTATTCTCCTGTCAGTATTTAGTTCAGTAACCTGCCAAATAAACCAATGGCTAACAGAGATGTGCGAACTGTGGACGCATCCGTGTGTGAACACAGATCCGCAGGATTTTGTGCGGATGCGAACTGACAGCGGATCCAAAATAGACAAAATTTGCGGACGCAGTCTGACGCAGATCATGTTCCGTGACGAGTGTTTTTTTTAAATAACTGCTAACGGACTTAGAAAAACATGTTTAATTTCTATACTGCCGTTATTTACTTATTTCTGTCACTTAGGCCTACTGACTAATGGGCAGACCTACCATATGTACTAAAGACTAGGCGTATTCAGTGCGGACGCGGACTGACAGCGGATCCTTGGTCAAAATCCGCGGACTGACGCGGACTCCAAATTTCGGGATCCGCACATCTCTGATGGCTAATAAAAAAGGGATACGCCTACCTGCGAAATTACAGGGAACGCTGCCATTTTAGTACCTACTAGCTTCCCTATTAAATGTAGGACAATTTAGCTTATAAGAATATATAACTAGGAAATAACGGCAGACTGAACTGTTACTTAAACAGTCATTTGAATCGAAAACTACAAAATAAACAAATCCTCAACAAAGAACTGTAACAAGCATATTGTCGAATGGCATGACGTAAATAAGTAATTAAGACATGTCCTACTCGAAACGTAAACAAAGTGACGTCACTTTTGTTTACTTTGCGGCAAAAACCACGTGCTTTGCGCTGGAAAATAAAATACGACGAAAAAGATTCGTTGTTTATTAAAATTGCATTCATTGACAGTTGAGAGTGTGAATCTCATTAAGTACAGCAATTGTTTGCTTTCATACAGAAACAAACATAAACATGAAATAAATTCGCTAAGAACCTAAAACCTTTTTTGAAACGGGGTATGGCACAAATTAGCGTACTCATTGTGCAGTGGAGGTCGTTAGACCAACGGTGTTATTCAATTTTGCCTAAAAGCTTTTTTACGGTCAAGGACGTTAGCGACACAGGTCATGGCTTCTATTTTTATGCAACAGGATATGCGCACAGGGGGTAAAAATAGTTTTTTTATCAGGTTTGCTCAGTGTTTGAATAGTGAAAAATTAACTGGGGGTTGAACGTTTCATCGATAGGTGTAAATATTGTATGTATATAGTGTATATAGCTGACCCCCCAGTACATAATTTGACAGTGTGTTAGCAGAGTTGAGAGAACAGTTGAGGCGGGGGGTTCAACCCCCTCAACTCCCCCCCCCGGCAATTTAATCTCTGAATTTGCCGGGAAAAAACGACGATAGGCTTGCGCAGACACTGCATGTGCCCGATTGTCCGAATTGTTATACGTTTTTAGCCGACCATAACGGGCAGTCGCATGCATTTTGTTATTCGTCAGCTATATAGGCCTAACTCTTAACAATTCTTTTGGGGGTTTTTATAGGTAATCGATCACTGGAATAACCTATATACGCTTAAGATAGCCTACTGTAGTGCAAGCACCTCAGTGTTTATACAATTTTAAATTGTTGTATATTTTCATGGAAGATATACCGACAGAAGTAATGTTCGCACATTAACTTCTATCTGAGACTGTTTGGCTTTTTTCAGACAGCTTTCAGTTGAATCACGTTTGACTTTTTTCGAAAATAAATAAGGTAAACTTTCTGAAACTTACTCTAAGGTCAAAGTTTGATCAAAGACAGATTTTTTCGTAACAGCAAAGGTTGGCCAGCGAAATTTTACCTCAGTCATCTCTATAGCAACGGACACACGCATGACACGTACGCGACCGCACCCACAGCGAGGCCTTAGACTTGTGAGCTTAAGAGCTTGCAATCCACATATCCTACACAGTCCAGTCCATGCTATCATAAGCTTATACGATAGCAGTTACTTTGGCCTAGTTTCTAAGGGTTCTGAAGATATGGCGACTAAAGGCATGAAAATCGCTTTTCTCGACCACTGCACTAGCTAGCGTCGGTTCTTCGATCCCTGTTCGAGAACTGTTGGAAACGAATATCCGCAAAATTTTTATTATATTGGCAGAATATAAAGTCCATGGCGACTATTTTTGTTGCTGGCAGTGAAAGTGTAGTTCAATTTAATTAATACACTGTTTTAAAAAAAACTTTCGAAAGTCTGTTGCGTAAGATGAGTTTTCAGCCGAGTTCTAGATTGTCCACGACACGACTGATAGTCGTAAAGCACAGATGCCCAGGAAGATTGTTCCAGATGAGTGGCGCTGCAACTCGAAAACTTCGTTGTACCAGCAGGCTTCTTGTTCTCGGAACGAACATATCACCACAGTAGGGGGCCTACATTATATACGCATCAAAGATGCTTATAGACCTGTATTGTGATATTACCACGCCCAGCCAAACGGAGATTGAAGTCACTTGAGACGTCAGACACGAAAAAGTATATTAATTTGTTTATCTTCACATTGCCTATATAGTCGCCTATAATGGAAATTAAAAGCGAGTTAAAAAGTATTACTAAACCGACACAAAAACCGTACTTTGACGTAATTTTTGGCATCTCAACTTTTCAAGATCATTCAAGGTCACGCATTTTACAGTCAGTGCATGATAATGTTTCCTACAACTTTAAAGATAATTTCAAAGGTATGAAAGTATATAGTAAAAATAGCCATTTTGCAACCACTCCACATTTTGTTTGACGTCCGTGCATTTTCCGGAATCCCGATAACATCCGCGAATATCCGCATGAACTTTACCCAACAATAAGAGTTTCTGATAGACTCTCATGCCGTACGTAGCTTAAAACGTTTACGGCTATCTTGTTGCTCTTAACGGTTGACTAGAAAGCTTAGGTCGGCTACGGCTTACGATATATACGGTTGGCTAGACGGCTCAAAACGGCTTGAATGCCCTTACAATTTTAGCATGTCAAAAAATTTTGTCGGAATACTGCAGTCTTCCAAAAATACAAAATGTGGGGATTTAGTCCCTGATTTATGAAAAGTTACTGACAAAATTGACATTTTAAACAACCATATTTTTAGCCTGAAATTTGCGGCTGTTTGTAAGAGAATTGAAATTTGATGCTTTAACCGTTTTAACCGACACTGCTTTAGCCAAAAACTTAGCGTACATTTGGCAGAGTCGTAGGCCCATTGTCAGCCGCCTTAAGCCACACTTTCTACAGCTGGCTACGGCTTAACAGGTATACAGCTCAAGCCGGCAAGGCTTACAATTTCTACGGCGGAGCATGGGTCTATCTTCTTTCAAATTTTTATGATGATTTCCAAAAAACGCATAATTTGTGCAGCAAAGTGCGTATTCGCTTACAGATGTTTTTAAATGCGTAAAGCGGTCTCGAGTAACTAGACCGATGTAGGCCTAGTTTAAAATTTTTGTAAACAACGCTTAAAATGACTGAATTAGGCCTACGTTCGCACAGACCATGTTTTCGTCTGCATGCATGCGACACTGTAACAGCCAGTGACAGGCTGTAATAACGACAACTGTTAATTAGTTGAAGCAGACGTCATTCAACAACGTGTACAAGTACGTAAATAACGCGTTGTGTCAGAGATTATTGACAAAACAACTCAGTTCAGCTAGGCTTGGCCGTCACTACTGCTATATCTAGAGAAAGCTTGCATAGAGTTATAGACCTAAAATACCGCGGCTGAAACAATTGATCTGCTCTGCAATTAATATTTAATATTTTTACAATAACTCTATAAATCGGAATGAACACACAACGCGATGTGTACTGCGCGACGTCCTCCACTGGCTACCAGTGCCACAGCGAATACTGTTCAAGATGGCACTTACTGCCTTTGACTCTGTCCGTGGCACGGGTCCCGCATACTTCAATCACGTCTGTATTCCGGTGTCTGACGTCTCAGGTCGCTCCAATCTTCGTTCGGTTCGGCGTGGTAATATGTTCGTTCCCCGAACAAGAACTCTGCTCGGCCGACGGAGTTTTCGAGTTGCAGCGCCACTCATCTACATGTAGAACAGTCTGCCTGGGGATCTGCGCTCTATGACAATCAGTCATGAACAATTCAGAGCTCGGCTGAAAACTCATGTTTTTATCCAGGCATATGCAACGGACCTCTAAGAAATTTCTACTGTCTGAACTGAACAACACTCTGGTGGCGATCGTAGCAATTACTATGCATGCGCTAAAAGTAGCGCCTATAAAATGTCGTGCAATAGTTTAAAAGTTAACTGGACCTAAAGCGAACCAAACAACATGACATGCCAGCAAATACTAAATAGTAGTGGACAGACATCATCAACCTCAAGCAGTGAAATACAATTACAAATTACAATGAGCAGAAACTGGGACATCTTGAATAATAATCAGCTGTTGCTAACTCCCAAAAAGAATCAAAGAAAAATCACATAGCATTCACTTAGGCTTATGCAAGCAGATCGCAGTGTCCATACTAAAATACACCATTTATATACATGCTGCACATGACTAGGGAGTAAAGAGCCACTGACGAACAATAAAACTATTTCAGTTTACCACTGCATCATCGGCATTTCTTGATGTCTACTGTCCGAGCGTTGATTTCGTGCGACACAGCGAAGCGAATCAGGAAGAGCGGCTGTGTTCCACATCAGTCAGTTGCATCATACAGTCTCGTCTCAGTCCTCATTTTCTGATAGGCTACCAGACCTGCTGTCAACCTGTCTTCCATTCTCGGCTGAAAACTCATCTCTTTTCCATGTCTTTTTCTCCTAAGTTTTTCTCTCACAAACAAAACTCACGGATCAGCGACCAACTCGTGTCTTAGAAGTCCTCAGCTATTGTTGTGTAAGTAAATAAGTAAGTAAGCAAGTCGCCTTTAACTGTCAATCGCAAAAAAAAACGATTACACGAATGAATGATACTCCAATGCAAACACACAATGTCCGTAATATACGTAGTAATAGCCTACAAACTACGACAGATCAAGCCAACTCAGCTGGCGTTTGGGCGCACGATTTTACTTACTTACTTGCTCATTTACTCATCTGTTGCGTTGTCTGATACTCTAGCCTTGAGTCTGCATCTGCAGTCATTTACAGGTGTATTGCTCGATGCGCTCGCTACAAGACTGGCACTCGACGGTGCAGCACCAGTGGAACTTGCAGGCACACTGCCAGCGCCGGGTGTGGAGCCGCGTGTCATAACCTCGTCCACAGCACATGGACTCGCAGCCGTCGGTCCCGGCGTGCAGCGTCCGGTTACACCGTCGACCGCGGGTACCCAGTGAGCCGACGGTCGGATCCAACTCGCAGTAGCTGGGCGACGCGTCCAGATAGACGAGGTTCCGACGCACCGGCTTTACGTCACGTGACGGCGTCGAACGCCGTCGTGACGGGCGGCGGCGTAGACGCAGGTAGACGGGTCTCATGGCGCGCTGGCCGTGGATCGGTTCCACATGCCGGGCGCGCCGGTAACGAGTCGTCAGTAGGTCGCCGACCGCACGGAAGCGCGGCAGTGTGACCCAGCAGGTCTGCATCGAACACGACCCGGACACTCCGTGGCACTTGCACTCGGTCGCTATCGAGTCACGTAGCGCCTGCATGTACACGTACACACACGTCAACACTCATTTAGCCATTCATTCTCACGATTGTTACAACTTCCCAAATTAGAGTCGTCCATTCCATTGACAAGTGGAGGCATGATGCTTTCTGAAAAAAGCTGTGGTTAGTAAAAAATAGCAAATTGTGGGAGGTGGCGAATTTTCCAGCCGGTGGCAAATTGCAAACATTTTTCGGTGGGGCGCCATCGCAAATCATATTGAAATTATTTGAGTTTTATATTATACGAATATGAAAATTTTATGAATGACGTGTAATGTTGGCATGAGATGCCTTTTAGAGCTTAAAATGCGTTTGCGGACCCTGTTTTGAAAGCTTACAGCGCTCTCTAGATCCCCTAGCTAAATTCGGCGGAAGAGAAGCGTAGGCCTAAAGAAAGGGAAACGGGACGGGGAAGATGGTCCAAATTGGTGAGGAGAAAATTGCTTCCTGCCGCTGACAGAAGATGGACGCCCCTGCCACCGGTTACTTAGGCTAATTGTTTCAGCAGCAACAAATGTGTTTTAAATGCAAGAGTAAAATATTTTTCGCTTATGGTATCAGAAACACACGGCGCTATAGGGGGCAGGATCCGCAAAAATGGTTAGGTGAGCCGCAATGAATCTACACTGTGTCACAAAAAACTATCCCCGACATTTCTGACTGTAACTTAAAAAATTAATTATCAGATTTTAATAATTCTGGGTACAAATATTCCTGACACAACTTGCCATCAAATGATTGTTCAGTTTCCCACCTCACCCAACGTTTGTTTCTGCAGTACCTGGGGAAAGCACAGCCAGCGAAATGCCACTTTTTATATACATCTTTATTCATCGAAGAAACGATAGATTATCTAATGCGATGTGATTGCTTAATTAACATAACAAATAAAAACACATTCAGTTTACATTTCTGACACTGTGGCTGACATTTCATTCAATTTTCTATTTTTTCAACTGCCTGCAGTAAAATTGCTTGAAGTGTTGGCCCACTATGCGAACACAGGGACGGAGACGCTTTCTCCATTCATTGACAGCAGTATCGATAATGCTCTGTTCCAGACCAATCCAGGCTTTACCTGTCGTTTTTGGACTTTGTAAACATTTCTAAGCTTCATCTGGTAGACACACTGCTGCAAGACCTGCTGTTAGGGCCGACAACTTAGGATAGATGGAATTTATTGACGTTTTTTTCATTCATTTTAGCACGTATTATGCTTGCTCTGATTTCCCCAGTTAGTGCAAAAGCAGACGTTGGGTAAGGTAAAAACTAAAATATTTATTTAATAGCCAGATGTGTCGGAAATATTTCTGCCAAATATTATTAAAATCTGCTAATCTTTATTCAAAGCACGATCGAGAATGTTGGGGATGTTTTTTTCAAGTTTTTTTTTATTTTAACACATATTTCGCTTGATCTGCATTCCTTAGGTAGTGCAAAAGCATACACTGGGTGAGGTGGGAAACTAAACGGTTATTTGATGGCAAGTTGTGTCAGAAATATTCTTACCAAAAAGTATTAAAATCTAATGATTGATTTTCAAGTTACAGTCGAAAATGTCGGGGTTACTTTTTTGAGACACAGTGTAAAGGTAAGCTAAACCCATATTGCATGGTGGCACTATTATAAGAAACTCTATTTTATGTTGCTTATTAAGATACCGTAATACCGTGAACATGGTGGGCTTCAGCACGGGTCAAAAAAGTATGAATCCGAACTAACAAAAGACGGCAATACTGGCGACTGGATTGGCGTGCATGAACGTGAGGCTGTTTTTGTTCAAAAGACGCCGTCGATCCAAATCTCATTACAAACGCGCAAGACACGTAAAAGCAACGCTCTGACAGGTACGTTGTGTTTGGCTCGTTTTGATGTTATTAATGTCAATGTCACGCGGCCATATACAGAGAGAGAGAGAGAGAGAGAGAGAGAGAGAGAGAGAGATATGCTACGCGCGTTGTACTATACACCAGCAATCACCGATCACTGTCGGCAGTTCTCACGTCGCGACATTCGCACCACCGACAAAGATCAAGCGCGCGGCGCGCTCTTGTCCCAATATGTTCTGCACGCGAGCATTCTCGTCCGGGCTATCATCGCAAACGTCAATCGCCGACGGATTTTCTAATTATACAAGGATCATCGCCGACATCGCGCCGTGCCGCTTGGCGTTTATCATGAAAAAGTTTATCATCAATGTTCGTCGCACGTGTGACGCTGACGTGACAAGACTATTGATAGGGCTACGCGTTACGCCAACGTCGTCGAGGCCAATCAAAGTGAACAATTCGTAAACTGCACCCGTTGATGCCGCCCGTGCCGTGGAACACATTGTTACGGACACTGGCACACAATAAAAAGCAATTATCACATAATCTTCGTGCACGATCTGTTCAAATCGCAGCTAGGTTCTGCCTACAGACAAATGTCACTTTTATAATCGCCTAAAAATTTGGTAATGCACTCCCTCCTTTAAAGAAAATCATTCATTTCTATAGACATTTTACGTACATACGCTTACGTTAATTTGAAACCTATAGGCTGTTCGTTCTTCAGTATGCGAGATTTCGTGTCTGCGTTTGCAAAATAGGCAACTGCTACGGCTACCTTGACATTTAAGCTTACGAGACGCCGAATGCGACGTCAGTTACACGTGGGCTAGGCTTACTAGTTACAGTGAACGTATTCACAAATCACAACATTAAAATTTTTCACACAATTTTTCGTTACAAAATATATTACAAACCAAGCCTCCAATCTGAAAAAAACAAATATAGCTTTTCGTTAGACGAAGTGCAACAATGACAATGAGTCTTTAATGCGGATACATGGACTTGATGATGTATTCTGCAAGTTTTCGGAGTCAATTTAAGAACACTGAAGATCATATAGTCGACGGTTCATTCTATAATAGCTAATACCCCGTTTACATGATAAAGCAAATATCAAGCAAACATTGAGCAAACATCGAGCAAACATCGAGCAAACATCGAGCAAACGTCAAGCAAATATGAAGCATGCATAAAGTATAGCCTACACGAAGCAGTCGTCAAGCAAACATCGAGCAAACATCGAGCAAACGTCAAGCAAACATCAAGCAATTAGAGCACACGTCGTGTACGTGTATTTTGAATGCATTTGCTTAATGGTTGCTTGATGTTTGCTTGATGTCTGCTTGATCGTGGAAACGGGATATAACGTAGCTATCAAGTAAGGTAAAACCCTACATGTAAACTATAGCGGGCCACAGCTATAGTTGAATAGTGATCCCACAACTCACTGAAATTTCAGTAGGCCTACGTATTTTTCTATTTCTGTATAATACTTTTATTGTTTCGTAAGTGTCCTAATATTAAAATTGGTGGATGATTTTTCAGATTACTACCGGTACGTGCAAAACGTCTAATTTGCTATAGCTTACCTTTCTGCCGACGCGGTTGTTGTGTAAATTCATCAGCGACCGTGAAGTTTCTTGAAGTTCTCGAGCGTCAAGGAAGACCCGCGAGAAGCGGACTCCGTAGCGCACGTCAGCGCTACAGCCGCCCCACTTGAACACGCTTGCCACTGACGTCGCTGTAGGTCCTTCTGTGTGGTCGCCGCCCACCGTCCTGATGCCGTTGTCTGCATAGATGTAAAAAAAACGTTCTAGAAAAAATTAAAATACGTTAACAAAAGTAAAAATCGTGGCAAAAAGTTTGAAAATGTTAAATAAAAATCGTTAGCTCTAATTTGTTCGACCCCTTGCTTAATGCACATTGATGCACAATAGATGCATTATAGCTGGAACTGGAGAGAGGCAGAGAGAGAAAGGGATGAGCTTTTTTCGACTTAAATTCAGCCGTCTAATCATAAAACTATGTACCCCTATACTAACTAAGTAAACTGCCACAACTATGGCCTATTAATTCGTTGTGTGGTTCCAAAAATGCCTCTAGAAGTTTTTGATAAAATTTTTAGTGAACTTTAGAAGTGAAAAAAATTTTTAAAAACCCTTAAAACCGTAGCAAGAATACAAAAAAGTAAAAACGTTTATTAGGCCGTACATCTATGATTGTCCGTCCAGCGGGCACTGCCGTCGACAACGTTAGAAGTGAACGGCGAGTCGTCGGTCTTGGACTTGTCGCAGCCACAGCCGATGAGGTTGCCTAGGCTGCATGCCTGCGTCACGGCGTACGCCACCGCAGCCGATCGCACTGCGTACGTGTACGCCACCTCCCTCGTCTCCGCGCCTGCACTCACACCAGAATCAAACGATGACATTGATGCTAAACTCCATTATTGTGTACATTAGGAAAACTAGCGTATCAAATTTCTGAAAAAAAACAGCAGGAAAACGACAATGAAACTGACATTCACATTGCAGAGAACAGATAATAGCGGACTGAGTTGGTATAGCGGTACAAATGATTAAGTAGGCTAGCTGTTTTATTAAGGCCACTGTAAATTGTCTTAGCAAGCCTTTAATTGTATCGATTGTCTTTAGTCGGTTATAGGTTATCCACTCTCATACTGCGCGTATCTGCCTGCAATTTTTGAAGAAATAAGCCATTTTATTGAAAATTTAGTTAGACGAACAAATTGCAACATCAAATCAAATCAAATCATTATGCTACTTGGTATCGTTTCTTTTAACACATAAGTTAAATACTGTCAACTGCTTTTTACGCGCGAAAGCAGAATGCTTCGCGCGTCTTTGCCATCGTCTGGGCGTCTGTCCGTCCGTCCGTCCGTCCGTCCGTCCGTCTGTCTGTCTGTCTGTCTGTCTGTCCGTCTGTCACACTCGTGAGCTGTATCAAAACGGTGCAAGCTAGGATCACGAAATCTTCACTGTGGGCTGCCCTACGGTCTCTAGTTTATCGTGACAAAATTTCGTGCTACTGGGTGCAGGGATTCCCCTCGAACGAGGGCGTCGAAGAGGGATACCCCCCTAAAAAGACGTCATTTTGCCGTTATTGGCTCGAATAATGTGAAAACGGTTGTAGATAGGTACGTACATGCTGCTTATCATGACAAGCAATGGTGACAGGCTTTTTGGATTTATCCACATCGATGACCTTGAACCACCGTGAACCCCTCAAAAAGAGGTTTTTAGTAAATTTTTTGCAATTTTTGGATGCAGCGCACATTTCAACACTAAACTGAGACGAAACGGCTGGCGATAAACCAAGACAATCTGCGTATGAAATTTTCAGCATTCAACGTAGATTTTAGCAGTTCAAGTCCCGACCCCCTAGGTTTAAGGAGGCCAGCGCAGGCGGGCGTCAAAGACAGCTACCCACCTAAAAAGTGGTTATTTTACCGCAATTATCTCG
>Ga0209367_1000322_pt1 | contig 43688 bp, 28 predicted proteins | sample WorMetLIZISLAND2_FD_187412 | JGI IMG/M metagenome (GOLD analysis project Ga0209367, IMG submission 187412) | Marine gutless worms symbiont microbial communities from Max Planck institute for Marine Microbiology, Germany - Olavius geniculatus... ... | reverse complement strand
CGACAGAGGTGAACGCGCCCCGCCTTAACCCCAGCCAAATAGGCCGGTACTCGATTTACCTACCCCGGAGGGATGGAAGGCTGAGTTGACCTAGGCGGTTGGTTACATCCCGAGATGGTTTACCTGCCCACAGGCAGTCACCCATCGCAGTATTAACCAGGCCCGGCGTACAGTAACTTCGCTGATTGGATCAGACGCGTTACCACTACACCACGCCGACCGCACATCGAACGCGTTGGCGACAAAACTAAAATACCAGTTCAGATGCGTTGATTGTATACGGACTGTACAAAGCAAACGAACCGGCAGCCAAGTTCTTCAGTTCGTTCTCTGTGTGCACGCCTTACGGACGATGTGAGTTTACAACTCTCCCAATGCTTGAATCGCTCCAGTAATTGGACTATTTACTTTCCATTACCTACCACCGACACGGTTTGTGGGCCTACGTTAGTGTCGATGAAGCAAATACAGGATCTTCGACGCGAACAATCCGCCATCTGGCGAAATGAACAAGAAACCATGCACGCACAGTTTACAAGCACTTGCGTTAGACGCTAAAGTTACTGACAGAGCGGATGTTGGCAGTAAATTACACGCGTGAGGACTCTGGGCAGCTTAGAACAACGATGCAAGAGGTCGGAGAAAACTGACAGCGGGAAGTATAGGTCAACAGCCGCGCCGAACAACTGCTCAAACAAATGATCATGCCGCAGCCCACTGCATATACCGACATTATATCCGGCCGTCTGCTTAGCCGCCGTGCACATGCAGTTGAATTTCAACCGAAAGTTTACTTTTACGTTCGTGCCCACTGCCGTCCTATATGAGCGTTCACAGTAAATTTTTGTTACGACGATTGTCGCGAGATTTTTTGACGGTTTTAACGTCCAGTTTTACTGAAGCTCGAACTGAAAACTGACACCGCGGTTATACTCAGGCCGGAGCCAGGAGGAAAACTTCCGCCAATTTTGTTTTTTTTTTCAATTTGCATCACATTGCATTACATCCGCATCATACGTTCGTTCAGGCTCTAATAACAGCTTACAAAACGTAACCTCCTAAGGAATACAACATGAAAATACGTCTTACAATATACAACAAAAATGTACACCGGTAAATAGGATATTCTGAAAATGAACAACTTTTTTGGGTTTCGAGTTAGAAGCCAGTTCAAAACTGACAGACTGATACGCAGGGAGACAGACAAGCAGATAGACGGACGATCAGGGCCCGTAATTCGGCCTTTTAGGACCGAAGGCCGCTTAAAGCACCCAACTACTCACCGGCAAGTCGCTGATGCTGTTTTCTCTGTATCGTCCGTCGGTTACGATTGTTCGTAGATCAGTTGACCGGTTGATTTTACGAAATCGTCCGCTAGAGATTAGAACTATATTATTCAGCAACGCAGAGTGATGATTCGACGCTTGTCTGATTGAAACGTAGGCCTACAGCAAGCGCTAGCGTAACAGAGCCGGAGCGAAGGAGCAGCTGCCACAGCGAGCGTGCACGAACGCCCAGTTCACTATAGCAAGCACGCACAGTGCAGTGACTGACGCCGTCTTGTCGTGGCCAGCAGTGCAGCAGCAGCAGCAGCTGGCCCGCAGACGACCAACGACGTCACAGACGACGTCACGCTGCTGTAGGCCTAGGCCTACGCGCCGACGCAGCCCGCAGACAGACCTCCCCACCGCAGTCGCAGTCGCAGTCGCAGTACTAGACCACCCACCGTCATTCTGTATTGATCGGCGTCGGTCACCCACCCTTCTCCCATTCGTCGTCGTCGTCGTCTTTTAATTCTGCTCAGTTCGCCAGACGGCGCCGATGTCGCCACGACGACTCACCAGGTGGCGTGAAGGAACGTACGGAGCGATGTAACTGAACTGAACTGAATTGACACGGTTTAGTTTTTGACGAAATGAACAATGGGCGAACAGAGCCAGCTCATTGATCATTGCTTGACACGTATGTGCGCGTAGTTACGTAGACGCCGATGCCGTTAGACGGTGCCTACTGTAATGCATTACTGCTTGCCCATTAGTCAGTTCGTCGAAAACCAAACCATGTCAGTTCAGTTACGTCGCTCTGAGCGCGCCTTGAGAATACTATAGGACTCTAATTGAAGAGCCCGAATCGATTCGATTGGCGCCAGACTGTAGTGTGGTTCGATGACAGAATTCTAGGAGTCAACACAAACAGCAGCAATTAGTTACTAATCAGATACCGCATCTGTTGCTGGTTTGGCTCTGCGTTGCAGGCAGATCACGTCTTCTGAACTTCTTTTTCTTTAACTGATGGCGAACTCAGAGCGTTGCCGTAGGCCTATTCCCCGGAACCGCCACCGTTCGCCGCCGCCGCCGCCGTTAAGGCCTCATACGCAACCGCTAAGCCAAGGCGCCTATACCTAGAATTTCAATTATAACCTCATTTCATTTTCATAAATTTTCTGGGTAGTGGGTGTGGAGGAATACTTTCTCCCCGTCACACCCCTCGAGGACAGACGACGACAGACAGTAGGCACATCTTACCAAAGGCTCGACCTAACGGTAGGTTAATAATACTTAGAAAATACAAAATTGTGTATTTCTGCAAAATTTCCGGGAATTTTTAATGGAACTGGTCAAAATTAACCCACTCACACCGTAAGTGTGTATCAGGGTGCGTACTTTACCCATCAGCATGTTGAGGGCTGCGTCTTTTACTTATTTATTTTCCAGTAAACAAAGCTTCGTTAGCATATTTTACATATTCATTAGCGGCCATTTCGTGTTTTTGAGCAGTTTTTGTTGGAGTTATGTATCTGTTAACATCTGTTGTATGAAAGTGACTGTTTGTTGTTCCGCTCTGCATATCTTAGGCTGATATTCAGCTCCGAAGTTTTGTTTTACAAAGGTTTCTGTATGACAGAACATATTTGCATTAAGTTCGTATTTCGACTCTCAGCGATAGGGACTACAGCATAACGTAGTCTACGCAGTTGCTGTTGCAGGCTACGGGTAATAAGCGGATCTGCGGATGTGGCAACAGGTAAAAGGCGGATAAAATCTGCAGATGCTAAGTGCGGAGGTGTGGGTAAAAGACGGATGTGCGGATAACGGTTGTCACGTACATTACCAGTCATGAAAGTTTGCTCCGTAATTAACTGCTCAGCGGACGCTTTGTAGGCGGCAGTCGCTTGAAGTCTCTAAGACTAAGAATTTCTTCACAGTTCACACTCTGCATATGCCTAGACAATAGTCTAATTTCTGATCGCAACTTCGTCTATGCATTTACTCAGAAAACAATGGTCTGCTTTGTCACTTGACAACGACAACGCACAACGAGAACATAATACGACGACGACAACGCGCAAGAACGCACGAAGACGACGCAACGTGTGACAAGACGGGCAGAGATGATATACGACGATGATGCGGGACGACGTATGATGACAACGACGGACAGTGACATACGACGATGCGCGACAATGCACGACGATGACGTTGGCCTACAGTGACGTCACGCGACGACGAATGACTGTTGAATGACGAACTTGACGATGACGATGACTACTAAGTGCAGCAAGAAGTTGCTATTGTAAAGTAAGTAAGTAAGTAAAACGTTAATTTGTATAGCGCATTGTCGTTAAGAATTAACCTCTAATGCGCTTGGCGGTCGAGTATGAATACTGCAAGTTCATAGTGTCCGCTAAAAATGAAACTGCGACAGGTCCGGTGATGTCAGTGCTTGTGCAAACCGTTCAAACACCAGATGGTAAATCCGTTGACTGTTGAAGCTGACGCTCGCTGATGACGTTGTCAGTTGGCTTCCATGATCCATCGTTGCACAGAAGTCTTGTGCACACTGGTCAGCAAGGCACGCCGTCACAGTCGAATGTGTACAATCGCAGACACACGACGCACGACCACGGCAGCCTGACCTAGAGACATGCACGTCCAACATGCCAGCCAGCACGTGTCAGTACAGAGCAAGGCATCGTAACATGGCGAAACATCAAGTGTCAACGACGGATGAAACAAGGCATGAAATCAGCAAACCAGAACAGCCAAACGGACCGCCAGATGTAGCACTACAACACTGCAAAGTATCATGTCGCAGAACGCACTCATGCCGTAGCAAAACGCTAAAACATGCAGCACTTCTCAAACATGCCTCATGCTACAAGCAGCGCAAACACAGATTTGCCAACTTAACTTATGTTGCCAACTTACGTTTTTTTACTTGAATGATATGCAAGTACTGTAATTTCAATAATGTGCCACGGTGCCTGTCACACAGCATGGCGCCCAAACGTTCGGCGCCCAAAGGCCCCAGATTAATACACGGTTGTACATTGCTTATTGGTCCAGAGGCGTGGCAGAGTACGATAGGTAAAAGGTGGATGTCCTCCGCATCGACATTAATCTTTTACCTGTTGCCACATCTGCAGATCCGCACATTTGCACAATGCACATCCGCCTTTTACTGTCATACGCTGTTGCAAATATCTTAGCTTCATTTGAACTTATACTACGTTAACCCATCTGCGAATTGTTTTACTCTGCTATAATTTTTTTCTCAGGTCACAGAAATTCGCTTCTTACAGCTTTTGGTATGTTAGTACTTTCCAGTATGTTTTGGAAGTAAGCAAGCTCTGTGTGCATAGCAATCTCTTGTCTCTAACTTAAGCCCATTTTTTCTCCCACATTGCTAAGCCTGTGTAAAAGCAGAAACGTAACTTCACATCTTAATTTTACCCTCATTTATTTAATGAAACCAACAACCATGAGTACACTAAATAAGCAGCCCTGCCAAGTCTCACGCATCTGGCATGAGTCTCACACATATTCATTTAACGTACGCTTCCTCACCCAATAAAGTTTTATTGCACGCATTTCATTTTCTGTCTGTTGCACATAATTTGTATGGCAGCAACCGAAAATTGTTTTCATTAGTCGCACCCCGGACCCAGTTTGGACAGCTTAATTAGTGTTACTCAAACCTCTGGATTTTGGGGAAAAGGACGAAAGGGGACAAAGGGAGAGGTGGAAATGGAAAAAGGAAAAAGCAGGAGGACAGAAGGAGAGGAAGAGATAAAGCAGAGAAGGAGGGGAATCGGTGATCGATCTCACACATTTTGATTTCCGGACCTTGGCAGCTATGAATAAGTCACATTGATGTCACACAAGCTGGCTATTGTAAGCGGCTCTGTACACAGTGGATGCCGAGCTGTTGTGCACGGGTTTGAAATACATTCCGAAAGTTCACTCAGCTTTTAATGTGTGGTGATGTTTGTTCTTTGTGTGTTAGATATTTGTCTAGCATTATTCAGAAGCAGACGACACACATCTACGATTCTACGTCGGTGTTATTTTGTCGACGAGATTTCGTGCGCATGTAATGTGTTCGTGCTGATCTGAACTGACAGTTGCGTATTTCCATCAAAGTGCTGCAGAGAACTCGGCTCTGAGCAAGTTTATAGACCTGTGTGAGAGAGAGACAGTTGGAGCTTTGGCTGTATTTATTCAGCTTGGCTTGAGTGGCTGCATCATTTGTCAGCCACTTAACGACACATCTACCAGCGACTTTGCGTGTCCTGAATGCCTCAGTCCGCGTCGGTCATGGCAACGGCTAGTGTCGTGGATGCTGTGGATGGCCGAGCTGGCATAACGTAAGTATGAGCAAATTTTCGTTTTTGCCAGGCCTTGAAAAGTTCTCGAAAACTAATGGTTTTTGAAAGTTTTGAAATTTGATGTCATAGTGTCTTGAAAGTCCTTGAATTTCAGTTGTTCAGAATTGTGACATCGATGTGAAATTTGTTCGCGTGTTTTTTGAAACGTCCAATATGAGGGTGTAGCCAGTGTGCGTAAAATATTGTGGCAATGGGCCTCAAAAAGGTGTTTGAAAGTTCTGGAATTTTTTTTGCTTAAAACTGCGACAAAGCTGTAATGCTGATTGTTGAGCTGTAAATGACTATCGAGGACATGACAGAGTATTGTCAGTTCGCACGATTGCTCAAGTTATCATGAAATGCTTACTTAATGACATACATGTAGAAGGATGTGTTAAGTTGACTAGAACATTTGAGTCATTAAAACAACCGTCATTAGGTGAAAAACTGATATTTCACTTTCAGTTGATTTCTTTTTTTCTATACATACCTTAAAAGCATGACATACCCGGTAGGTCATCTGTGAACATGAAATTCATAAAAGTTTAATGTTGACATAAAATTTTGCAGAAACATTTGAAGAGGTGCGAATAACATAATGTCACAGCGACGAATCGTGGTCTCTAAGCACCTTCCTTGAGGTCAAAAAATGTTGTTTTGCTTTTGAAAAGTCACGTTTACGTCAGTGGTTTTCCTGTCTTGTGATTGTTTTCTCTGCAAAATTATATGAATACTTCAGTTAATTTTGATTATTTTCAACTTTTAAACTGAAGTAGTTTGGCTGTGTGAAAATGCGTTTCAGTAATGATGAGCAGGGCTGGAAGACAAAGCTGAAGATGCCTCCTAAGGACAATCGCAAGCAGACTACGGTTAGAGCAGCCAATTATGATTGATGTGTTTGTAATCTGTAGCTTTAGTTATCTTAAGCAGTGCACCTGATCAGTCTGCTGGTGATGTGATGTATCTGTATTGTGGCTGATAAACAACGTTACTGTATGCCGAGCCGGTTATCCCTTGTATGGGTGACTGTCTATGGGTAGGTAAACCATCTCGGCTCGGTACATAGCCGGCTACCTGGATCTGGATAGTTAGTCAGCAGGGCCCCAAAACTGGGACATACACCAGTGGGTGGTACTATCCAGGTTGACTTTTAGTTCCTCTGAAGAATGTAAAATGGGATGGTAAAATGCCTGCATTGCCTTCCCATGCTGTCATTTGTATTGCCGTCATAAGCATGGCTAGTGAGTAGTTTTATACTGCGTGATATTGTAATGGCTTAGTATAGTGTGCCGTTGAAAGGCTTTATTTTTTTTTGTAACATCCCTGTAACTAGTCTGTCTGAAATTGTCATCACAACAGGGTTTAATGCTGTGTTGCATGTTATACATGATGGCATCAATTGAATTTTTATGCTGGTTAATTTTTCAACTGGCACTGGTAATTTATCTTCGGTGATGAGATTTATTTGTCAGTTCTGCTACTGACTATATGATGTTTTCTAGCAACTCGCTGAGAAGATAAATTCTACTGTGTCATGTGCCCTACAAAATGACGTGTCATATTCATGTATCTCGTGTCGAGTCTGTATGAAATCACAATTGTATTGCTTTTTCAGTACTGTTATTTTGTTGCCGAGATCCAAATTGGTTTTAGCATGACATGCTCACTGCTCACAGTTTGGGCTATATTACATGCTTTTTGTGTAGTGAGATTGATGTATTTAATACAGAATTAATTAGTTAAAAATATTTGCTATGTCTTCCAGGCTCATGCAGCTTAGCATGCTGAATGATTCAGTTGCATACTGATGCCTGAGCAGTTTTTGCATGGATGCAGTATGGTGCGCATTGTATTAATATACTGTTTGAGATATACAGGGTGCGGCAAAAAAATAGCCCCCTTAAGTTTTTCGCTGTTTTCTCAGCAACCGTTTGGAATTTTAATGTAATATTTTACAGTTTTATTTAATAAAACATTCTGCATCTAACTGCCAAGTATAATATGTATCTGTACAAAAACGACGAAGTTACAGACTTTTTAACATGACTGCCTACCGATTTTTCAGCATTAAAAATGTTCAAGCTACTACTCCAATGCGATAACATTGTTGCAACAACACAGTTAACTAATGATCAAATGCCAGAATTTCATTGACAATGTGAATGTTCGAAGTGCCCGCCACCAGCTCGAAGCTTCAACACAAGCCTTCAGTCGCTTACTTTGATAAGTCTTTCACAGCCTTGTCGATCGGTCCTTGTGAGAGGTTACCCCCAGATAACCAGAAATGCTTCCTTGACTTTGGTGATGGTTTTCGGCTTTGTTTTAAGTTTGGAGTAAGCCTCCAACATTGCACACCACACGCGATTATAGTCCATTGGGTTTATATTCTGCAAATTTGAAGGCTACTGGTTTTTCGTGATGAAATCTGGACAGTTTACCCACAGCCCGTTTTGTGCGCTGCGCAGTGTGTTTGCTGGCGCGCCATCCTGCTGGAAGATGAACCCGGTGGGCAGCCAACGATTGATTTAAAAGAACGACAACTAAGTGATAATTTATAAACAAAACAAATTACTGTTTATCAAAACCTCACTGTGACGTCATCCGCAGTAATGTGGTAACCGGTTTTTGAAAATTAAATAGCATTTTTAGCCTGATCATTTTTAATGCTGAAAAATCGGTAGGCAATCATGTTAAAAAGTCTATAACTTTGTCGCTTTTCAACAGAATCACATTTTACTTGGCAGTTAGATGTATGAAGTTTCACAGGATAAAACTGTAAAATTTCACATTAAAATCCCAAATGGTTGCTGAGAAAACAGTGAAAAACTTTCGGGGGCTACTTTTTTTGCCGCACCTTGTAGTCCATTATTAGTTTCTGCTTATTAGTAGTTGTTGTAAATGTGTGCATAGGATGTGACCGACACTAAAGGGAATGAGTTTGAAGACTATTGCTTGCACCGGGAGCTGCTGATGGGCATTTTTGAGAAGGGCTGGGAGAAGCCATCGCCCATCCAAGAAGCTAGTATTCCAATCGCACTGACTGGTCGTGACGTTCTCGCTCGAGCAAAAAACGGCACCGGCAAGACAGGTGCCTACGCTATACCAATACTGGAGCGAATAAACGTCGACAAGAACGAAGTTCAAGGTTAGTCATCTGCTTTTAACCTCGAGTGTCATTTTCAGTTTAATAAATGTTAAAAAACAGCAGTTTATACACTACTTAACTGCAGTATGCACTATGCAGTGACTGACAGATCATAAACAGCAAAATTCATAAGAAGGAACTCTGGAACTTATCAGTAATTTTAGTATGTAGTCTTTCCAAGCCTTCAGTGTTAATTCAAGTAATTTTGATTAGTCACTGACCGTGTTCCACCAGTACAAATAACTACAGGGTGACTGCTTGTTCTGAATATTGGGAGAAGTTACCCAGAGTTGGGGAGTTGACTAAATGTAAAAGAATTTAAAATAGGAAAAATCTTGTTAGCAAAAACTGTCTTTTGATGTTTAGTTTATGTTTGTCAACACCGATGTTCATTAACCATCTTGTGGAGCTGGGTTAAGTTTGTGCAGAGAAACCACTTTTGTTTATACAATAATTCTGGCAAATGTGGTCCAGTGTCAATAATTGTTTACTTTTGCATTTAGTGATAAACTTTGGAAGAGGTATGCACGGGCTTGGTATTTGCTGTCGTTTGTATGAATTTTTGTGCCGGTTAATTTTTTGTTCACACCGATTTGTAATTTATCTTCAATGATGAGATCTATTTGTCAGTTCTGCTGCTGACTGTATGATGCGTCTCCCATGCTCTGAGAAGATGAATGCTTGATGAGCGCATTTATTAAGCCAGCTCATCTGGCTTGCTTATATCATGTATATAGGATATGCCGAAAGCAATGTAAACAAGTGCCGTACCAAGTAACATAGATTCAGCTTGTGTTTTTGTTGTCATTTCAGCTATGATAATTGTTCCGACACGTGAGCTGGCGCTGCAGACCAGTCAGATCTGTATCGAGCTGAGTAAGCATGTCGGCTGCAAAGTGATGGTCACTACCGGAGGCACGAACCTCAAAGACGATATTCTAAGACTTTATGATCCTGGTATGTTTTGCTCGCGTCCGGTTCTATGACATTATTAGATGAATCGTTATTGCATTGCAAGCGATTCTGTTATTTTTGCACATTTCTCTGTAAGTAAGCAAGTACCAATTTATATATTGCCAAAATCTTGTCTCTGTCACATTTGTGTCCCCTGCGAGAACCATTTGACAGATTTGGATGCCATTTGGCACATACACTCTTGGGGGTCTGCTGCCAATCTCAGAGTCAGTCGGAAATCGCTGTAGCGCTGTTTGGTCATGTCGCCAGGCTGCAAGAGGATGTTCGTGCCCGTAAGCCGCTCAACTGCCACATCAACTTATCGCTTGGTCGTGTACCAGATAGCCATTGAAACTGTCGTCCAGGTCGTCCTCGCAACAGATGGGTTGACCAGATTTGGTGGGACAACAATCTCTCACCTGCTTACCTCTGGAGGTTTGCCGTCAGTCGGCCTCTGCCGGCTAAGCACTGATGACGACAGTGATGACGACTCTTGGGGTTCAATGACACAGTGTGTTACATGGGGTTTTTTATTTGACTCTTATAGGAAGGGGGGGGCTTGAACTCCGAGTTAAATGATGCAGTTGCAAATTGCTGCTGGCACCTGGTGAATAGAAACAAGGAGCGATGCCGATTTCACATAGTATTAGATTACTTTGATTCCTGTAAATATCTTCGATGATGAGATTTATTTGTCAGTTCTGCTACTGACTTTATGATGTTTCTTTCACTCTGAGAAGATAAATTTATATACTGTGTCATGTTTGAATACTAACTGATGCTCCAATCTGCAATACACTGTATATGCCATAAGGAGTTTTGGTGTCGGGATGTTTTTTGGTCCTGTTAGTGCGAAAGCTTTTTACTTTTGAATGGCTTGGTGATGTGATGTAGTTGAGTTTTCTTATTTCGAGTCTGAGTCACTTGAGTCTACTTCCGGACTCTGCTACATGACTGCGGGGGTCCATATAGAGCAAACAAAAATACACAGAACACACACAAGATATGCAACGATTCCATTGCTGGACTTGTATTACGTGACTGAAGCTGGCTGGTGGCTGTAAATAATTGAAATGCTGAATGTTTTGCAGTGCACCTGATTGTTGCTACGCCGGGCCGTATCTTGGATCTCATGAACAAAGAATTGGTGAAGACGGGCGAGTGTAAAATACTCGTCCTTGATGAGGTTAGTTGCAGACTTCGTCATGCAATGCCGTGTATGTGTTAAAATCTGTGTTGTTCTTGAAGCGTGAAGTTTTGAAGATTTTGTTCTTGGCACTCTGTAGCTTTTTTATTGTATTGAGCTCAAATTCCATTATGCCGACTTTCACCAAAACTTCTACGCGTGGAAAGTTACGGACAGTACACAAATCATGAAAGTCATGGACGCAAATCACGAAAGTCACACACGCAAACCATCTTGACATGTCAAGATGTTTGTGGCAAAGTTTGTGACAAGTTCGCGACTAACCTGTTTGTGTCGCTCTAATGGAATTTAGTCTGTTACAATACACGAGGAAAGTCAGCGGACTTTGTCGCATACACAAATCACGAAAGTCCGCGACAGAAATCCTGAAAGTTGGCGACATGATTTGTGTCGCGGACTTTCATGATTTGTGTCTGCGACTTTCCCCACAGGGAAGTTTCGGTGAAAGTTGCAAAGTCGGCATAATGGAATTTGGGCTTTTGCCTGTTCTAACAATTTGCATTGTGAGTCTTGCACTCTGAATATCTGTAAAGAATGTAGTGTACTGAAATAGATGTAGTTATTCTCCAGGGCTAGAGTTACTGATGTGATGTTTTTTTCAGCTCAAATTGTAATTGTGCCATTTTTTTGAAAATAGACCAATGTGTTTTCCAAAATACCAAAAGATGGGGCATTTGCTGTATCTTATATATCTTTAAAATGCCGTTAGTATAATGATGAATATCACATAAACCAGTTCTGCTGCTGACAGTCTGTTTGATGTTATCATGATGGCTGAATACAGTGGCATGAAATTGTTAGCCAACCGTACTTAAGTAACGGTCGAGCTATTGGCATGGTTGTCGTCCATCTGGCATCTGTCATGGATATATTGTGTCTAAACTGTAGGTCATAGGGGAAAACTTTTTTCATGAATAATTAGCCATGTGCCTTAAACCTAGGCATGCAAAATTTCAGTGATTTAGTGCAAGGGGAACATTTTCAAATTTGTGGTTGAATGGAGGGCTTAGGAAAAATGTGCGTTTTTTCAACCGAAAACGGACCATATCTCGGAAACGGTGAGATAGGGCCAAGATTACTATAAATCACTAGTAGGAAGTGGCATACACCTTTTCAGATGAAATAAAAATGGATTTTTTATGACCTTGAAGGTCACTGATAACCATTGCGGTCAGCTATCTTTGTAACATCTGGGCTTCTTTTTCCACGATACTGTCCTACTAGGTTATAATCTGGGTAATGTTGGTGACTGACAAGTACTATTGCTGTGACCTGTTTCACTGGTCATTTCTGTGATATATAATTTATCTCATGCGTAGAAATATTTTTGTGATAATCACCAAAACATAATGCCCATTATGCCATTTTGTATAATGTTGAATTCACTATCATGAGATTTTTTCGTTACCATAGTGTACGTTATTTACATGAGCTAAGACTAATATTTGTTTAATGTTTATAGTGGGTAACCAGACTTATGCTAATAAGATTTAGTTAATTTTCTAGTTAATTTGCTTATCCAGTTGCAAGGTTAGCTTTTTATGTTAAACCCATTGCAGAGCATTACCTGCCATGGGATACTCAGTGTTACCTTTCGCCAGGTGAATGCGTCTTGCCTTAACCTTGCCAGACAGGCAGAACTCTATTTGCTTACTCTGGAGGGATCTAAGGCTGAGTTGATTTAGGTGGTTGGATATATACAGAGATTGTTTAACTGTTTGCCGGTCACCCGTACAAGTATAACCAGTTGATAGTGATTGGACCAGCAGTTGAACAGATACATCATATTTATCACCATCTTAAAGATTATAGAATCTTTTTGTTTTGTTGTTTTAGTTTGGCAATTCACTCTCATACGGAGCTCTAGTGTTGCTTTGTCATTAAACAGGCTGACAAGCTGTTGTCTCAAGACTTCCAGGGCATGCTAGATGGTATTATCAGACTTCTGCCGCGTAACCCACAGATTATGCTCTACTCGGCAACATTTCCACTTTCCGTCGAAGAGTTCATGGTGTGTAGTTTCTGATACATGGCTTGCTGTGTAATACTGAATAATAGTTAGTAATGTGTTAATAATAGTAATAATAATAAAGGTTAGCTCTGTGCAGGAAGGTGGTTAACTCTTCTGTACTGGTTTCACAGCATTCATTGCATACCAGTGAAGTTTAAAGTTTTGTGACACCACAACTAAGCCAAACATGTCAAGAATTTGACCTTATCGTACTTAGATATTGTTTTGTAGGTTTTAAGAATCACCATTTATTTGTCAGCTGCCGCCATTTTAAATGGCAGAGGAGATAGTATTTGAAAATGAAAGAATTTGCTTTGGATTGGTTCACACAGCATACCGTTGTATAGCACACATTGACACTTCTCCTACCCACGTTTTAAATTTTATTCGAATCAGCAAACTACAAAAAAAACTGGCTGCTGCCATTTAGCAGTTACAGACAAAAGCACTTCTGCTTTTTGCCAAATTATTTTGGTCTTTGTAACATTGCTGTGTCATTTTTTGTTTGTCGCGCTTTGTATATGCACTGATGTCGGGCTGTGTGGTGTGCAGCGAAAGCATCTGAACAGTCCGTATGAGATAAACCTGATGGACGAGTTGACGCTGAAGGGTATAACGCAGTACTACGCATTCGTACAGGAGCGACAGAAAGTACATTGCCTGAACACATTATTCTCTAAGGTTGGCAAGATTTTCAATCTGGTCTACTCTAAACATGTACTGTATGTAGCTTGGTGACTCAGTGGTAAGGGCATTGGATTTGACTGACAGTTGTTCCGCTCTCAGGTAACAAAAAATGCATTTTAAAAACTCTGTGCTGATGTCTGGGGACCACAGTTATCCATCAGCCACTTAGTCATTAATTGAGCCGTAGGATAATTTGTTTCTAACAAATTTCTGTTTGTGCAGAATTTTCTGGGATTAAGTATAGGTCAATTGTTACTCTTTTTTCTTGTTTAGATTTTTTTGATCTGAGCTTTCTGACAGAATGCCAATCTTCTTAAATCGACTGACTATTTCAGCAATCAGCGAAACCCCACCCCAATGTGGCAAATATTTCCAGTGGTAATGAATGATCGCTGCACATTTTATACGCGAAATGACATAGATATTTATAATACTTTGAATCCTCAAAAAGTTCCGAGTTGACTGAATAAGTAGGATTCTGCAGAATTTGGAAAACTGCGGTTACTACTGATGTTTTAGTGTATGACTGTTGCATGTTAAATTGATTTGATGCTGCTGCTAAGTTTGGTCTTGGCTGCTGATCAGTCACCGTCCCTCACTCGCCCATAGTTTCCAAGGCATTTCCACAGAACCCAGTGGACCCCTTGGAATTTCCACCATATGCTGCTCATGACAGCTGCAGATCAGTCAATAAATGTTACGCAGTCTTGGAGTGACATGGGGACCAGAATTCTATTGTCATAGCTACAGCGGTCCTGCGATAAAAAAACCACGATAATGGCTACCGTGTTATTATCTGATCAACAAGTCTATCCGAATGCTGCATGCTACGTTGTTGATGTTGACTGACAGCTGCAGATAAATCAGTCGATCATATTCTGCAACTCGACGCAGCGGGTCGAACTGCTGGCTAAGAAGATCACCGAGCTCGGCTACTCGTGTTTCTATATCCATGCCAAAATGAACCAGCAACATCGCAACCGCGTATTCCACGACTTCCGGCAGGGACTTGGACGCAATCTTGTCTGCTCCGGTCAGTATGAGTATGTCATGCGATGTAGTGGCTTTGTGGCATGCTGTCTGACTTACGATTGTGAGGTCGTGAGTTTAGTTGGGTTGCTATTGAGTGATTACCACTTGGATGAGTGCCTGTAAGCAGATAGATAAACTGTCTAGGTTATAACCCGAGGTCAACTCAGTTTTCCATCCCTCTGGGGTAGATAAATTGACTACCAGCCTGTCTTGCTAGGATTAAGCCTTGGCACATTTGCCTGTGTCGCCAGGTAATGCTTCCTAGCTCTCCAATACTTTCTCATAAAGAGTTATACATGATCTTTAACGTGGTCTTCTTGTTAGGTTGATTCCTTGACTGAGTAGACTTATTAATGCCAGTGTCATTTTTCCATCCATACGTCTGTCCACAAAAAGTTTTTGAGTTATCGAACTTGAATGACATTTGGTACATAGGTAGAGATCGGTGACTTCGAGTGCTACAGGATGGTATGCCGTGTAATCTGATCCATCGTCGTGAGACCTTCAGAGTTAAATTTTTTCATTTTAAAATTCTATCCCCTCTGCCATTTGCAGTATGAGCTGGCAGATGACTGGAGGTACTTGAAGTAAAAAGCTAACATTTGGTTGTCTATAGCTTCTGATGGGTCACCCATCTCAGAGCTACAGGGTGTCACTTGATACATGTTGACAAGTTTCCAGTGTCTGTAACTACAACAAGTTGCATTGTTTACTGTTGCTGTAAAGTTTTGTGCACCTAGCATTTCTGTCGTTGTTGTGCAGTTGCAATGTCTAATTTTTTTTGCCAAAAATACAGGTTGGTCCAAAAAAACGGCACAAAGTTTATGGCACCATAATTTTGCAACTGTACATCACAGAGTCATGCGGTTTTCAGAAAAATGTTCTGAAAGAAATTTTTTACATGACCAAAGTCAGTGTTTAAATACAGAAATTAAATATTCTTTGTTTTGTCGCTGGCAATGAACTATTGAAAAACAGAATTGCCTTCAATGTACCTTGGTCCATAAAAACTTGCCACTATTATTTTTTCAATAGCTCCGTGAAACATTAGCCAATTTCAATAATTTTTGGCACGCAACATTAAGAATAAAGTTGACGCAAACGTCTGTAGTTTTGGCCATCTCATGTTAACATTGTCACTACACTACCGAGTGAAATGCAGAAGTCGCTGTTTGGCCATTGACAACAATGAATTCCTATCGGGTAGTGTATGCGTAGGCTCAGAAATTATAAACTGAATAGCGACAAAGGCAATTAGCAATTATTATCACTCAAAAAATCACACGTGTTACATCACATCATCTTCATTTCAGCATTTGCTCAAAATGTCCTTCTGCAGCACAAACGCAAGTGGTAAACGTTGACACCATTTGCCAACAGCACGTTCAGTAAATGCATGACTCATGCGGCCCACTCGCTGTAGATGTATCATTTCAGTTTGTCAACTTACCAATGCAGTTTTAAAATAAAAATGAAGCAACAGATTTTCAGTGATTTTGTGGTCTCAGTAATTTTCTGAGCTGACGCATGCACTGCTCAGTATGAATTCATTGTTGTCAATGGTCAAACTACGACTTCTGCATTTCACAAGGTAGTGTAGTGACAACCTTAGGGCGAGGTGGCCAAAACTGCAGACATTTACGTTAAGTTTCTTTTTAATGTCGCATGCCAAAAATTATTAAAATCGGCCAATGTTTCACGGAGCTATTGGAAAAAATCAAAGTAGCACGTTTTTATGGACCGCTTTGTCAAAGGTATTACTGTTTTGCATAGCTGAATTGCCAGCGGCAATAACAAAGAATATTTAACTGTTGTATTCAAATACTGATTTTAGTCACGTAAAGAATTTCTTTCGGAACATTTTGCTGAAAACCACATGACTCTATGGTGTACAGTTGCAAAATTATGGTGTCATTAACTTTGTGCCGTTTTTTGGACCAGTCTGTATAATATACTGTATGTATACCTTATGATAACAAACTGTTTAGCTGTACCAATGCTGCCGCTAGTATAGTTCTGCTACTGACAAACTTGTTTTGATGTTAGTAAGATGGCTGGATACAGTAGCATACACTTTAGGCAAAGCACAGCTATAGAGCGTCAGCAATTGTTTCGCAGCATGATAGCATTTACTACTTTCCTGCTAAAACTGCTTGCTATTTCTGTGATATTATGCTAATGCTGTTATTTTGCACACATTTTTCATGGATAGACAATATTCATAATTTGATTTTCTTGGTACATGATTAAGACACTTGGGTCAGCTCAGTTTACTGTCCCTCTGTGATAGATGGATCAAGAATCAGCCTGCCCAGTTGGAGTTACAGCAAGGCACAATTGCCTGTGTTCGGTGGCATGTCACTGATCCCATATGGTAGGTGATGCTCTGGGATTTGTTCCCATGGCAAGCTTTACACACCTTTTAACTTTTTAACTGGTCATAACCAGTGTATTGCACTATGTCGCTGGCTAGGTGATGACTACAGAACTTGTTTATGTCTGTGTCTAGATTTGTTTACACGAGGCATAGACATCCAGGCTGTGAACGTGGTGATTAACTTTGACTTCCCCAAGCACTCGGAGACATACTTGCATCGCATTGGTCGATCCGGTCGATACGGACACTTCGGCATTGCAATCAACCTCATCACATATGATGACCGGTCAGATTTAATTACGATTAATCTTCAAATGGTTTTAACGGTGTATCGCACGATTAATTGTTAATGTCTGCAGCTTCAGTTGTATTTTTTCAAGTCGATTGCTGTGCGTGCTGCAAATTTCAGTGAAGTATTTGAGACACTAATTATGTATGTCCAGTTAAAGGCTTCACCTTTTTGATAATGTTACAAGCGCTGAAGTGTTCTGAGATTACGCAGTTGTTTATTGTGACTGAGTGTGGACAACTTGATCAACAGTTTAGCAAAATGTGGAACTGTTTGAATTTTGTGTCATGAAGCTAAACGATTCAGTTAGCTTGACGGAGTAATGGTTTGGACAGTCAAGAGGTTGTGAGTGCAATTTTCGGTTAGGTCGCTATCTAGTGATTACTACCTCTGGACAGGTAAACCATCTCAGCATGTAACCAACACCAAGGTCATCTCAGCTCTCTGGGGCAGATAAATTCCGTAGCAGTCTGTTTGGCTGGGGATAAAGGTGTTGGATGGCTGTGATCCCATGTCGCAGGTGACACTTCGTAGCTGTAAGATGGAGCTACACATTTGTGTGTCTGTAGTCCAGCGGTTCGATAGTCTATACTGCAATGCGCATTTTTCATTAACCGTAAGTTATCCCTTGTTGAGAGGATTGAGAGATTGAGTCAACATTTGTAGAAGTATATAGGAAAGAGTCTTACAGCTGTCGGACTGTCGAACGTTCGGATTATCAGCTATGCGTGTCTTCTAATCTTTGTATCTGTGCGGCACAGGTTTGCACTGCACAAGATCGAGCAGGAGCTTGGGACGGAGATAAAGCCCATTCCGAAGGTGATTGACAAAGAGCTGTATGTGGCAGAGTTTCAGCAGCAGCAGCAGCAGCAGGGTGAAGCAGCCGACAAGGATGCTAATAACAGCAGTCAGCAGACAGTGCCTGCAGCTGTACAACAGCAGCGTGACTGAGTGAACAGACCTACCTACCTGCTGGCAGACAGGCTCACTTGGGGGGACTCTTGTCTGTCTGGCTGTCTGTCCATCTCTCTCCGTCTGACATCTTGTCTCGCTCGGTGCATTGTAAATACATCTATCGGGGCTGGAAAACTGGTTCTAAAAACCCTACAGAGGTTTTTCGGTTCATTAAAAAGAAGTCTAAATTTTGATTTTTAATTTTTTGAATGTTTTTATTGCACAGTACGTGATACAACTTACGTTTGATTTCTCGCCTTTTAATTGTGGTTTGAGTTGTGTCGTCATATCGTTCACTCAGCGGTAACAATGTGATGTGGAGAACGACATCTTCTTCCTGGGTCTTAACTTTGTGTCCTGTTTTCTTGATACATAAAACCTAAAATAACCTGAAGTTTTTTTTACAAAAATACTTTGGTTTTTCCAGCCCCGATATCTGTGCTCTTGTAAATGATCGTTCGTTTGGTGCTGACCAGTCGGAGTGTGGCTGGCGCTGCCACCTGCTGGCCGATTACGGATTGTTTTCGGCCATGTTCATTCGTTCTCTTTTTTGTTTGTTTGAATTTCAGTTTTGTGCATGCGGCTGGTGTGCGTATGCTTGCATGTGGAGTTAGGCGGGTCGTCGTTTGTTCGACTCAAAGAGTTGTTTATGGACCGAGTGAGTGCCTTGTTTACTGCTGTGTCACTACAGTTCCGGCCACCGATGACACGGTGCCAGCTGGTCCACGTGAATGGCGGTTCTTTGCATTATTATAATCACTAGTTATTATCATTACTTTTTATGTCCCTGGTGGTAAAGATGCCGGGGATTAAAAACAAAAGGTATTACTGTCGTTAGTATCGTCGTTATTGTTTAGGGCCTCATGAATGATAAGGTATGCAGTTTACGGTCCGTGGTCGTTACGACGGACTTTGTAAATGTGTACTTATGTCAGTTTCTTATTTATTTTTGGAGTTGGTTTGTGTTCGTACGGTGGTGACCTGCTTCAGTCGCCAGTCACTGTGGGTGTCTATCGTGAGTCTCGGAGTGTACTAGGGTTTGTTCGTTGCTTTGGGGTGTACTGTGGTCCATCGTAGTGCCGAGCTTTCTGTCGGTTACGGCACTTGAATGCGGCGGTGGGACAGCATTGCAATAGAGTTTGTTGGGCGTTAGTCGTGCAGCTTCATGTGTACTGTACATTGTGTCTGTCAACTAGGTCGGGGCTCGATCGTCGATGCTGCATTCTGCTAGGTTAATGCTGTCTAATTTGTATCGAACGAAGAAGACTGTGTGCAGTTGATTGGCACGAGTTCCTGTGATGCTCATGTATGTTTTTTGCTGTCTATGTACTGTACCATGAGCATCGTTGATAGTATATACTTGTATATTTGCTCCTCTGTGAGTGGGGTTAGAACGATATCGAGCAAGCTTCCTACTACCCGATATTATTGAGTCCTGCTGATATCAATACCAACACCGATACTGGTACAGAGTGTTCATTTTTCAATAAATATACAGAACTAGTCTACTCGTATAATAGCAATTTGGATGACCACATTCATAAGTGTCAAGATGTCTAAGGAGTATCGGTATTGAGTATGACACCCGATAAAAATATAGCCCATGACAGTACCACCGAATACTGCCATAAATTGGTCAGTACTGGATACGCCATATCGTTCTGAGCCTATCTGTGAGCAAGTCTGCCTGTGTGTGTGGTATGCATGTGGGTGATCTGTGGTCTGTGTGAATGAGAAGTTGTGATTCATCTGGTGGGTGGTTAGCGGTATGATTGCAGCTCTGTTTGTGTGTTCACCCGATTGCCGATGTCATGCAGTCAGTTGGTGCAGTTCATGACCAGTCTCGATCATGATCTGACTGCTGAGTGCATTCTCGGATCAGGATATAACTTGTGTTTGTGTTGTTCTGCTTTTGGCATTAGGTGGGGCGACCACCAACCCGGCACTTTTAAGAGTTTGCAACAGGCCAAAAATGTCTTATATTTTATCAGAAGTGGTCCGCGGGATTTGCATTTTTTTTGGTTCTGTGTCATTTGTACCATTGTTGACTGTTTGGCATGAAAAAGACAGAGTTTTGTCACTTTACAAAACAAATCGATTTGTCATTCATTTTTCTTAAGGGTAGCTAGTAGCTGATGTAAATTTATCATAATACAACTGTTATTTAAATGTCAGCCAGTGAAGTTGGTAACAGTTGTATTTTGGTGAATTTATATTATAGCTTGTTGGAAATGGTCATCGTTTTGTCATCGGCATTGTCTGGTGGATTCTGTAAGTGCTGTGTATTATGGTAATTAGTTATTGCTCTGGCGGTGAGCTGTTACTGTAAAGCCCATTTAGAACTGTTGTCTGCATCTGCGCACGACGAATGTGGCCAACGATGTGCCCTGCATTACAGCATCATGCCGCCATTGTGTGGCAAAGTGCAGAGGCAGTATCATGGGTTTTATAGTACTTAGGGTTTGTGACTGCTTTGTGGGATGGGTTTGAGGGTGTTGGCTACTTTGGTGTTTATACTGGTGGGTTACCAAAATTGTGGCTGTTTGCAAAACGTTCAACTACTTTGCCGGTGGGTGGGTCGTTGTTTCGTGCGGTAAATAAGATATCTTCTGACGTTTTATGATTTATATCTCTGTGAGATGGAACGTCTTGTTCTTTGGAGAAATTGCACTGTAGTTGAATGTTTTGGAACGTTGAAGTTGAGGAGATGTCGGATGGTAGTTTAATGCTAGAGCAATGCTGTGGGTGCATTGTCACAGTTGTGATGTGAGAAGTCCGTGGCAGGCAAAAAGTGACTATGCGAGTGATTTCGTTGGCAATGAATTTGGAAATGCACGCGTTGATTCATGGACCCATTCCCATGCTCATTTTTTACCTGCAGCACCATGACAGTGAGTGTGCGTTCGGAACGTACGTCGGGGCGATGTAACTGCGTGAAACCCTGCGGCATTGTTGATGCATTCCCAGTGGAGTCATGACAGTGACGGTGGATTTCTAGCATTGCACTGGCGTCGAGTGGTGCATAACTCTAGCCCACAGGCCACACACACCCGGCTCAAGATGGGTTGTTAACCAGCTGGCCCTGCTTTCCATCATTAATGGTACTAGCAATTTCCACTCTCGGGGGCTTGGGGAGTCACTCTCTGGAATGTGGCTTGTGGTGCATGAAGGTTGTGCCCACACATATTGTTGCATTGGTACTTTGCCTTTTGTACAACATTTGGAGTTCACCAGAGGAGTGCTGCCCTAGCATTTTCATTGTGTTTGTACTATACTGGTGCATTTAAGTGCATAATTTTCTCATCTGACGTTTATTTACATGTCTGGTGAATGTTTTGTAACGTTTGTGTTTGTGTCGAGAGATTGTTTAGAGCTGTTACAAGCATATGCACGAGTAGCAGCAAACAGTAATGTTGGTTGCTAGGCATCACTCAAGTCAGGTTGAAACCTTTTGAATGTCGATCATAATGCTCTGTTGGTGCAACAATATGTGCTGGTGGCTTAAAACTGAGTAAGTAAGTAAGTAAGAAATTCAGCATGCACGGTTGCTGTGTAATCTGCATTTTGTGTGCAACAGAATGCAGATTTGTGCCAGTTGTTATCTTATTTTCAGTTGCCAACTCCATGCGGGGTTATTTGGCCGCAGTGTTTTTTCACTTTCATGTTGACAACAACTGGTTGTGATTGCACACATTTCGTGTACAGAAAAGCTCTACACGAAGTGTGTTAAAATGTTGAAATGGACATTGGACAATGCAGAAGTCATTGCCTTATGTTTTCATCGTTTCACTGGCTGAATACCGACCCTCAGTTTGAAGTCGGAAAGGTAGTTGATGTTTGCAGTCAGTAGAACAGGTCTATGTGATTGTGATATTGCTAAAACCATTTGAACTTTCTCTCGAGTGTAAGCGAGATGTTTTTGGTTACACCACAGTTCAAAGGTTGACAAGTTTTTCATGCGTTAGTGCTGATCTACACTGTGTCTCAGCAGAAAAGGCTTGCTTTGTGTTAACCAATGTCTGGCTAGATTGTAACAAATTTTGATAGGGACAGGATTTCCGATTTTCGACATCTTTTTGTTATTACTTAATTTACTGCCAGGAAAAGGAATTGGCGTACTTATGTCATTAGTCTGTTGCGTCAACACATTTTGCAGTAGACTTTTTATGTGATTTTGAATTTTGAAGATATGCAAAACAGTCATTGAGTATCAAAGCTTTTTTTGAAAATACCTGTGTTACCTTTATTGCATTATAATCTCTCAACAGATTGAGAATTGCATGAATGTCATTTTTACAACGTGCCACAAACTTAGCAAAGACATACATTTACCACTTTTCATTTCCACAATTAACTTAAGTGGCAGATGAAGAATAATGTGACATCGGAAACTGTACACGTTTCAGAGCAGAATGTCTAGCCAAAATCTATCAGAATTAGTCGCATTTTGTCTTAGGTTATGGGCACAAATTTTAGACAAAGAGTGTGCCTTTATTGACTGAGACACAGTGTAGTGCAACAGATAAAACTTCACTGCAAATTGCACGAATGCTGTGTTATTTATTGGTTGTCATTTATTTTTGTTACGGTGCAAAAGTTTCACGTTTCTGGGCATGCAAGAGTCAAGACCGCGTTGCGTAATAAGTGTGACTGTAATCTCACGGCATGTGAAGAAGCATTCCATGCAGCTTGTGTGGTCAGCATCAAATGGCAAGTCAATCTGCTTTGCTTCCCTTTGAAATCTGTAGACTGTGCGTATGGCAGAATTGTTACAGTCTGCCTGCTTACCGGTTTCATTTACCTGCAAAGGTCGTCCCCGAAATGACCTATACTGTGTCGGGTGGTACATTAAACCGTACTCACTCACTCATTCGTAACCCAACGTTCTGACGGAATTCTCGGTATAGGTTGGAGTAAAATAATTCCATAGAGTTTTTACAACATCAGCAGAAGTAGTGTTTAATACACTGGTACACAACCTTGGGCCCATGGCCCATGTCTGGCCTGCAAGATTGATGTCTGTCTGGAGGATACAGGGAAGATTATTAGGACTGCCATTAGTCTTCCATATGCACAATTATAATGGGAATGGCGAGTTTTTACAATTGTAGGTTTCGGTCATTCTCTGTATTTTTTGTTTTATAAAGGTTAAACTTTCTGTAAAGGTTAAACCTTTTGTTCTATTATTATGTGTATGTGCAATTTTGCCTGCAAAGGCCATCGCCAAAATGACCTATACTGTGTCGGGCGGGACGTTAAACCCCACTCACTCATGTCTGGCCCACGACGTTCAAGAGAAAAACAAAAAAAAATCATACAATTACTCATATTCTGTCCTTGTTACTTGCTTTTTGTACTTGGTTTAAGGAACAGTGTGTGGTATACTTTCAGTTTGAGGTGGAAATCACCATTCATTATATTATGCCATACATGTTGCTGTTTATCGTGATAATGTAAACTGTTATGAGCAGCAATGGCTTCTAGATAATGTTATGTTGCTCATTCATAAAGGTTGTGCACCACTTGTCTAAAGTTGATGACACATTGGCCAATTTCTGGTACCAGTTGACTGGTACCAGAAACTGGTCAGTCTGTTGTACTTTTCTGGCACCAGAAAAATCTGTTGCCATAAACTGGCGCTGGATAGAGCATGTTCGATTTCATGCTGAAAAGTGAAACCAACTTAAAGGCTAAACTGTGATTGGTCTAGCAGACGATAGTAGATTTCTTTAGCAGTCTCTAGGCAGAGAATGATAGTCGATTGGTAGAAATTCTGACGCTGACACGAAAGGTCACAAGTTCGATTCCTGATTGTGGCAAAGTGTGTCATGGTTTCTGGCACCCTCCGGCACCGGAAACAAACGTTAGAAACTGGCCAGTATGTCATCAACTTAAGAAACTGTCATCTGTACAGCATGTGACGATTTTACCGCAGGTGAAATCTGATGCAAGCACTGCTTCTGTCTGTTGTCAGTTTCCACGTTTGACTTCCCATTTGTGCTGGCTACCATTTCGTTCTAACTGCTACACGTTCTCGAGCTTTTGATTTATCGCACTTCAGTAAAATCAGTTCTAAGAATACAGTGCTGGCAAACTAGATAATTGCACTATATGCAGTGTTTCTGGGCAGTGTTCCATTCACTTCTTTGTTCGGGTAAAGATGGATATTGCAATGTTAATTCAGTTTTGAATAGAGAATTGTGACAGAAATGGGATTATTGTTAAAGTGCATGCAGAAATTTTTCCTGTTATGCACTTAAACTGTTGATTTTCGTCATGGAACATGTGTAACTAAATTAGCTCGAGTGCTTCAGATATTTGCATATTTATTACCAGATCTGGGTTTTGTTTACTAACTTGCGATACTTCAGTTTTTGGTTACTGTACTAGGAACAGCACTTATTTACTGTCCCCTGAAATTTATATGCCAGTTATTGGCGGGCATGTTTCGTGTGCAATTTCATGTGTCTGAACCTAGTATCGAGAATGGTTTGTTTCAAGCGAATTACAGCTTTTGTCATTGGTTTTTGTCAGCAAATCCTAATACTATGCATCGTGGTTTGTTAAGGCTTTGTCAGTGAATTAAAATGGCATAAAAGCTTGTTTTCTTTAGTTTTATTTTTTAATTTTGAAAATAAGTGTGAATCTAATTTTCTTTTCATACTCTGTACTGGTTAGTAACTTTTCGGTTATCAACCCAGTAGTCTGTTTGTTTCGTACACCTTCAAAGTTAATTAATAAAAGTGTTATAATAAGAAGTGTTGCTTGGTTGAAGAAATTATGAGCTTGCTGTGTGTTAATGGTAACAGTTTGTTTTTGATACAGTTTATATTTGTTTGAAATTTATATTTTCTGAAAACCCTGAGTGCACACAATGTGCTTGTAATATTTTTCGTAATATGATGCAAAATTTGGTGCTGACAGTGCATGGCTTTTGGATGAATCTTGACTTGCTGGTAATAAGGAAAAATAACTGAAATGATTTGGTTGATGGTGTTGGTTTTGATTTCTGTGCTAGAGAGTAGAGATGCCTTGTAATAATCAGTGATTTGATGATTTTGTTACTTAATAGGGTCTCTCGGTTACATAAACACACATGCTTAACCGTTAAGAATTTTTGAAGATTATTTCTCACAGAACCATCCTGGTGAAGGAAAAATGTAATGTGTTTCTTCACAACTATGTTGACATATATGCACCTACAATACTGAGAAGCAGCTGAAATTCACAAGTCATATCGTCACAGGCGCGGTAGCGCAGAGCTGCGTTAATGGCGACCGACTAAGTCGATGGAAAATGGCAAAGTTCGACCCCTCGCAGATCCGAAACCCCTCAACCGATCGACACAAAATTTGAAACGGGTGATTACGTCCGCGAGACTATCCGCTGTGCAAAATTTCGTGCAAATTTGTCCATTGGGGGTTTCTCGGCAAAGGGGTGAAATATGACAAAAAATAGTCAGGGAAAACGATTCATTTTGTCCTGAAAAGTCAGGGAAAATGAATTCTGCAGAGTAGTAGGAACCATGCTGTCATTATCTTATGGACGGCATTGATGCTAGGCTACGGCTTAGGTTGCTATTGATCACTAATAGGAAGTCCCATATTGGCTTTCAAATGACATGAAAATCATTGACCTTGGATAACCTTAAAGAGTCAACGCACTGTGATATGCCAATCGTGCGGTATTGTAGCTAAATGGTAAGTCATAGGGGGTCGTCGATGTTACCATCGGATAGGGCGCTGGCGACTTCTTGTAGACTGTTAATAGTAAATATATCTCCATTGGTAGCGGTTTGGCCGCAATTTTCAGTCGAAAGTTTGTAGCTGTAGGTGACCATATGTCGGAAACAGTGAGAGATAAGGCCATGGTTACTATAAATCACTAATAGGAAATGGCATGCTCCCTTTCAGATTACATAAAAATCATTGACCTTGGACGACCTTGGAGGTCAGTACTCCAAGAGGAACAGTATATAGGCTGTAGCGCGTCCTAATTCTCTGGCGACAGCTGGGCTTTGTTGTTATACCCCGTATAAACGATTGAGCAAACGTCGAGCAAATGTATTCAAAATACACGTGCTAATTTTTCGATGTTTGCTAGCATTCATCCAGCTAGCTCGACGAGCTATGGTAATTACCATGCTAATTAGAAAGGCGGACGGGTTGTAATTGGAAGGCCTATATAACACGCGATCAGCTGTGGGCTAAGCTTAAGCCTACACTTGATCCAGGGGGCGGGGTTCCATCAGGCCTGCTTGATGTTTGCTCGATGTCTGCTGCAACGCCGTACGGCCTGGAAGCGTTTGTTTGTCTGTTGTAAAAAATCTTGTACAGACGCTTCCCCGTCTTCCACTTTGGCAAGCGTTTTGCTGTTTACCATTTTCGACATCTTTTGCAATGTTGTGAACCGTTTGTCGTTGTCGTTCGCCATTTTACGTTATCGTTCTCGTTAACTTAAAACACACTGAGCAGCACGGGTGCTCATTGTGCACCGGCCGCCTGGCGCCCGTGTGCAGCGCGTGTGTGGCATTGCGCGTTGTCGCTCTATGGCTTGTAGTACAGCGTACAGTGCCAGTCAGTTTGCTAGTCAGTCACTAGCACACTCTGTCAGTATAGTAAGTGCGCGTAGCGGAGTTCAGTCGTCGGTCGCTCTATGAATGAATGAAGTATTGCCGGCCGCTCTCAGTCGCACTGTTGACTGACGCACGCAGTTCGTTTAGTCGTATTGATAGACTAGCGTGTGTAACTTAACGCGCTACACGCTCGCTCGCTCACCCAACGTCGACGGTATGTCACTCCATTGTCTTAGCAGTTTTTGTTGTGCTTCTTTTAACGTGAATTCTATAGTGACATCGGCGATCTCAACGTAGTCATATTGCTAGCTTGAGATCGGCTGTTTCCTTAGCTGTCATCACCTCTCCAGCCTAATGGCACTAGGGCGCATACACAGTGGGCAACAACTGAACAGTTTGCCGGTAAAGGTCAATTACTGCTGAATAGGTGTCGTCTCGTTTCGCCTAATGGGAACAAAGTTGTTACTTACTAATGTTCTTAACGCGTCATGACGTAACGCATGACGCAACCGCGTAATGCGTGTTTACTTTTTTTGTCCTTTTTCGTCCTTATGCAGCCCCCCCCTCCCGGCAAATCGAACACTGCTACAGACAAGTGGACAACATCTTGACAATCATGTAGGTCTACAATACATGCTGACTTCTGTTAGAATAGCTTGTGTGGAGGAACTTTGATTAAAATTCGATTAGAACTTTGAACTAGTTTTGGTTTGATTAAGAATCAAGACTCACTGCGACAATTGCGTTGAGGAACTAGCTTTTATTTGACAATGCAGCACGTTGACTGCTACTGTTCATTATCACTAACTGATAAACTATAATGCAGTGTGTCCACAAAAAGAGACCAATAGTTTTTCCATTATAATTTTGTCAAATCAAATTCGATATGTACCTATCACGAATTCAATTTATGATATTGTGAATTGAATTTATGATATCACAAATTGAATTCGTGATATGTACATTATCATGAATTCAGCAATTCATGATATGTACAGTGTCGTCTCATTTCGTCTAATCGCATTTCGCCTAATCTCATTTTGCCTAATCGCTCTTCCAGTTGGGTCTACTTCAGAGCCCCAACCAAAATCGAACTAAGGTTAGGGTTAGGGTTAGGGTTAGGGTAAGTATACGACGTGAAATGATATTAGGCGAAATGAGATGACACCCGTCGTATACTTACTTACGGTCGGCCAAAAAATGGTACAGAAAAATGATGAACAACAAAACAAAGCTTGTCAAAGAGGCAAAAAACGACAAAACCAGTCATTGTTGTTGGTCCGCCTATCAAAAAAAAAGATTAGGTGAAATGGGATTAGGCGAAATGCTACCCAGTCGCTGAATATGTTTAAAGCTCTAACTAGCCTAAGCCTACAAACGTCGTTAGGCACGCATTACGCAATCTGTGTTATTTATTGCACTTTAGGAAAGCCTACAGAAAAAAATTAGTGATCAAAGCATGATGATAGTCTGTAGGTTTATTGAGATCACTGATCTTATTCTAGAACTAGCTGGCATGAGATCTTACACAGGGAATGGCGATCTGGATTCTGGAGCTAGAGCTGCAAATAGACTTATCCTGCAATTTGACAGCGATCTCGTCAGCGTCGTTTTCTAGAACAGATGGCGATCTCATTGTAGAATCATGTCTACAGTAAGATCGCCGATCTTAGGATGATGATAGGCTTAGCCTAAATTATTCCGATCTTATTCCAAAATTTCAAGCTAGTACGAGAGATATTACATAGTGATTAATGATCATGATCTAGTCTTACAAAGCTCCTGAAAATCCATGACGGTATCATCTGAGCATGAGCATTATTTTCTACAACGAGATCGCCGATCTCCTGCATAACATAACATAACATATTTAATTGACTTAAATCACAAGTACCCATAGAACAGACAATAACATAAATGAAGCAAACTAAGAGAGACTAAAACTACTGTACATTAGAAAGGAAAAGAAGAAATCTAAACACTGCTGTCAGGCAAATAAGCCCTAGGACAAACACAACATATGTGTGCAACCAATAACAGTCCATTGTCTGTAAAAAGAATGACAATAATTATGTATAACAGTCGCATATGATGGTAAACCTAAATCAAAATGGCTGTAACACTGCACATTTCACATGACACTTTTGAAATCCGAAAAAAACTTTTTCATGCATTTATGATAACAAAATTTGAATTTAGACAAAGTGCAAGCATTATAATGTGACCATAAAGATACACCATACAATCATAAACAATAAGCTTTAAAATTCTAATCTTTACATTTATGGAACAACGTTTAAACCTTTGAGTAGGCATGTTGTAGTACATGTTGCGAATTTCACGCGTAATATCAGAGTCATCATGCAACTTACAAGATAAAAAATGGCCTAAGTATCTAAATTCTTGAACAAACTCAACGCCAGACCATTTATCATAAAATGAGGAAATACACTAGACACAATCTTACTATTAACAGAAGGATTAACTACCATACATTTCATTTTTTTAACATTACATTCCAGGTCCAGATTCTTGCAACAGTTAACAACTAGTCCAAGAATAGTAATGGTATACCATTGCCATTAATGGTAATTAATTACCAACCATTAATTTTACCTTTAAAATTACCATTACTTTTAATGTTAATTTTACCATTAAAATTAATGGTAAATTAATTTACCACTTACCTTTACCTTTTAAAGTAAAAGGTACCTTTTACACAGAATATTACTTAACATATTTATGGCCACCATGATTGCACATATATTGCAGAAAACAATGCTGCAACTCTGATTTGACATAATGCTTCAAACTTTGGCTCCTGCTTTTTCTGTTCTACTGTCGTTTTGTAGCTCCTTGTATTGGCGCTATAAATAGGCCTATGATTAGTATTAGTATTGTTCGATGTGATAAATCTTTTTTTCTACCTGACCTATTCTATGTTCTATTTCTGTAACAGAATTAAACAGTTTGCCAACTGGTGACATTGTATTCAAACGCAAACTATCAGAGTGGAAACTGAAGTACATAAATACATAAATTATTGACGGCTATAGCGTCATTTGTTTTGATGTCATCTTGAGGGTATCATAGCCAGAGTGTACACTTTGTGTCTGAAAGTTTTCTCTGATATTGGGCGTACTGGGTGGCCGCATCTGCAAGTCACCCTTGTATAGGAAACCTTCCATCTTACTGAGCATGCTCAAACTTCATCAAGTTGAGCCAGACAGACCATCAATCATCAGACGTAACGAAATCCTGTTTTGGATTTACTTTTTCCCATGAGGTGGATTGAAGCTCGTGAATTGATCTGTACGAAAGCCTTCGGCCAATATGGGTAAGAAGCGTAAAATTACACCGAGTAAAATTATAGCATGTGGGCGATAAGTGTAAAGTGTAAAAACAGGTAAAGTAACACTTTTTGTAGCCAACGTTTTGCATATACTAGAGCATATATATTATATCATATCTGATAAACACAATCATGGATCATCATTGACAATGTTAAAAGCGTTGCAGAATAAAAACGTTTTCGGTTGGCGTTTGAAGGCTGTTTGGCTAATAACAAAACAGGCTCTAATAAGCTACAGAGACTAATTTTTAATTTCAAGGAAAGGGGAGCCAGTGATCACTGACCATTGATGGTTTGAATGTGTGTTGCCAGGTATAGCAAGAGGTCAGACGTCGTGATGTGGGTGAAAAAGTGTCAAGGTGGATCAAAGTGGTCGGTGTTATGGTCCTCTCTGCTGCTGCTGCTGCTGGTGATGATGATGATGATGATGCAGTCCACCATAGCTTCATCAACAAACGGCCATTCTCTGGGTAGGTATCATTTCTGCAAGCACTTTCTTTGTTTTTATTAAAGACTCAATTTTTTGTTACTGTATCGTTGCTTTGTATTAGCTTATTAGCTTTGATCTCAACAATTTTTATTTTTTCTTTATGCTCTTTAACAATTTGTCACAGAATGGCCAATTTTGTGTTGATGTGCGTTAAGAAACTTTTTACTCACGCCAGCAATTATTTGATGTATACATAGCAAGCAAGCAATGGTACACTGTAAACTAACTGTTAGTAAAGATGCACAAAAAAATTTTGAACTGTTGTACACAGTCCTGCATATGGTTCAAATTTTTTCTGCTCGTTTCGCTCTGAGTTTATTTGTACCTCCACTTTTAAATTTGTTCCGTGACCCTTGTTTCTAGTGTCATTGCAAGCGATTAAAAACCGACGCTGGTATTTCGCATGAACAAATTTGTTCAAGCGATTCATTTTGTCATGGAAAGTCGGGGAAAATGAATTCTGCAGAGCAACAGGAACCCTGAAATGAGACTATGAGCGGTTATAACACCGCAGTCACGGTGGTGACAAAGAAGACAATTGGGTTCACTGGATCGTGAAATAAACTGACAGAAAGTCATCGCAGAATTGCGGAGCGTCGCCTGCCATATGGGATCACAGTGTTACCTGCCACCCCACAACGCGCCTTACTTTAATTCTATCCACACGGACTGGCAGTATACTCGATTTATCTAGACCTACCCCAGAGAGTTGGAAGCCTTTTGTAAGGCTGAGTTGACCAGGATGTTGGTTATGACCATTCTAATAGTAACAACTTGATAGCAACCCGACCAGTAGTGGAACCCACGTCCTCTTGATTGTAAGTCCAGCGTCCTAACCATTAGCCATCAAGCCAGTAGTGGAGGAATAGTTACGGCGCAGTAGTACTCTATTGTAGCATTGTTGATGTAAAGATATTCGGCATCAGATAACTGTATTATGGGCAGGCTTCAATGCCGTATTGTGTCGTTTGCTGTGTGTAATCCAATGTGGTCTGTACCACTTTCAGATGCCATATAACTCAAATTTGGCATTTTTGGTCGACCGGACTAACGTTGTGCCTGTTACACAAGTTGTATGTCTGTCATCTGTCGTCTGTAACGCATGTATTGTAGCTAAACTGTATGTCGTAGGGTGTCGGCGAAGGTGCGGTTATTTAGGGCGATGACGAATTCCTGTAGGCTGCCAGTTGTAGCCATGTCTGTCTCCGCAGCGGTTTGGCCGCAGTTTTGAATGCAAAGTTGTTGGTCTGCAGCCAATCTTTCACGTGCGCCGAATTACTGTGTCATGTTTTAGCGTTGATTGTAGCGTTTGACATAGCAGCGTTACCGTATACTGTGATCGTAGCGTGTATGGGACCGGTTGCAGAAAGCAATTTCCTAGAGTCGGACGCTGGCTTTCAGACATAGGCGGTAGGGTCGGCCTTCCTTAGGGACAGCTGGTCTTCTTATTGTTCAAAGGGATTTGCCAGCTGGAAATTTATGTTCGGCAGTTTGGTATTTTTGGCACTATTTTTCTAGTTGGCAGTAAATTTATGAATTGGCATTGATTTTGACTTGAAATGGCTTTATTGGTATTTTTGCTAACGTCTACAAAATATCATGTCAAAAGGGCGTTTTGCCCATTTACATACACTTAATAGTCAGAAGCATGTCTTTTAATCATGGTCAGAAGTTAGTAAGCAAAACGAGAATTAATATTACGCATAACGTTAAATTAATCTATAATGTCCATAATTAGCTGAGTGCAGCAGCTAAGTGGAAAAACTAGTTATTCTACACTTTTTGCAGACTGACTTTTTTGTTTTTAATGTTTATTGCATAAAAATGCTGTAGGCAATATGGACCAGTAGATTCTCAAAGATATCTTAGCATAAAACATTACGGGTTTTTTAAAATTAGCTACTAGATAAAAAACGTAATTGCATTATTACAAACATGCAGGTAGAATTACCTGAATGCATAAAGACGGCGTTTAGGCCTAAGTGCTTATTTGGTAGTCTGAGTGACTGGTTTCAATGTGTATGCTTATGGTATTGTGGACAAATTTGGCATTTTTGTAGTTCATCTGGCAGTAAAATGATTTTACGTTTGGCATTTTTTTCAGCCAGATAGATTTGGCAACCCACCATCCGTCGTGAAGCTGGCGGCGGGCAGCTGAGTTGATAGCATTCATTTCGCGCGTTGCTGCGTACGCCATCATCCACACGAACGAACGCACAGATTCGTTTTCCTTCGTTGATTGAACGAAGCAAAATATCATCTTTTGCGCCACCGGCAAGCTGTCTACCGCCCGAAGATCTGTTACAGATTTCATTAGCAATATATTGATGACAAGAGATAGTCACTGATGGCACGCGCGCATGCAACAACGTACGGAAAGTTCGCTTTCCGGTATTAGTATAGTCTGGTATTTTTCTCTCCTTTTTTGCCTACCTTTTTTCATCGCTCCCAGCTAGGGAATGGGGCACATTTGCAAGATCCCCTAACCCAGTGGGAGAGCCTGGTCAACGAATTACCGTCGCGCTGGAGTATATAGTATCATTTCTGTTCTGTAAATTCTGAATGAGAAGAGTGATCGTATTATGGCCAATTCGACCCTCGATGCCGACGAGACTCAACACAACTCAACTCAGCTGTCGTGACCCAGTTTTCAATTTGCTGCTCAGCCGAGCGGTTAGCAGGGTTTTAATTAAAAAGCACGAGGTCTGACGTCACAGTGCTAATTAAGTCAGTGCATTGTCGCCTACAGATGACAGCACGACTTAACGGTTACTTACAGAATTGGAAACTGGGTCACGACAGTTGAGTTGCATCGGCAGTTCGAGTTGACGCCTACGACGCGACTCAACTCGTCGTCTGCGTCGTAGGTGTGAACTGGCCATTACTTCGCGGTATCCGAGGACACGATTGCGGAACTTACAGACCTAATAATGTGTGTGAAACGAAGAGAGAGAGAGAGAGTCGGTGAATGCTAGAGGTCCGAGTCAGGTGTCAAATCTTTATCACCGTTTGAGACACCCCCAAGATGTGACGTTTCCTGTCTCACGTGTCCATCGCAGTGCTATAAAGTGTTCAGTGAACAAAGATACCTGTGCCCTCCAGCAAAGTGCTAATGTTGTCAGTTTTAAAAGGTTAAAAGGTGGTGATATAGCTCTTAATGGGAAGCCCATATCTGAGAGCTACGGAGCGTCACCTGCCGTATGGGATCACACAGTGTTACCTGCCACCTGACAGGTGAACGCGCCCCGCCTTAATCTCAGCCAGTCAGACCGGTATTCGATTTTTTCCTGCCAGCCGGTGACCTAAGGTAATTATAATGAATGTGCCAATTTCAGAGCGTCGTAATAGCTGTATACAAGAGCGCTTTACAGTTTACACGGGTCAGTTAGCCATAGTTCCAATGCTCTAGTACGAACGTATACTGAATGAGTGAGTGTGGCAGTGCGTATGTGAGTTGAAAGCTATGCCGGTGCCCCCCACCCACCTTGCTGCCTACGATGCACTGTTGGGGGTCACCCGTAATGCCTTTTCATCCACCAGTGTTATTTTCATTAACTTGAAGTCAAACATGAGTCTTGAAGTAAAATGATAGTAGTTGAACTTACATTTCTTTTCTTGTTCAACTTCAAGAACTTGAACTGAAACTACAATTAAACTAAAATTTGAGTCTCTGAACTGAACGAAAAGTTGAAGTAGAATAGTAGCCCGAAGTTAAATTTTTGAATGCGAGCCGTTTTGCAACAGCTTGCGTCCATATACTGTAGCTTCTACTTTTAATAGAGCTGCCAAAGCGTTAATGCCCGTCGAGAGGGAGAGTAGGGGGGGGGAAGTTACCCCGGGCCCCGCGACCTTTGGAGGGCCCCCGCCTGTAAAACATAGAAAGTTAGAAAGCAAATGAAAACCCATTTTTAACAATAACTGACATCGTCGCTAGCATAGAAATCTATTAGCCTGTCATCTAAATAATATTTATTCACAGTAATGATGAAACGACAATTACAGTTTTATTACTTGAATTCATTCGATTGTCAAATAACCGCAGTTTAACGAAATATTGGAACTTTTGCTTCACAGAATTATGTAAATTAAATAAATTTACGCATAGGCGTTACTTTTTTAACGCGCGTTAATTTATTAACGCATTAGCGCGTTAATTAACGCATTAATTTGACAACTCTGCTTTTTAGGTTTTCATAAATCCTTAATTGGCCGGACTTGCTGATTGGTGTCTTGTTTTACTACTTACTTTACTTGTCTGTGCATTCTGTCTGTGTGTCTGCGAAATGGACTGCAGGGCGCAGGCTAAGTGTCAAAAAGCTGCTTTGGAGGTCAAACATTGTTGTCAAGAAGTATATAGTCTGAACTTGAACTGAATTGTATTTGAACTGAAAAAATGCACCGGTGTGTACGGGGCCATGCCATCACCTCTCATTGATTTGAGTCCCGGACATATTCCCCGTCGGACAAAGTCCCCACTTCCCAGTAACGTTCTTCCTCGAAAAGCCGTGGAAAATTTTGCCCACTCTCCCCCCAGGCCAAAAGGGTGACCGGATACAGACATGTAGCAGTCTGGTATGGGTAAGTCCGTAGCCTTATGTCGATCAGAAATAATAAGGAATTTGATAAAATATCAAGTCTTATCAATTACTTATTATTTCCGATCGACGCAGTAGGCCTAAAAATAAATGTTTTTACTATTTGTGGCGTTGAATGGCGTTTATTGCACCCATGTGGCATTAAAAACTAATCCTCACTTCATGATAAAAAGTGTCCTATAGAAATTGGGATTTTGTCCGAGTGGGAATCAAGTTCGGGGGGGGTGATTTGTCCGTTTCCCCCCAATGAGTAAGTGAGTGGCTGGTTGGAGCAGGTAGGCGCAGGTGCTAATTGAATGCACCTGGCGACATTCGTCGTCTCGCTCATCACAGCCACCTATATACACTACCTTGCTCAAACCACTAAGCCTGATATTATATACTGCCATGCCGTCCGTCATTATCGCTATCTGTGCCAACCACGAGGTTATGCAGTTTTATGGGTCCATGGACTACTAGATTATTATGGAGTAGTCCATGTTTGGGTCCGTCTCCGTTTGGCTCCAAGAGACGCAAATATTTACGAGCAATTTTTTTTTTGCTTTCAGCCCAGGAAATAATCCGTGTAAACGTATCAGCTGTATAGTGGAAGATTTTTTGGCTGAAACATTTGGCGGTATGTGGCGTCATCTGTTAGAAACTTTTAAGGTGCGTGCAGAGCGACTGAAATGAACTGAACCAAAACAACAACTGTGTCATTTCAGTTCAGTTGAGTTCATTTTGTTTGCCGTTAGGAACCGCGTTGCGACTGTCAGAGCTTTTACTGTGCTATTAATAATCGCGTCAGGGATTAATAGACAATCAAGAAAGCAATTAGTTTCTCTTGCTTTGATCATTCAGTATTCTCAGCGACTGAAGCAAACATCGCTTACCTACAAAGACAAAAGATTACAAATTCGGATCTGTAGTAGGACTTTAACTCCGCCTCCTACCCTTATTGGGATGGGATATGAGTCATAGCGTAGGGGCTACAGAGTGAAGGCCTAGTGTGGCTGATTGGGGCGGTGGTATGACTGCTAGCTGCAAACCGGGGGTCCAGTTGTTCGCTGACGTGGGCAATGGATGGCCGCATAGTGCGCTGTGGTATCATTATGCCAGTCAGCTGCCACTTGCCCGGAGATTGTAAAGCGCTTCTGGCCACGAGTCTTGACTCATGTGAGAAGCGCCATATAGCAAATATCCGACCTTTACTTTTTCTGCCTTTAAACCCCGTGCGTTCCGGTATAAAATCAGCTCTTTGATTGATTGCTGTTGTTTTTTGGTAGCTCTATTCTTCGGCGAGACGAGGACGTTGATAGCGGAGAAAGACCAGCCTGTGTCAGTGCGATGTCACGCCTCCATCGACGACCATCTGCGCTGGGTGAAGCTCAAACCCTCTACCACGGTTGCTGCTGCTACTGCTGATGATGATGATGATCATGGTCGTGGATGGCTGGAGGTATCGAGGCGTCGTAGACTGATACTGGATGCGGACACGGAGGGTCGTGATGGTGTCTACCTGTGTATACTGTACCAGTCTACTGGATTGTCCTCCAGGACGTCGTCAGAGATGGCAAGCCTTGCCGCCAACGTGACCGTCGTCTCTCCATGTAAGCACACTTGTGCCTGCAGGGGTTAAGTGATATAGCTCTTCGTGGGAAACCCGTGTCAGAGCGTAGTAGCATCGCCTGCCATATGCGATCACATTGTTGATTTTTTACCTACCACTCAGACACAGGTGCAAGTGCATCGCCATAACTCCAGCCGTACAGGGGGCCTAAGTACAAAATTCATAAGTCCAGCTTACAAAGAAAATAAGGGTAAGTCCAACTTATGACTACTGCTTCCCCTAGCGGCTCAGCCAAGTGCCTCAGATTCGGCCACTGCCTGACATTGTGCACTTTAAATATGCACTTACTTACTTACTTATTAGTATTGTTAATGGGACGATTAATCAAGATTAAAATTTTAATCATTTATCCACTCTTTTTTGTTGTATCTAGACAGAACGGAAGGGGAGTTAATAATTGGGTATTGTACATTGCTATGCTCATGCTGACATGTTGTGACAGTGATGGTGAAATATGTTTAAATGTGTTTTCATGCTGGCTTGAGTTCACTTGAGTTGAGATAAAGGGGACGAGTTACCATGAAGAGCAGAGCTACGGAGCATCACCTGCCGTATGTTATCACAGTGTAACCTGGTACTCAAGCAGGTGAACACAACCCGCTTTGACCCCAGCCAGACAGGTTGGTACTCGATTTACCTTACCCCAGAGGGTTGGAAGGCTGACTTGGCCCTGGTGGTTGGTTGTATACCGAGATGGTTCTGCTTGTTCAAATCAAATCAAATCATTTATTTAGACAAGCAGATACAAAAAAAAACGTTGGCAAAATGAGTAATGAAAAGGCTTGAGCAAGGGCACAAAGAGCTGCAAGAGCCTCTTACATGGACCCCCCCAAAAAGAAAAAAACATACAAATAAGACAGCACAATAAAACCTGTTAAAACACAGATGTAAACCGAACCAAGTCAAAATCGTTTAGTCGAGCTTTAAACATTGCCAGGGATGTGGCTGCAACAATATTTTCTGGGAGAGCATTCCACATGTTGACAACCCGGTGCCAAAAAGTGCTAGCAATAAAAGCAGATGGGCATGAGAGTTTACAGAGTTTAAATGGATGTCCACGTGTTACAGACGATTGGGCTGGTTTAAGAAATTTCTGACATTATTAGACAGTTTTTCATTTTCTTACTTGATAGCAGATTTTATGCTTTTCTGTATTTATGATGATCGATGCCGTGTGGTGGACTGGTGGTGCAGATATAGCAGAGTTCAGTGAGCGTTCATCTGATGAGGTGGTGGCAGTTGTTCGAGGTAGCATGGCCGTCATCAACTGTGATGTTCCTTCATCCTTGCCATCCCCGCCTGTCATCAGCTACCTACGTGATGGCCGCCATTTCACTCTCACTCGTATGTATACATAACCTGCTAAACGGCACAGTTCTAATATTTTCGTGAGCTTATCGACACCCGGTAGCGATTATAGGTGAAACTCACTCAGCTGGTGCAGTCTGCACCTCTCAGCTGAATTATTTAAATATAACAAAAACGAAACACGCCAGCACATTGTGCCGCATACAGATGCATGAACAGATATAAACCTGCGTTTTCTGTAGTTTTTGTTGTCAGAAACTTTAACTTGTTATTAGTATGGATCGTTTGTTCACACATATACAGTTTTTGTCTGCTGATGCGTCTTCACCTACAGCGTGGCGTTTTTTGGCACTGTGCCATTTGCATCGATTGTGCCCTAGCATACGCAGGTTATGTATTGTGTGCCACTCACTGATGTTATCGTGTCTCTATGTATGGAGTGGGGATGTGCACAAAACGCAAAGTCGGTTCAGTTTTGGTTTTAAGCAAAAAAACCAACCGAACCATCCAGAGTGTTCATTTTTGTTCAGTTGGTTTTCCGTACCATTTGTAAAAACTGCCCGATTGGCTGTCCATTCAGAATTGCAAGTCGTCAACTGAAATGCATCCCAAAACTTCTCGGTGCCATTCGCGTTTTATGGTCTGCGTCTGCAACTTTTCTGTGACAAGCTTGAGACTTCCTAAGACATTTCCATTTAGAAATTCGGTGTAATGGAATTTGGGCCACATTTGGCCAAGTTTATCCTTTTTATGATGATAATGATGAATAAGATTAAGTTTGTTTGCTGTACACAGTGTCCCAAAATTAGCGGCCCCCTACAGACAAGTTAGTGTAAAATCTTTAATACCTGACAGATTTTTTTTTACAAAATCTGAAATTTTCATAGAGAAAGTTTGTGCTCAAAATGGTCATCTTTTCCCTTGATGCAAACTCTTAATCTTAGGCAGTTACGCCACTGCTTGATTGCCTTGTCAGTAACAATGTCGCCGTAATGTAAACAAACTCTAACGTCATAATGACGTCACACTGAACACACATGGTAAGTTACGGACATCATGATAGGTGTGATGGTAAGTAATGTTAAGACAGTGCAGTGTACGATATTTCGTCGAAATTCCATGAACCACAAACTGGATTAAGCCTTTTTGAAGCAGGGTGGGCCGCTAATTTCGGACACGGTGTAGATATAGGTTGTAGTTAGCATTACCACTGACTGCAATAATTTTGGCATAGAAACAGTGCTTGCTCATTATTTAGGCACAATTAAACCCGTTTGTGATGACGAAGATGTATACTGTATGTTGTATCAGCTCGTCATCTGATCCTGCCATCAGGAGCTCTGCTGATCTCACGGGTTCGTCATCGCGATGAGGCAGTCTACCAGTGTGTGGCCACAAACTCACTGACGCCGGACCGACGCGTCTCCCCCTTATCCACACGCCTACGCATTGCTCACGGTCAGTCACTCTCACATTTACCTGCTGTAAATGTAACCAATTTACTGGTAATACCACTAATTGCAGAACTTTTCGAGGTTTTCAAGTGCAACATATTGTATAAATAGCTCACAAATCTTCATACCGTAGTCTGTATCAGTCTGAGATTACAGATGGTCAAGCCCGTCAGATAGTGTTGATATTGAGGAAAGGGAAGCTGACCCAAGACAACAAGAATTCCAGCACGTGCTGATGGTCCTCGAACCTATGTGATGTTGGAACATTGTTGGTCAAGTCACTAGAGTAATAGTGATAACACACTGGCCAGTTTCAGGTGCCTGTTTTTGGTACCAGTCAACTGGTACCAGAAACTGGTCAGTCTGTCATACTTTTCTGGTGCCAGAAACCGGCGCCGGTTATAGAGCATGTTCAGTTTCGTGCCGGAAACCGGCTGGAAAGCTGAACTGTGATTGGCTAGTCTGAGCAGACAATAGCACTGCTCGTTTGTGAACAAAGATATAAAAAAATGAAGTAGAATGACAAAAGTATTTTTCAATTCGTAGAACAGTGCGAAAAAAACGAATAATTAATTTCTGTAAAATCGGAATCCATCTTTGTTTCTTTCTGTCAGGCGTCTGTTTCTGGCCAATGTGTCATCAACTAAGGCTGTCGTTCTGTTGCTCGTTTTGGGCAAAACAGACGTTGTAAATGTCAAGCTGTTGCCACAATATGGACACATTCAAGAGATGATCAGGCCAATAAATGTTTGACAGAACTTATCCCAGCACTACAGAGCGTCACCTGCCATATGGGATTACACCGAACAATGTGCCCCATTTTAACCCGAGCCAGACAGGTTGGTACTCAATCTATCTACCCCAGAGGGATGGAAGGCTGAGTTGACCCAGGTGGTTGGTTGGTTAATGATTATGCACTGAGATGGTTTACCTTTCTGACAACAGTCACTCATCCAAATATCAACCGGATCGCTGGAGCAACTTTGTTCATGGATATATGTCATTGTCGCATTTTTTATATAGTTTTTGTGTTGGATTGCTGTTTATTTTTCCACATGATTGACATTTGGTAGTTCTGCACTTGCTGTTGGCACCTGGCTGGCTGTTAATCTGCAGTTATTTGTTTTATACCGTTTCACTGCTGGTTGCCATTATTTAGTCATAGCAGGCTGCCAAGGTTGTAGAAATAGGAGGTTTTTTGCTCTGATAAGTAGTCTTGAGTAAACACAGTCACAGTTGATTTGTAGCATGTTCCAGCTGAGCGTGAAGGAGTGTAATGGTGTTGGTGACTAATGGTGTGCTGACGGGGGGGGGTGAGGTTGGAGGGAGAATTGCACTTTTCGCCAAATTTTAGTTTGCAAGTCTGAAACTTAAATGTTTTGCCAGAAATAAAATTTGCAACCGAAAATTCCCAATTTGCGACAATTTTGGGTCAAGATTAAGCGACAGAGATTGAAATTTGAACACTCATAATCTACTCTGTCCTAGTAAATTTGCGCCTGTCTGCAGAAAATTTCAACTTAGACCCCATCCCCTACTTCACTCCACCCTTACTTTCTGAACCAATTTACGCCGCTCAGTGTGACCATACCAGTGATTGCATGTATGTGGTCCGTTGGCCTTCCACACTGATAATGTAAACGTACGTCTTACTGTTTTCTGCATGGACGCCATCAGTTAATAAATCGTTCAGTTTATGTGCCTGATAAAACAGTGCTGAGACGCTGGTATCTAGGATTATTTGAGTGAGGTAGTGAATCATTTCGTGAGTCTTTTCGTGAACAAAAGGAACTATATAAATTGATAGCCAGTTGGAGCTGCAGTGCTTTAACCATACAAACCTGCAAGTAGACCTAAAGCCGGACTATATTGGAAAACTGGGAACCGTTTCACCCCAGACCTCCACATAAACCAGAAGAACTAGGTTTAAACTGAAATGAGAGAAATGGAATGAGTGCTGGGAATGGATGTAAGCATTCAAGAGAATTGCGAAACAAGTCAAGTGATGACAGAAGTCAGAAATGGCTGCTGCTCACGGTTTACTTTTAATTTTCAAAGAAAAATATAGCAACAGGAGGCTAAGGTAAAAGTAGAGATGTGAATGGTGATGATTTATTTCGACCTGTAACAATAGCAGTTGTTTCGTTGCCCATGCAGACTTTTTAGTTTTCATTTTTCACAGATAGCATATCTTTTTCCCTGGGGGCTGAAGTCTTAGCCACAATGCATCCGTTACAGACAGACGACGACGACAGACGACAACCGTACTGTAAGCTCGATCGTTACTAAAGTACGGTCGACTAAAAAGGGCGCAAACTATAAAGTCGAATTCGAATTTGTATTTAGCAGCAGGTATAAGACAGACGTGACGGCGATGCCTTAGGATATAGGCGCATGTTCTGTTGATTGCCTGCATTCGTTGTTCTCCCTTGTGTTTGTATTTGTTTGTAATTAACCTGCTCACAAAGTGTCCCAGTGCTCCGTTGGAAGCTGGAGCATGACTGGCTCTTACTATAGAGGCCTCTTGTCTGCCCGCCGTATAGCTGATTAGCTTAATGACCGGTGTCTGTTTAACGCAATCCGCGTCTGAATGTTTATAAGCTTATTTTCCGTGCTCACTCATGCTGACATTTTTTTCCATTCTGGGAGACACTGATCTCATTCGCTTCTCTGCGGCATAGGTAGTTTGCTGGTAAGACTTTCCAGGGGGACGGCAGAAACTGCGCAGAATGAAACTGAGAGGGGTGAATTTGTTTGTACAATATTTGACGAAAATTGGAAAGTTGGAGGGCATCGCTTCAGGCTTCCTTTTTTTCTTGCCCTTTTCTTTCTCTCCTTTGTTTTTCTCGTTTTCGCTTTTTCCCTTTCTGTATCTTTCTTTATTAGCCGACTAATGAGTTTGAATAATTAGTTTAAGTAACGGTCGAGCTTATGGTACGGTTGTCGTCTATCTGTCTGTCGTCTGCCACGGATGTATTGTGGCTAAATGGTAAGTAGTAGGGGGGGTCGGCGATGGTACCATCGGATACGGCGCTGGCGACTTCTTATAGGCTGTCAATGGTAACCATGTGCCCATTTGCAGCGGTTTATCCCCAATTTTCAATGGAAAGTTTCAATTTATAACTGTTTATGTCTGGGAAACGGTGAAGAGATATGGCCAAGGTTACTATTAATCACTAATAGGAAGTGGCATACGTCCTTTCAGATGAAGTGAAAATCATCGACTTTGGATGATTTTGAAGGTCAGTGACAACCAGCACGGGTCGGCTACCTAGCGACAGCTGGGCTTCTTGTTCTCTTGTCATCCTGTCCCCGAGTCCAAACACTTGCATGGAACCTTGGTAGTTACGCCAATGCGTGGACATGGTCCGCTATTGACTTGAGTAATCCAACTTCACTCATTCGTAGAGCGTCAAAACTTCATCCATCCGTCGGTGCATGCCGGTCAGCAATTATTCTAGGTGTGTGTCGACTACTCCGCACTTCTGCAGTCGACGCCGGACGGCAGCAATAATGTACGTCAGTCAGTTCCTGGGCAGTGTATAGCCGGGCGGGCTAATGTCTATGTGCTGCAGACAGACGGTTATACAGCCAGAGTGAGTGAGGCGGGCTTCAGATCAGCCGCATGTCGGTCTGACCAGTCGGTTAGCGATGAGTGATGGGTCTAGTGTATGGGCTAGTACGCGCCTGTGATAACGGCATACCAGCAGATGCGCTGGAACTGGAAACCTGGATGCTTCTTTCCTGTAGACTGCCGCTTCCAGGAAGGCGGAAAACGGACATTTTCTCTCCACCCCCTCTTCGACAAAATCCCCCCCCGTATAGCACATTTTAACGTTTCTTTTTCAACCAAAACTTAACTCAACTGACTCGATATTGCCGTCACATAAAACAACGTTGTTTAAATGTCCACCGGTTCGTGTTAACGCAGGTTCGTTGTATTTAGTCTGGGAGGAGATTTGGTCTTGCAGCAATTGGCATATGTTCTAAGGGGATTCTTTC
>Ga0209367_1000321_pt1 | contig 43694 bp, 25 predicted proteins | sample WorMetLIZISLAND2_FD_187412 | JGI IMG/M metagenome (GOLD analysis project Ga0209367, IMG submission 187412) | Marine gutless worms symbiont microbial communities from Max Planck institute for Marine Microbiology, Germany - Olavius geniculatus... ... | reverse complement strand
AGGGAGGGGGAAGGGAAGGGGGAGAGAGTGGACCCCTCCAAGGATTTAGTGAAATAACGCCACTGGATGGACTTCGTTTGTTTATATCTGTGATATAATAAGCTATAATAATTATGCTGACACCCGGTCACTCACAATCATGGCTGACAAGCCTAATTGTACGTCAATACCGCACTAACATGTAAAACAATAACTTTTCGGCGAAATCATAAATCCTAGAATTTGAAATAAATCAATTATGTAGGCTACACTCACGAATGTTCAAATACCGGGTGGCGCTAAGAAAACGTCCCGAACTTTGCATAATTATAATAAACTCATATATAATGGCGCGTATACTTTACGGAGATAAATTTCCTTTTGTACATTTGTGGACCAGTATGTACTGTCACTTGCTTATGAATTTCAGTGATCTCACTTATGACACCACTGAATGCCGTTTAATGACGTAAAACGAGTTAAAAATCCAATTATGTAAAGACAGCATCCCATTACATCGCATCAAGGCAACTCAAAATTTTCTTCGACACAACACGCCTGATTTCGTCAGCTCACAGAAATGGAAATCGCATTTAACAGATTTGAATCTACTACATTATTCAGTTTGGGACCCTAACTTGCAACAACTTGTTTGTGGAAGAAGACGTGAACCGTTTGCGAACTCAAAGATCTTTAGCATGTTATCTCAGACAAATGGCATGATGTCTCCATCAGACAGCCAGAATCAGAAAAGTCGTATAGCAGTGGGAAAGCGTCTAGCAGCAGTGGCAAATAAGAATGGAAGACCTATTCAGCACTTTTTCTGCTAATCAGTTACTGATGATTCGACCTACTGTGACGTTATGGCATAGCCTGCATACGAGCTACAACGCAAATGATGAACCGCTTGCAAAAATTGCTTCATGGCGTGTAACACTATTTTATTTAGATCACGGCCAATACAGAAATGTTAAGGGCAAAAATTCCTACACATATTCGCTGACTTTTGGTCATTACGTAAATGTTTTCGTGTCGATTCATTTTTACTACTCGGCGGATGAACGCATGCGAATGTTCGGGATGTTTTTTTACGCCACCCGGTATATACATCAGCATTCATTATGGAAAAAGCAATGCTATGCGCTGATCGTTGAACTGAAGAAAGCACGACAACATAGACCTATCCTACTTTGCCCATTGTCTCCATTTGCGTGTACTGGATAAATGACACGAACATCGGTATTTATACGGTATATAGCCCTATAGGCCTATCAGTTACTAGCTTGATAATATTAATAGTCTTGCAGTAAGTAAGTAACTCTACAGTTGCGTCAGATTGTCTCAGGGACGCCTCCCTGACCCTACATGGAAACGTCGTCCCGGTCGTCCACGTTGCAGGTGGATAGACCAACTACGAAAGTACGAAGAGACAACAACCGCCCACCTGCTGATCAATGGAAGCTGGCTATTAAGCGCGGTCACGGTGGAAGAGCGACGCTACGGTCTCACGACTACGCGACTACCTGACCTGACCTGAGTAAGTAAGCTAATAAGCTAACAAAAGACGAACCTGCAGCAATGCATAGCAGACCGTCACAACTAGACGACCGTGATGATGATGATGATGCAACATGTCCGCTGTGAAGCACGATGTGCTGCAAACTTCGGACCACAGTGTCTAATTCTGCCCTATACGATTGCGCTTATACAGGCGCCGCAAGCATCGATCACCGTAAAGCGTGGTTTTCATTCAACACAACACACGCAGCGTAGGCAACGAACGCAAAAAAGTACGCAACGAACGCAATAAACGCGTCAAAAATAGCCAACGAACACAACTAACGCAATTAACTTAATTTAACTGACGCAGCGGCCAAAACGAAAAGATGAATGCGATTACTGTCTCCGTTACGTCAGCTGCGTGTATTGCCTTACGTCCGTTGCGTGTTGCGTTGCGTATAAGTTGCGTGCCTTGTGTTGCATGTAAACTCCGCTTAAGCTGTATGCACGGTTTAGCGATCTCCGCTCTCTCTGTAATACACCGTAATCGAGGCCTGTCTCTTTTGTCGCAGTCATTAAGCCAACGCCCAATGTCGACTTAGGATAGGTCAACATGCGCGCCTATAACGTTTTTGTTAGCGAACCAAAGTTCACCAATTTTTTCTTTAACCTGCGATGAATCGCCCTTGATAACGCCGTTGACCGCTTGTCGATATCTCTATGCGTTCCAGAGATATTCGCAGTCAAACTCGAAAGTTTTCTTACATTGCACCAAATTTTGAACGCTTTTTGCCCTCTAAAATTTTAAGGGGCGGTGCCCCCAAAAAGTTGTACACGCGTTAACACCCCAACCCAGAGGCACGTCACGTGGCAAAGTCACGTGGGGCGACTCCCACTACCCCAAAGTTATAGGCGCGCACTTGTTGAAATTTAAACCAATTATGGACCCCTTTTTGAAAAAAATTGTAAGGGGGACTCCCGTCCGCGGTGGGGGTGCGCTAACCAGACTTGGTCATTCTTCAGCGCGTGATAAAAATTTGGGGACGCAGCACCCCTAGGGGCCGAAATATGGTATCCCGAAAAAGTCGATTTAGGTGGGTACGATTTTACCGCTTAATCTCCGTGATTAGTGGACAAAAGTTCACCGAACTTTCTTCACCTAACGCTGGAAGAATCGCGGTACAAAATGTACTTGTCTGATTTTGAATATCTGCATCCCTTTCGGGGATATTTACCGTCAAAGTTTGAAGTCTTCCGAAATCGGGCCAAATTTTGCATGTTTTTGGCCTTCAATTTTTTTTGGGGGGGTGAGCCCCCCAAAAAATTTTGGACCGGCATTATAAAATTCGGCCTAGTACTGATCACCGTGAAAAATTTCGCGCCGATCGGCCGACGCATTTCGCGTTGAAAAAAAAATAAAACTAGAAATATGGGGCAGAGCCCAACGTGCGGCCGTCCGGCGCCGTAAGTCCAATTGGGGGACAGTTAAAGGGTTGAAATTCCGTTCGCAACAAAGTCACGTAAAATGAACGCAATTGCAATATCCTATATAGCAAGCGCAATGTTAAACTTGGGTGGTTCGAAATGATACAACAGAACTTTGTCATTTGTGAACCCAAGCTTACCATTTTTTTGCGTTCGACGTGAAATTGATCGTAGTTGAGAACGCCGATTTTTTTATTGATATCACTATTTTTTCCCGAGATATGTGCAATCAAATTCTAAAGTTGTTCAAAAACGTGCGCACTGTCGATTTTGGGTAAGTCGAAATGAGCCTTTATAACTTTTTTGTTAGTAGACAAAAGTTCACAATTTTTTTCTGTGCAACGCGAAAGGGACAGTGCTTAATAACACCGTTTACAGATTATCGACCTTTCCATCCACTCCAGAGATATTTGCGTCCAAAGTCAAAAGTTGTCCTATAACTCTCGGCAAATTTTTGACGTTTTTTGCCTTCCTAAATTTTAAGGGGGCGGTGATCCCCCCCCAAAAAAAATTGTTCCCGGCTTAACACCCCCATTTAGCGGCACGTCACATGGTAAAGTTTCATTAGGCTACTTTTTTAAGCTCCAAAGTTATAGAGGCTCATACGCTTAGCAGCACGTTTAAAACAAACGTTTGAACTTAAATCAGTTTGTTGTCGTCATTCGTCAGTGTAATCGTATGACATGAATGGATTGCTGGGCGGTGGTGTGATGAGTTTAGGCCTACAAGCAACAGCGAAACGTTCGTTGACTTCGCTCCATCGTCCTGTGCTAGCGTTCCGTCGCATTGCGACCAGTTCAGCGTAGACGTAATCACAGCGTTCAGGCGCCGACAGACAGCGGGCCACGACCAGTAGTGACGGCGATCTGGTTTCATTGCATTCCAACTGATAAGTCCACCGGCATGGCGTCACAGCGATGTCATCAGAATTTCGCCCAGCAGTTTCCGTATCATCGGTGCTCGATATGAACATCAGGCAAGTCGTCACCGACTACAATGTACAGCGTACGTACGTTCTAGCACGAAAAAAGCAAACTCTTTCGCAAAAACCCATACGGTGGCGCTGATTTCCGCTTCCTCAGGTCTCATCTACATCGCGCGGTGTGCCTTGTTACGCTTAGCTTTCGCTCGTACTCATTGCGCCTACCCACAAAGGGATGGCCAGGCTGAGTCGACCTGGACGGCTGGTTATAGGCCTATACCGAAATGATTTACTCGTCTGCAGACCGTCACCAATCACAATAGCAAAAATAAAGGCGAACTTTCTTCAACTTTTGTGGTCGTTGATTAAATGTGAATACTTTGTCCACAATTGATACTGCTTCCACGTTTCTATGTAATGTAAAATGTTCACCAGCAAAACGAATGATTGGAAGTACATAGACGCGTATAAAAAATTTAAACACGCAAAAAAATAATTGTGTAAGTGTGAAGCGTTAGGCCTAAAACTCATTCTAAAGACGCGTACAGAGCGACGTGAATAAACTGAACTAAACTGAACTCACAAGGTTTAGTTCTCGACGAACTGACCAATGAGCAAACAGAAATGTATTACAGTAGACACCGTCTAACGGTGTCGGTGACTACGTGACTACGCGCACGTACGCGTTAACTAATAACCAATGGGTTCGCCCTGCTCGCCCATTGGTCATTTCGTCAAAAAATAAACCGTGTCAGTTCGGTTAAACTCAGTTTAGGCCTAGTTCAATTGCGTTGCTCTTTGTATGCACCTTAAGTCATAAAGCGTTTATAATTTTGTTTATCTCTTTATTGTATATTTTCTACGGTGTAGGCCTATCTGAATTAAAATAAACTACGGATCAGAAAGACAGACGGACGGACGAAAGGAAGGGCAAGCAAGACCTGTAGGCTAAGGACACCGTACGGACGGCCACACAATAATGAGAGCATCCAGTAGTTAATGATAACCTGGCAGTTGATAGCCGATGCTGGTACTGGAACTGCTGCTGCTGCTGCTGCTGCGAAAAGCGTCATCACCATCGTAGTTGCTATGACAACCGTCATATGCGTCATGTGCCTCAGCAACGATTTTAGGCTTATTACTGGCTGGTAATGAAACATCTTGTTTTAATACGCAACTCGACAGGAGAACAAAACTTGACCTCTAGACTCCAACCGATCTTTGACAGTTGTTTTGATCTACATGTTTCTTTTTATAGCCTTATAATCGAGTAGGCTATACTACCGGTTTTGTTTTCCTTTTGTTCTAATACTTTCGGAAATTTCTCAGACATTTCGCGTCACGACAAATTACGTATTATGTAACCTGCAGATCACCAGCACACATCTGCAAAATTTGACGGTTGCACAAACGGCTAGGTAGACAAGCAGAATTACCAGTGTGTGTGAAGATATAAACATAGCTTTAAAGAAAAACTGACATTATTATTACTTATTATGTCGTGTTTTTTTGTTTTTGTTCTTTCCGTAGTATCAACAGTAGCAACTGAAATTCGATTCGTGCTGACATTCGCACAAAACTAAATAAATGTGCAAAATCGGTTCAAGGCTTCGGGAAAAGTCTCACTTCACAGTTAGGCCTATTGTTGTTATTGTTGCAATATTCACCATGACAAAAATGTTCAATACTCAAATTAACTCAGTTGTCATTTTTCGTGCAAATGTAGGCCTACTTTATTTTTGTCAATATATATCCATTGGTGCATTTTCCCACACTATTGTGTTGAGAATAAAGATTTTCAGTTAATAGGCTTAATACTTCGCTTGACGTTGAAATATCGATTCGAAGGCGTTTGTGGTTTGCAATAGGGCAGGCATCTTGCGGACAGTTTTCGCGCAAGCAACAGAAAAAGAAGACATACTGTATAAGCAAACGAGACAAGTGACGCGAAAACCAAAATGCAAGGCTAGAAGCAGTGTGAGTAGGCTAAATGCCAGTTGTTTTGCGTTGCGTGCGATGAGTTTGCTGAAAAATGAAAACCAGGAATAAAATCACAGTAACCAAATTATACTACTGATAGGCCTACCGTATGTAATAATACCCGGTTAGATATAGTATATCTACCATATAAGCTATTTGGTATGGCGTCGGTCAAGCGGAAGCAGCGAACCAACTGCAATCGGAGACCGAGACCAATGACGTACGGGGTGTTGCACTGCAGTCTGCGGTTACGCTTAGACACGGATACGATTGCTTTGTTTATATTGTGCAGACTGCAGTGGCGAGGCCAGAAATGTGATGAAATGATATGAGGGGCATCACCACTCACCTCTTTTTCCATCCTCTTCTCCCCTTTCCTTTGGTTCCCTCCCCTCCATTTCTCTTTTTTCTCTCTCCTTCCTAGTCTTCCTCTTTCCTCCCCTCTTCTGCTCCCGTCCCTCCCCTTAGGAGTAGGACCCCCATAATTCAGCTAAAGGGTCTGAGGAAGCGCTATGAGCTCCCCCAGTGGGGTTTGGGACTAAGCTCCAGCCTAATTAAAGCCTTTAAATATGAGATTTGGTAAGCAACAATGTTAACTGTTTTCATCAAAATCAACTGACCAAATGCTATGCAGTTTAAACGTGTGCTTATGTCTTGTCTGGAGACTTGGGAAGTAAGCCCCTTCTCCCGTTGTCTTCGCCACTGGCAAACTGACTAACTGTTGTGGCTAACACCTAGCTATTACGTCAATCACTGTTTCGTTCGAGTTGTCACGACTATATACTTTCGCCGAGTGTTTTCCAGTTTTGCTCTGAGCAACAGCCATTATCCAGTACGCGACAATAAAAACCCCTTAAACGAATGTCATTATTTTTAGCACAGTTTCGTATTTTTTTCACAACTTTTTACTGCCCGCGGAATCAACGGAAGTATTGTTATCAGCGTCGTCGCAAAGTTTTTCTCAGTTAACACAATGTGACGATAACTCGTAAACTGCTGCACTTAGCTTGGTGAAATCTGCAAGCCATAAAATACGTTTGACACCTCTAGAAACCTACTGAATGTCAAGGTCATAGTCAAAAGTCAAGGTCACAATTTGTTTGCGTGATACTGCGGCTACCCGCGGGCAGTATTCAATGTCGTCGTACGTAGCCTAAAAACAGGGACGGCAATTGCCTCCTCCCTCCGCCCAATCGTCATCCCCTAAATTTTGGCTATTGAAAAATCGTTGAAGAATGTTCTTTTGTCGGAAAATTGTCAGCCAAAAAGCAAAATCTGGTGCTAAACCACCCCCCCCCCAATTTGAAAAAATCTTCAAAAACAATAATCTCCGCTGTGGGAATTCTGTCGGAAAATTGCAACTTCTTGTCCCGCCTGTCCCGTCTACGGTTAACCCACGACCATGGGCCCCCACAGGGCGGACTGCAGACATGCCCACCCCACTGTTGCCAGAGGTTGTTCCTAAGACTGCCACAAAGCCGGTGAGTTTTTACGAGGGCACGGAAAAAAGAACGGGGGTCGGTCAGGTTTGGAGTTTGCAAAATATGGACAATGAACCAAATTTGCTGCTTTGTTGGGATCTAAAAGCTATTGTAACTACGGCAGCAATAAGAGTCAACATAACAACAACTTATATAAGCTTACATGGGCACTAAAAAGTCACAAAGTTGCATATCGTTTACTAGAAAAGCAATCGATGAGTGCAAACCTCTGCCAATGCTGTGTTATATTTTTTTCTGTTGCGTACATAAAAATCTAGTCACCTCTACGCTGAGATAAGTCACTGAAAATTCAGCCAACTCTCCAACTCTAAGTAAAATTATATGCAATCCTCAAGACAAACATATTGCCCTATCAAGCAATGGCAAAGAATTAAAAAATCCTCTCATAGATAGTGATGCCAACCAGATCACTACCAAAATCTTACCACCTCGAATTTGGGCCAAGTCTAAGCTGCCCTGAAAATTTCAGCTAAATCCGCCTGCAAATTTTTGTGTAATCTTGCTGACAAATTAACAGATAAATGAACAATAGGTATCACATTAACAGGTATCATATCACAGTCGTCCTTATAGTGGAGGTAACAACGTACATGACTCTGAAATACAAACAGAAGTTACATGGATGAATCTACGAATGGGTTATTGGTTAAAATGGTGTTAATGCCAACAATGCAGTCACAGAGTCACAACAGGTATGCAACACAAAAATTATTTCCAGGCATACACGGCAACAAAGACAACTAACACAACAACAATAACTTTCAGCCAAACAGAAGCATCCATTAGCCACTGACGTGGTATGAGTTTGAGCAGCTGCCAGTTGGCTGGATTGTGAAAATGTTTATAAAGTCGCCTGGAATGACGAAACAGACGAAGTGCTGACGACGTGTCACCAAGCTGTTTGTATGCATCTGACAGCACCACATGCAACTGTTGGTGTAACAAAACTACAAGCATGACCTTAAATTCTAACTAAACAGCAATGGTTTGAAAATTCAATGAAATGAAACATGAACAAATAAACGAATTAACTCTTCAATCTGTGTCTGTCATCTTACGTATCATGAAAATTGAAGAAAAAGATACTGATCTCATCACTAAGTAAGTGTTTGAGTTTTAAGCACAGTTCTGATTGCATATTATCAAGTGCTGTGATACTGTATCGAATGAGGCCTCATCGTAGAAGTGACTATATAACTGGCTATAAGTCTAACTGATACCGCTCTCCAAAAAGATAGAACAGTGCTCAATTTAGCTAAAATCAGCAACATTAACGTTTAACAAATATTCACACTGACATGATAGATACGCTAGCAAACTACTGACCCACAAAATACAAATTATATGAAATATCAGAACCGATTAACTGGTAATTAAAAGGTTGAACACTAGGTCACAATCAACCCAACAAAAAGCTCAGCCAATAATCATACCTGCTAGTACATTGCAGTATGTAATAAAATATCGGTCACTGGCACCAAGTGGTGGTAGCTCAGATTCAATCAAGTTTCTCTCAGCATCAGCCAGAAACTTCAATGTTCTTGCAACATCATCTTTCATATAAGACAGTGCTCCGATGTATGGCACCCAAAAGTCGGCCTTCAGCACAGCAACAGGCAAATCGATTAAACCAATCTTGTCACAGTATGCAAATGACAGAGACGATTCAAGCTGTGGCAACAACACCGAAACTTCTAGCGGAGAAAACAAAATATTGCTGTGCCAAATTGCTTCATGCCACACTGTCAACAACTCATCAGAAAATGCTGCTGAAGCACAGTTCAAGCAATTCTTCTCAGTGAGATTAGGATTCTTAATAGCACAAAACTGAGTAAGCTCTGTATCAGACAATAAAGCTTCCAAGTAAGAGGTTGCCACTTTGTGGCATTTCTTGTGCAACAGGAAATGTATAAGATACAGTGTACAACAAGGCATATTATGGTTGGCAACAGCCTCTAGCAGACAGTGTTCAGCTTTCTCTATGAACTCTGCCACAAAATAACCTGCTGAAGCTATGTATGCTTTCACTAAATACACATTTCCAAGGCTGGAATTTATCCATGCACATAACGGCTTTAAGAACAACTGACTGGAATCTAGAGGCATGCTACGGATGTGATTTAAAATGTTGAGATGCTGTGATATCATGTGGTCAACGGAAGTGCCAGAATGCAGATGCTGAAAAAGCTGAATGAAAGACATGGAAACAGAGTAGGCAAACAGTGCTTTTAAATGGCGAGAAATACTGCCGGTAACATAGAAACTAGTACACGTCAGTATCTGCCGAGTTACTTCTGTCTTCAGCTCAACAGATGCAACATCAGTAAACGCTGTTTTCATCCACGAAATATCACAGACTGTACTATCACAGTTGGAGAGCATGTTTACATCAGGCATAAAATAATGCGGAAAATGCCTTCTGTGTAGAAATAAATGCAGAGTTTGAAGCGTATGTACATAATAGTGTGTGGCAGACTTTTCACTCCAATCATCAGCCAAAGATAACTCATCCAAACACCAGAAAAGAGCATGTTTAATCAGACACTCTGGCTGAACGCAGCAGCAATCAAAACGGTGTATGTCAAAGCACTGCAATAGCAACTGATAAGCAATCTTAACATCAGTGCTAAGACATCTCATTAGCACATCCTCAGCAGCGAAGAATACAGGCTTCCAAAACAAACAGGTCTGAGACCTATTTGTAACATGACACCGAGAAGTAGATTTTGGAACAAAATACACAGTAGTAGATGCCACATCACTAATCACACCACAGCTAATCCATGGATGAGACTGTGCCAGCCATGACACAGCAGCAGTAGGCCAGCTCTTACTGGCTATGGCTATTGTCGTTCGTACAGCTTTTTGGTCAAATGAACCTGCGGAACTACTGGATTCTGAAAGCTCAATGAATGGACTATAACAAAAGAGAAGTCGCTGAGGAAAACTGCCTGCCGGCGAGTCTTTCCAAAACAAATGCTCATCGGTATCATTGTCGTCTGTTACATGAGCTTCGGCTGACAATCCAAAACAGTCAGTTTCTAACAAAGTACGAGTATCAGCTGTTGGGCTGAGGGACACCACATAATCACCGTTGACAACTGGTCCAATATTCTTGCAAACAAATTTCAGCACACAATCTTCATCGTCACTAAATGCAAAACTTTCATCGTCTACGACAAAACTGTGTCGATGCACGAACAACGCGTGGCAAGACGGAGAACTGCACGCTAGTCTGTCATCCGACGCTCGGCAGACGTGCGGCAAAGATGAACTGAGCGAGTCTCCGAACAGCTCCAAAGCAAATCTGCTGTTACTGAAAAGCAGACCTGACAGAATACGAATGTTTTCGAAATATGTGTCATACAGATTCTGTGCATTCATACTCTATAACAAGCATTAAATCTCGGAAAGATTTCTATGACAACACGTTGCCACACCCCTTGTGCCACGCCCCTTCGACGACGAAAATAAATAAGTAAAACAAACTTGACAGCGACGCAGGCCTACCAGTACTAGAAGGCTCTACCACCAGGGCTGGAAAACTTAGGCTACAGCAAGCTTTAGATTACAAATTTTAATGGTCTTTTAAGTTTTTAAAGCTTTTGCAAGGTTTTTTTAGGTAGTTTTTGGACCAATTTTCCAGCCAATGTTTCTATCACATCGACCGTCACAAGCTGGTTATAGGCTAATTTTGCCAATTGCATTGACGTCAAGTTATTAAGGCAACACACTGACTGATAAGTGAATTGGTGACATAAGTTGACCCGCAACCACATGCAACATGACATTGTGTTAAACAGGCCGAGTTTCGAATTTTCCTTTTTTGACGCGCTGATGTAGGCGTCTATGATACGAGTTGACGTGTGTCCGTCCGTCTGCCCGTCTGTCCGTCTGTCTGTAACAGACGTATTGTGGCTAAGCGTTAGGTCGTAAAGGAAAAACTTTTGCACGAATAATTCACCTGGTGTCGAGGCTCTGTCGGTGCAAAATTTGGGTGATGCAGTGTAAGGGAAACATTTTCAAATTTGGGGTTGGATGAAGGGGTAGGAAAATGTGTTTTCAACAGAAAACTGGCCACATCTCGGAAACGGTAAGAGATACGGCCAAGATTACTATTAATCACTAATTATCTAATGGGAATTGGCATACTTCTTTTCAAAAAAAAATGAAAATCATTGACGTTGGATGATCTTGAAAGTCAGTACTGCAACAGGAACTGTATACATGTAGGCTGTAGCGTTTCTTTCCTAGCGATAGCTACGCTTTCTTGTTAATTGTCATTCTTTTAACCACTCCACTAGCTGATTAACTACGTCGTAAGTACGGTGTTCTTAAGTTAATTTGCACGGCAATAGCAGCGATTCGTAATTTAAGTAGTTAAGTTTCAAATGAGACCGATTCATTCAAACTATACAGGTTCACATATGACAAAGAAGCCCAGCTTTCGTTAAGGTGGGCCGACTAGTGATTGCAGTCCCATACACACTACGGTGACGCTGCTATATCGAACGCAACGATCAACGCTAAGATACGATATGGTAATTCGGCGCACATGCTTCCAAATTGCGGCCAAACCGCTGCAGATAATTATAGACATGGTTACTGACAGCCTATAGAAACTCGTCATCGCCGTATTCAACGGTACTATCGCCGACCCCTTACGATCGACGTACCGTTTAGTCACAATAGCGCACGATTGGCATAGCAAAGTGCGTAATGACCCTTCAGGTTCGTCCACGGTTTTCGTATCATCTGATAGAGCTTATATGCGACTTCCTATTATAGTGATCAATAGCAACCTTGGCCCTATCTCTCACCGTTTCTAAGAGGGAACAAAAACTTCTGGGCGGATTGAGCCCAATTTTTTTGGTGGTAGGCGCCCACGACGTAATCATCCCCATCCAAATTTGGTGACGATCGGTTCAGGGGTTTTTGGTTGGCTGAGGGTCAAAGTTTGCATTTTTCCCATAGACTTTGAAGGTCGTCCTTACAATACTCACACTATCGTGTGAGGTGTGATACAGCGACTTATCGGTTGACATTTTAATTTACCTATCCCACCTTTGTTCAACACCAAATTTGAAAATGTTCCCCTTGCACTGAATCGCTGAAATTTCGCAAGCGAAGAGACGTTATACCGGGCTAGTTAATTGTATAATAAGTTTTCCGGTAAGACTTAATGTTTAGCCACAATACATGCGTTACAGACAGATAACGATGGACGACGACAGACAGACGACGACGACAGACGACACATCGTAGGCCTACCAGTGACTCAACCTTAACGGTTGGCTAAAAATTAGTTAATATTAGCTTTTCTGTAAAGTCTTAAGGAATGTAGGCTCACTGAAAAAGTAGGCCTACGGGCATGCATGGGAGCAAGCTCCACTGAAAACTGACAGAATTGTTAAACTAACCGAACGTAAAAGGCAACTATTATCTAGTATATAGTTGAACAAGTACGATACACGAAATTAACTTCGGCCTTCCACTGGCAACTTTCATTATTATAGAGTGTTTACATGATCCAGCAAACGTCCAGCAAACGGCTAGCATTATATTTGCTGGAAGTTTGCTGAACGTTTGCTGGATCGTGTAAACACCCCCATTAGATAGGCAACAGCCTGTCTGTTAACAACGTTTGTCTGTGAATGTATTGCTGTTGAATACGCTCAATCGTGTTAATCGATAAACTTCGTACGTAACGGTATGAATGCTAATAACAAGTGACAACCAGTTTTATTATAAATTTCCCAGTGCAGTAGTGCAATAACTCTGATAAAAAAATTAATTGGGCCTACTAAAAGTTACAATAAAAAATACAAAGCAGCAGCATTAACGAGAAGTGCTGTAAAGCCTAGCACAAAAACAACTCGAGAATTTATTCACCCAGCTCGTCACACGCATGCAGTCCAGTCGTTGCAAAATGTTTTTATCATTTTATGTATTTAATATAAGCAGCTTACCAGTGGTCTATAGTTAGTCTTATGGGGAAGGCTCCGACTTGGGCTACAGTATCGAGAATAGCCACTTTCAACGACGCAAAGAAACGTAAGCGTCATTACGAGCAGCATTTTTCATGCACTTCACGTATAATGCTATGCAAAAATGTATGTTAATGTGGCATTATGTATATTTCATGCAGTCCACTATGCGGAACTGAATGCAAAATCTTCAACATATACCCAAGTTGTGGCAAATGCATACATTTCTGCAGCAGTATCTCCCGACTATGCACATTTTGCAGCAGCATGCATTACAACAAAACCAAACGATTAAAAAAATCAGTCGATAAACTCAATCAATCAAAGTACAAAACAAGCCAATTTCTGAAAAATATGAAAAAAATCTAGTCAACATCTTATCTTACACTAGCATTTTTCGCTAATCCGACGGCGTAATGAAATCAATAGTATACCTGTTCTAAAACAACAAATAAGATAAAAACTCATTTTTGCCACAAGCCTGCTGCCAGATGGGTAGCCTACATTAGCCCACAACGTTAGGTCATATCAATGTGGCGCAAGCGACTTCGAACAAGAAAATAATTATCGTCGTCGGCGGTGCGCGAAATTGTAACTGTGAAATTGGAGGTAAACATAAAATGCAAAATTTCACCATTGTGGAAACTTTCCGGGACCATAAAATACGTGTTTACTGCCCCTGGTTTCTTCTCTCCTGGTTCCAATAGTGGGCCAATGTGGATCTTCAGTGTTCAAGACATTTACGACGTTGCACAAATCGTTGCGTCTGATGCGTCACTGACGTGACTCTAGTGTAACGGAACATGAAGTATTTAGAACCTCGTTTTGTTTTAGCTCACGATTACGCAGACTACTGGCTGGCTACATCGTGTCTCAATCTTCCTTGGTGTGTAGTTATTCCTCGTAAATAGAACATGTCCACAAGATAACTATAAAATTTCTACGAACTTATCGCAGAGGCGAAAACCGAACTGACCAGCAGGATCCGAATCCAGGAACATCGCGATCAAGATCAAATCCGATTTTTTTTAGTTCACCAGCGCTATTTTCAGTTTTCAAAAGCATTTCTTTGAGCCCCGTTACACTGTATGTATGCAATATGCCGGCAGTCGTCAACGGTTAAACCCCTTCTATTGACAGTGGATGACATGACCCCCAAGACAGAACCCCATTAGTCTACAATCCCTCACCCCTAACCGAACAGAAGCATGCTGCCCTCTTCACATCTTTATCAGTGGCGCGATTCATTCGAATCTACTTTGTATCATTTTATATTGGAATAGAAGTGCAAATGGTCGGCGGTTCGGCGGAGGTCAGAGCAGTCGGCAGCACGGCATGTCGCCGTGGTCGGCGGTCGATCTCTTGCCCTGACCGGTCGAACCGTCGTCGCTGGGCTTGACGGCGCCCGGCAGAGCGTCGATCGGAATGTCGGCACCGCTGAAGTAGATGCGAATGACGAGCAGCCAGAACTCCTTCTGCTCGCCGCGATTCCACGTGTACGTCACCTCGTGGTTGCCGTACTGGTTGCCGGAATACATGCGCACCGGAACCGTTTCGGCCGACACCACTTCCAGAGCTGCACGCCGCACACACACACACACACGTTGTCGTTTGTTTTTCACGCGTGCATCACAATAAATACTGCCCAATACGCGAGTCATTGTACTACGGAACTTGAACTGCAGTAAGCTACCGTAAACCTGACAAAACGTATTGTATTTCTTTATGATTCTAGGCCTACTCAATGTTAGACTAACCTAAGTTGTCTGGACTGAAATGCAAAAATGCAAAACGCAAAGTTCTTTACGAACCATAAAGTCCATTGTGCGGCGCTGATCTCCGTTTCCTTAGCCTTCAGTCAGACACCAGTTTACACTGCGAGATCACGGATACGAAGATTCGTTTGCGTCCCACCTTTCGCCGGTACTCACTGCGCCTACCCGTGCAGGGAGGGACGGCCAGACTGAGTTCACCTGGGTGGCTGGTTACATACCGATATGGGTTACCCGCCTGCCGTCCAAGTACTAACCGGACGAACTAGACTGAAATGAAGGAATAATTGACTGATTAATCGTAGCCGTACAACATTTTACACCAATGTGATTCTAAGCCAGAAAAAATTGCGAAATACCTGGGTCGACCATATGTAGCCAGTCGATGGCGCGTTTCATCGTCTGTGACATGGTCTCAAACAGCGGAATACCGAAGATTCCGCCCGAGCTCAGCATCAGAGGCTCAAACGTAACGTAGTTGACGACCAATGGTCGCTCGACTACGACGTCTCGACCGTCAAACGGCTTCACGAAGCCGATCCGTATGACGCGGATGTAGCGAGTGGTGCGGCGTCCGGACTCGACAAAGAAGGACCGCTGACTGTCCATGTTGCCAAAGTCTGCTCACAAACAACCCACGGCGGCCGTCAGTCACGCATCCATCCAGCAGCTAATTCACAATATAGGCTTGCACATCGATATGTAGGCCTAATAATAATAATCATCATCATCATCATTACTGTCATCACCACCATCGCCATTGTAGAAGTTTAAAAACAGCAACTAAAATGCAAGTAATGCTACACGTTGTTTGTCTGAATGTCGACTAACTTAATTATTTCGGACAACTTGAAGGCGCGCATAGGGAGACAGAACGGAACGTAACTGAACTTAGAGCGTAATCGATTTAGCAAAAACTGAAACCGGTTTCCTTTTAGTGTAGCAGTTTTTTGCAATGCATTAGAAAACCGAAACCGGTTTCGTGAAACTGAGGTTAACTGGCGAAACCGTCTCTGGACCAGGTTTCGCTGGTTGAAACCGAATTCTCGTTTGTTTACTTGTGCAAGATTAGACGTAAATATGACAAAAATTGAGATAAATTTATTTTTAGCATTATATATTTGTGTAATAGCGTCATGGCAGATATTTTCGTATGCAGGTGTGGTAAATGTGAATTTGTTTGACAAGATCATTGTTTTACGTGTAGGCCTGGTCGTCGTACCGTATTCATTGCCGGCTAATTATATTAACAACTGACTGAAAAAAGTTTGACAATTTTGCGTAATAAAACAGTCATGCATTGTGGAATTGCGAACGTCGTTTCATAACACATCTTTTTGGTTTTCATTGAACAGAAGATGCAATATTATCGTTATACAAGTGACAAGTGACACGTGCGGTGACACGCCTCATTGCGCGTTTGCATAGAAACCAGTTTCGTGCAATCCATTTGCACATCGAAACCTAAACCCGAAACTGGTTTCAGTTTTGCTACATCGATTGCGCCCTTGGCGTCTCAGAGAACTGAGACGCTTTCGTTTGGTTTCATTTCATTCAGTTAATTTTTGTCGCTTTGTACGTGGTTTTAAGCATCACTGCATGCACCTTATTTGACGTACACGGGCATGATCCGATGGTTCTCTCAGTTCGACAACGTTAGCCGAAGCTGCGACGACAGTAGGTTTTTCGTTGCAAGACGGTGCCTGCATGCAAACTAATACCTTGTTTAAGTTACACGATAAAGCTAGCTCGACGAGCTGGCTCTATAGCTGGACGAGCCAGTTCGATGTTTGGTCGATGTTTCCTCGACGTTTGCTTGATCGTGTAAACGGGGTATAAAACTTGCAGTGCACGCAAGTTGCATTGCAGCTTGCCTGTCAGTTACCCGGTGCAAATTATTAATCATATCGTATCGAATCGTCGTTACATGCAAACTTATTTTTGTGCACTGCATGAAAGCTATAGGCTACGCTGCTCTCGGCTTTTTCTTTAGATCGCCGCTGAAAGTTGATTCATTCAGCTGACTAGGGAGACAAAACAGTGTCTGGGGTCTGGCGTGTAATCAGTTGCTGAATTATGTCGTTATTTGCTGTGTAATCCTAGCTCGCGACGGTGTTGTCAATTTCTTCGATTTTATCCGCAAGACATGCAGTGTTCGGCTAACCGCCGCTGCACGGGGGCCGATCGTCCATCAACTCAACTTTCTTCCGGTATTATCAATCTTGCGCATCAGCTTTCCTCGGCAACAACCCAGCGACCGTCGCTTATTCCGAGGCATCGATATTGACTGTCTAGCAGCTGACAGAGATGCATATGCGAGTCGCAAACGCCAAATAGCAGCATACGCGATTACGCGTATATCACGCCAAGCTTTCAGTGCTAGTGCTTCTTTAAGGCGCGTACAAAGCGACTTGACTAAACTAAACTGAACTGGTTTGGTTTAGCTATTCACGAGCTGACCAATGGGCAAGCAGTAATGCATTACAGTAAGCACCGTTTAACGACGTCGGTGGCTACGTGACTACGCGCACGTACGCGTCAACCAATGACCAATGGGCGAGCTGGGCGAGCTTATTGGTCAGTTTGTCAAAAACTAAACCGTGTCAGTTCAGTTCAGTTTCGTCCCTCTGTACGCGCCTTCGGTCTGCAGCTCATTATCATCTGGTGATATTTTCGGCACTTTTGGGCTAATTTCAAAAGCTTAAGAAATTGTTTGACGCAGACTATGTTGTCTGCCTAAAACGGTCTTCCTGCATGATTCTCTTAAACGCAGCACACACTCCGTCTATTTTTAAACGCCAGTTGAGCTCAAACATTTTTATTTCTAGTTTTAATTGCATACCGAGCGGCGAGAACGTTCTGGATATTTACAGAAAACACGCAATAGTTGTAAGTACAGCATGTTATTGTCATTATACTTATTATTTAAATTAATGTTTTATCTTTGCTAATAAAAATCCAAACGGTCAGAAATGTGGTTAAAACACGGCTGAAATGACTGTTTATCCGGTCGGACAATCGATGCGAATCTGTGCAAAAGCAGAGTTGAAGCGTTCAATCGTCACAGAAAGTAAGTACGAATCAAGCATTTTATATAAGGTTATACGTTTTGCTCGTATATCTGTATTACGCCTATGTAGACAGACCGAGACGAACAGTGTAGAGACTGCAGACCGGCTTCGTGCGTGAGTTTGTAGTCGATCGACTGCACGTTGGTGACCCGGACGCGCTTCTGCATCTGCATCCAGTTGGCAGCTTTGCGCAGAACGGCGGCGAAGCTGTCGAACTGCGGCACCGTGTAGTGCGATCCGCCGGCGTCCAACCGCGCCGGCACGAAATCCGCACAACCTTCGCATCAGTCAATCAATCCGAAATTTTTAAAGTGGGCTAACTAAGTAATACGAATTATTGCTAGATCCACTAAGAAAAATTAGTTGGAGTACAGTCCAGGAATTAGTTAGAAAAGGATACGGTAAAGAAATGAGTTCTGAGTTGCTGGTGGACGGTGGATAACGATTCGGCTGAAGGGAAAAATTAGACAATGCTTTAAACCATCATAACTCCGGCTATGTATAAGATAGAGTCATAATTTTTGGTTCTATCGTATGGTTTTCGGGATCGGCCAATTTAACGGTGTTAATTATATTTACCCCTGATTGACCCCCGTTGCTATGGCAACGAAATTTAGGACAAAATGGGTCGCCCATAACTCGGCCCCCTTTAAAGATAATCGCGCGCTGTTTGCACATATTCCCCTATTTTCGGCCCCGAGCTATCCGATAGTGTCATTTAAATTTCTCCCCTGCCGTCTTCAGTTGCCATGGCAACGAATTTTGGAACCAAATTGAGAATAAGCCTAACTCGGCCGCCGTAAAAGATAATTGCGCGATGTTGGCACCTAACCCCCTATTTTCGGGCCTGAGCTATCCAATGGTGTCATTTGAATTTCTCCCCTGCCAACCCATGTTGCCATGGCAACGAAATTTGGGACACAATGGGTTAGATCTCGACTTATGTAAGAAATATATCGAAGATCTTTCCGTCAGATGGGGTGTTTTCGAGGTCGGTTTGTTTTGGTATGGGCACTGCAGGTGCGCAATTCAAAAGCGCACATACGCACCCCCGCAAAAATTGTACGTTAAATATACGACAAATCGTTATTATCTACCAACAAAAACATTTCTACATTTTCTAACATTGCTATAATTAACTAATCAGACGTTAGATTAGTATGACGATTTAAAAGTTCTAATTCGACAGCTGCTTGAAGCGAGATAAGACTCCCGTCGGCTTTGAACGTAAACTGATAGTAAACGCATAGAACTAAGCGAAGTAGCCGGTATTCCAAAATAAAACCAATTTTAAATTTACTTTACGCACAATAAAATAAATAAAATACTGGCGAAAAGTATAGAGTTTGGAGACAAAACAGACGGATTTTGAGTCGTTAAATGTAGCGGAAGTTGATAGTAGGCCCAACGAGCTATAAATAAATTTATAGCTCGTTGAGTAGGCCCTATTCATGACGACGGCAGCAGACAACGTGGGTGCTAGTGTTGGGTCAATTTAAATTATTATTGTGGTTTGTCAAAAATGTGACTTCCGTCACATTAGTAGTAGGCCTAATAGTAGTAGTAGTAGAGATAGGGGTAGGATAGTGGTAGTGTAGGCGTAGCGTTATGGTAGCAATAGGGGTAAGGTAAGTTATGGTAGGGGTAGAGTATGGTAATAGCAAAGTAAGGGTTGCTTATAGTCGAAGTATAGAAATAGAAGTAGCAGTAGTCGTGCATGGTAATAGTTGTAGTGGTTATTCTACTGCCAGATTTTATTCAGCTCCAGATTACTTCCAACGGCAATAAAACTGCAAATATTTATGCAAAAACTGTTCAGTTTATATACAGTGTAAGAGTGACATCGTGGTTGTAGATATAAAACAGCACAAATCACAATTTAATAATTCAAATATCACCATTACACAATGTCAGAAGAACTTTGCTGATTGCGTAATAGTAAAGTTTAAATTAATCAATTGCGATTTGTGCTGTTTTATATCTGCAACCACGATGTCACTTTTACACTGTATATTAACTGAACAGTTTTTTTTGCATAAATCAACTGTTTGTCCTCAACAGCACTAGCCTGCTAAAACGACGGTGCAGACTGCCGAAAACAAAGAAAACTGAATTCACAGCGCAGTCTAAACTAAGCGACACAAGTTAAGTAAAAGATATGTACATTATTACAATAACTGAATTCAGATAGCTGAAAAGAAAAGGTAAAATCCAGCAATAGACAAAAGTCAGCCGACCGATTTCTTCGCAGGCGGAGAAGCCGTGTTCGAAGAAGACTCGAATGACGACGAGAAACGAAACGTTGAATTTGACGCTTTCGACCCAGCACGACTCGTCTGGGTCCACGTCCATACCCCACTCGTGAAACTTCATCTCCTGAGACTCGATGTTCAGTATACAACCTTAGCCATCAACAACGCAGCCAAAATGACTTTTATCGTAGACCAAGTAAATTAACACTTGCAGCAGAAAAGCGATAACTAGATGTAGATTTTTGCAGAATGCCATTTAATATGCACAAATAATAACCAAATTGTCAAACAGATGAGCAGATTGTATGAAGAAGACCGTCCTGCCGCCGCATACACCGCGCGATGCTGTTTAGGTTACGATCTTACTTTTGGGTGACGACAGACGGACGGACGGACAACGTACGGTGGCAATAGGGCACACGGCGCGGTCGGTAAAATGCCTGACGACTGACCGGGAAGCGGTCTTTGACGCAGTTGATCGTTAAAGCGTCTCACGGCGTCACCGAAACTCTCGAAGCCGCCATGGTCATTGCGCGACGGCACGATGTTGACGTAACCAATCTGCTGCGGACCTTCGCCGTCACGGCTGGTTCGCGGCACTACCCACAGTCTGCATCGATTCATCGACTTAACAATTACTAGGCTACATTTATAAAGCGTTCCTAACAGCGGTCTCACAAGCGCCCAGTTATATTAGCTATGATTTAAAGCGTGATTTAAAACATAAATGTTAAAAACATTGATTTGCAAATAAAAAACATAATAAACATGTTTTTTAAAACTTTTATAAAAACATGGATAAAAAACATTAAACTGCAGATGTTTCCAATCCCCATTTTTTCGCCATTATGCACGCAAAGAATATCTCTCTCAGATAAATAAAAACAAAAACCTACCATTCGTAAAGACGAAAAACCGAAATGTACTGAATGTACAGATCGAAAACAGCTGAACGCAATTTGTCCATGAGAAATAAATCATATATGTAATTTTGTACGTTTATATTTTACGAAAAACAAAATACACAACATTAAAAAGCACAAAAAAACATTTTTTAAACATTGTAAAAACATTAAAATAAAAAAGTTAAAATAGAAAAAAACATTTTAAAAATATATTTTTTTAAACTTTTATAAAAAAGCAAAAAATGTTTTTTTACATCTATGATTTAAAACACCGTCTAGTAATGTCGCTACTACTGATGTCACTGTGGTTCAGTTCAAGCGAAAAATTATTCTATAGGGTTGATGGTTATGGCTATAGCTTTTCATGGAAAACCAGACTCAAAGCTACGGAGCGTCACCTGCCACGTGGGATCACCGGACACAGGTAAACGCTCCCCCCGTAACTCCAGCCAGACAGGCCGGCGCTCAATCTACCTACCCCGCGCCGCGTGTCGCTGAGAATCGGGTTTTAAAGGTTATATGTCGCGGCACCACTGCCGACCGGACATTCATTTATAAGTCCCCTATCAATATTCTGGAATGTTCTATCTGGCCTGAGCGCGCGGATGTAGATGTTGCGCATGCGTCGTTTGGCGTGATCGGCCTCGAAGTAGCATGATTTGGTCGTGTCGACGACGCCATCCATGCGACCTTTGACCTCGATGCTTTCACACGTCTTCACTCGCAGGTGTCTGTTTGCCTTGAGCCAGTCGTTTGCACGCGACACCAGCACGCTGCCGCACACCGAAACAGTTTATTTCACGATCTCTTTAATGGTAGAAAGTATAGGTGATGTATAACTTTTAATAGGAAACAGATGTAATCAACCACTCACTGATCGTAGACCCTTCCATGCATCGCACCTCCTGGATTCGACCTACGTCAACGCTTGTTGTCAACATTGAACCACTTTCGAAATGGCCAGGATCGATGTGCAGCCAATCTCGTCCGCTCTGTTCCTGTGGCGTATCTCCACAGACTATGTCACACATGGTGAACAATTGTCCAGATATGAAATTTCCCGGCGGTCTGTCAGACTGATGAGGAGGCTATGGCCTGGCTCGGCATGCAGAGCACACGCTCACACGCTAAGAAGAAGACCGTCGTCGTCCCGGCCCCGGTCCCGGCCAGTCATATCATAGAAAATCCCGTTTATCGTTAATTACTTTGAATCAAGGTCTATATGTTAATAGCGAGGCGCCTGACGACAGTATAGCGGCGCGGCGTATACAGTATATAAGCACAGACTGTGCGCTGTCCGAAGGAATAATTTATATCATACGCCGCCGGCCGGTCGTCGGACTCGGCAGAAGCTTTTATTCGTTTATCGCGCGACAGCTGCTGTGGCTGCGGAGGCAGCATGGCTGGCTAGCCGCCGGCGCTGCATCAAGAAGCTGCTGCACAGTTCCGCGAATGACGGACCGAGCAAACAAGCAAAACTCCCGACGACCTCCTGTAGGTAATCCCCCAGTCACGATCTATCCCACCCCACTCCAACACAATTCCTCTGTTCTAAAACAAAATCTCAAAATTTTCCCATCCCCGGTACGGAAATTCATTATTGCCAATATTTCCGATCCCCCAATCGGATTGTCCTGTAGTGCCTATGGCGCAATAACATTTTTCAGGAAAAGATTCCGACCGGGGAAAATTTGTCCGGAGAAGATAACGTCCGGGTGGGATGATGTCGTGGATTGGCGGATTGGCGGACACCAGCAGGACGACGTATGAGGTTCGGTTGACCCGAGGCTGGCGCATTATATCGGCCGGCATCAATAATGAAAGCTTTCAGTCCCGCATGCCATGCGACTCTGCTAGAGCTGACCAACACACGTAGCCAGCACACACGCGCCCCGTGCTCAGTCTTAACAAATGGCGGCGTACAATTTACAGCATCAGCAGCAGCAGCCGCCGCTACGGATGTTCATCAGCTGCAGACCGACCGACTATACTATGACATCAGTGCGTGTGTCGTTATGGGTCGGCTCGGCTCGCTGTGCTTAATAGCCGTCGTTCAACGGTCATCCGAGCCGCATCATTTCCGCAAGCAAGCATCTTAATACGATGCTACCGCTGCTGCTGCTGCTGCATGCTAAGCTGATGACCACACGGCCCCGGCACTGCAGTAACGGTCAGTAGCTGCCGGACGGACGCAACCCGAACAGCGTACACAGCAGAGCTAGCGTGCATATTTTACTATGACCGATCAGTCTTCTGCAGAGTGACCCGATAAAAAGTAAGCCCCGTTTTTTGGTCACAACTGCATCAAACATTGACCTATTTTCACACTTTTTCACAGACTTTTTCTGCACTAAATGCAGTTAAGTGATCATTAGAAATGCCATCACACCCAAAACGCGAGTCGCTACACTACCTTGTAAAATATGTTCCATCTACTAAAAGTGAGTCAATTAGTACCAGTAAGAACTACGAAAACTGACTTTATTTTACTATGCGTTTAAAATGTGACGGGATTTTTAACAATGGGTGCGTTTCAAATCACAACTAATTTGGCTGGGAAATTTTTTTTGAATCGGTTAATATTTGATAAATGAGTGTCCCGAAAGACACATTTTTAGACCGAGCGTTACGAGATTTGTGCATATTGCTATCTACACTGTGTCCCGAAAAAAGTAACTAGACATCGTACAATACAAATGCCAAATCTGAAGGAATTTAAACAAAATTTTGTAGGTTTAACTTCTAGTCAATTGCTAAAACGTTGACCAAATTTCGTTAACAAATATTATTTTTAGCGGAGTTATTAAATGTTGAATATCGATAACAAAATTATCCGTTACCAGTATGGCGTTACACAAGTAAGCTCCGCTGTTAACGTATATTTGCGTAACTTCAACAAACAACAGTTGATTCTAACAAAATTCCACATCAATAATGCAACGTGTAATGGCAATTAAAGTGCCATATCTCAGTTTAATCTGACAAAACAAACAACAGCTACAACGGCTTTTGTGAGGTCACCCCAAAACACTTCACTTTCAAGTTTTTGTGGATAACGACGACCTGAAACTGAAGTGTTTTTTTTTGGAATGACCTCACAAAGCCACTGTAACTATTGTTTGCTTTAGCAGATTTAACTGGAATTTGGCAGTTTACTTGACAATAAATATTACATTGTTGAAGTAAAATTTTATTACAATCGGATGTTGTTTGTTGAATTGTCGCGAATAATAAAAAAAGTTTATATGTAACACCATATTGGTAACGGATATACGTCGTATTTTGTTATCGATATTCAACAATTTATTAATAACTTCGCTACGTAATGATATTTTCAACGAAATTTGGTGATCGCTTTAGCAATTTACTGGGAATTAAGCGTACGAAATTTTATTCAGATTCGTTTACATTTGACACTTCTGTTGTACGATGTCATGGGGTTACTTTAATCCTGCCAAGGCTTCTCTACCACGTGTTATAGTTTAAAAGTTTTAGGTGTGGGGAATTAGATTATTTATGTATTTCACCGCCCCAATCTGACCTTTAATCCTGCCAAGGCTTTCTCCCATTGTTATTGCCCGTTTGTTGTGTTTAATTCGATCTTTTGAAACTTTTGTCAAACCTATATTTTAGCCCTAGCTCCGAGATGGACTAAACTTCGTTCAGTCCATCTGGGAATAACGATAACTCGTAAGACAGTTGTAGATCGATTTCAAAAACGTTTGTTCAAATTCCATTATCCATCGATATAGCGAAATAACGTGAAAAACAATACATAATTTCTGATCACCGAAATATTGAAAGAACTGCGACGAGAACTACTCTATCTAGACATCGGTCTGCAAGTAAACACGAACGGCCACAAACTGCTAAACTGCTGCTTGCCGCTGCAGTACTGGTCTTTTATACAAGAATGTTACAGCTCTTTCAACACAACGCTCGGTGGCTGCGTCTTTCTAATTTAGCCTTGGGCGCGGCCGCCAGCTATCCAGGAATTCCTAGGATATCTGGCACCTACAATGTCATGGGGTTACTTTTTTACCGGACACAGAGTGTACAGCTATTATTGAATCGAACATGCAATCTCCGCCGTTCACTATAGGCCCGTTGGCAAAGATATAAATGCGAAAATCAAGTTTTCGTTAATCTGTTTTTCTAAAAACATTGCAGAGTTATTATATCGTAGCGTTTTTTATAATCGCAGTAATATTTTTGCAGACATCTCAGTATCATTAGGCGAAATCGCTATAATGCAAGGGATTTCGCCCGTACCTACGCATTTTCCAAAGCGTGGTCTGTTGTCTGTCTGTCGTTTGTCATGCTCGTGCACGACAGATTTGGATTTCATTTGGCAGTATATAATTTTGGGGTCCAAAGACACATGGTGTTAGATAGAATACTAGCGGAATGGGATATTTGGTGCTGAACTCCCAACCAAAACATGTAATTGCAAATTGCTGCTGCTTCTGGCGAACAAAAAAAGTGATTTCGTCTAATGACTTTGTTTAGGCCTACTTGATATACATTAGGTTTTGTACTCGAAGTAGCGCAATAACGCACATGCAATAAAACTAAAATAAAATGAAAACTGTAAAAAGGTTTAATGCAATTAAGAACACTTGGTTAGGCCTAATATCAATCAAGCCAATCTCTGTTATGTTTACTTAAGCCCAAACTCCACTAGTCTGATTTGTTGCGGATGTGTCGAACGGCAAGTCATCCAACAAGTTGTACGTCGTCTTGACAGATTTGCATTATATGGAACCAAGTGGAACTATGGCTTACTGAGATACTGTATGCTTTACTAACTTGAATCGTTCGTAGTCGGGCGTGCAGACGACACCGCCGGCTCCAGCGCAGAGAGGCGCGAAATCCACGTACGACAACTTGAACGACGGACCACCGACTCCCGGTGACGTCATCGCCGTAACTATGGCAACAGCTGACGTCACTTCAAGACAACAACAATGTTTACTGTAGCTGTAGTCGTGTCATATCAACACCGGCGGCGCCTGGTGGCTACGTGTCGAATCAAATCGCTGTTTACGCTGTTCACCTGATGACGAGCAGTGTTTTGTCCTGCAACCGTGCTTGCCAGGGTGCTGTGATGTGATCTGCCTGTCCGCCTCTGTATGTCTGTCTGTCTGTCTGTTGCTGTTAGTGTGCAATGCTTGCTTGCTTGCATGACGGTCAATAACGTCGCGCTACCGTGCAGCAACCGTGCGCACGGACTGCTGTGTCCTGCATTCTGTCGCGCCACGCTACTCGCTCGCAGTCTGTCTGATTTTCTTTAACGAAAACAAAACAGAGAATTGCCGACCGACCCAGACCCAAACACACACACGTAGAAAGATGACGAATTGTTTCACTACGACAACGAAAACTAAAGATATTTTAAACAAAATTACGACTAAATAAATCAAAACGTAAATCGTACTGGCTGCTTGTGACATTTCAGCTGCGCACCTTTTTTTCCGTTTCAGTTTCGCTTAGTTCCACGTTTAAGAATGGGAAGGTAATCAGTAGTCCAAATAAGGCTACCGCAATCAAAAGTTTCTCGCATAATTTATGAAAAAAGTAAAGAAAAACGTACTGAAATGTTTGTAGAAAAAATTCGAAACTATCCGAAACTTGGAACTATTTTCTTGAATGTGTCTGCCTAGGTGACATTAATTATGTTTTGTAACATGTCCATTTCACGGTAGGTGGCCTCCATCACTGCAGTTTGCTTTACGTGTCTAAGTGTGACCGCGTTTCTGTCGCTTTCGCATAAGATATTTTTTTCAAAATTTTAATTCTGTTTTGAATATTCAGCTACAGCTAAGCCAATACCTCGTGTTGCTTAGCGACATACGGCGTTGCAGCAATTCAATAACCGTAGCGGCATGATTCAGCGACACTTTTTTATCGTCTTAGCAGTAATTACACTAAATTTAGCCGCAATAAACGTAGAAGTAAAAGGAAAATTAAAGCAAAGCATCGTAATTAAATGGTAGCAGTATTTTGTAGTTGAGTTCGCCGAGATGAAAAACATTCGTATTAGTAAAGTGTGTCAGCAGTATATGCACCGTGTCCCAAAAAACCAAGCCACATTTATTTTTCCAATAACTCCATGAAACATTGACCGATTTTAATAATTTTTGGCACGCAACTGTAATAAGAATGATGTGATGTAACACGTATGACTTTTTCAGAGACAATAATTGTCAATCGCTTTGTCGCTATTTGGTTAATCATTTCTGAGCCGAACGCATGCGCCACCCAGTATAAATTTATTGTTGTAAACGGCCAAACAACTTTTGCAATTCACAACGTTAGATAGCGACAAAGCCATTTAGCGATAGTAAGGCCTATTAAGATATGGTGGGCAAAACTGTGGTCGTTTACGTCAAGCTTCTTTTTGATGTTGCGTGCGCCACCGAACAGCGTTAATAGAAGAATGGGTTACACGCCCCCGGCAGACGCCTTTGCACAAAAATTATCAATCAGATATTTTTTTTGGATTTGGCTGAAACAAAATTCTGCTCGGCTCGACTGAAAGCAAACGCAGTATTATGGCTATGGCTTCAGTTTTTATTGAATGACGAATCCATCATTTTGCGCAGAATTTAACTACGACGCAGCTGAAGACCACGCATGATGACGGGCGATTGTAGCACGAAGTTGAGCGTTCAATGCTGCTGCTGCTGCTGCTGATGATGATGATGATGATGATGATGATGATGACGACGATGACAACGATGAATAACGATGTTTACTTCATCATATTAGTTACTTACAGTTGTTTTCGTTTCAGTTGTTATCACCGTTAATAAACGTGCTCGTCAGCTGTTGGCTATGATTGCGCGTTTCCGTTATCGTTCCAGCTAGGACTGAAATCGCAGTGCAGCGACCACTCGCAGAGACGTCAGATGGCTGACGGTGCGGCGTTGACGCAGATGATTCTGTTAGCCGCCTGCGCTGCTGATGCTCACTGCACAGAGCCACGTACGCTGTCGGCCACGCCGACGGTGTAGAGTGTATGACACAACAGATACCGTGCTGATAGGTTGATCAATGCAAACTGGTGACGCGTGATTCCGTTATAGCCTACCCCGTTTACACGATCAAGCAATCATCAAGCAAACATCGAGCAGTTTGAGCATACGTCGTGCACGTGTATTTTGAATGCATTTGCTAGATGTTTGCTTGATCGTGTAAACGCGGTATTAGGTATGTGCCTTTGATGTCACTGCACAGATGCTTTTAACTCTGTAGCTAGTACAACTCACCAGCCAGTGGCTTCTATCTTCCCAAATCTAGAATTACAAGAAAGCCTAGCTAATGCAAAGGGAACGCGCGACAGCAATGTATGTATGAAGGCCCACTGCCCACTGGGGTGTTCACACTAAGTTAATATAAAAATACCAAAATCTCCATATGCATTGCATAACGAATTAGTTGCGTGGTGACACCTTGCGAACTCCATAGAGTTGTGTCGCAGCCCGAAATTGCCAAAAAATTCATAAAACCCCCAAGGCCATTGCTCTGAGTGACAATCGAAAACCCGTGTACGACTTCCTATTAGTGATTAATAGTAACCTAGGCCCTATCTCGCACCGTTTCTGAGATACAGCGACTTATTGGCTCAAAATCGTAAAATTTTCCTACCCCTCTCATTTTGCGCAATCGCTGGGGGTGACCCGTTTCGAATTTATGGAAAAGCTTTACGGTTCGGTTCCTGAAACTAGAGTCTTCCCTGCAGCCGACAGTGAAGACTTGGTAATCCTAGCTTGCACCGCTTTTGACTGATCCACCCGTGTGACGGACGGACAGACGGACAGATGGACGGACAGACAGACGGACAAAACTGCGATGGCTAAGACGCGCTATAGCAGTACCTGCTGTCGCGCGTAAAAATCAGGCTGAAGTTCCCCATCCTATTTCCTTCTCTTCCCCCTTTTCCGCCCCATTTTTTCTTTCCCACTCCCCTTTCCTAACCTTTATGCCTTTTTCTGTATTATTTTCCCTTTTCCTCCCTCCCTCGCGTTTCATTTTTCCCTTTCCCTTTCCAGGGGCCCCACGTGTTTAGTCCAGCTAGGGAATCTCTGAGAGCGCCGTAAGCTCTCTCAGCTGGGTCCGGGCACAGTCCGGCCGCCAAACGGTCTGTGCTGCATTTTCAGCTAAAACAACGCTCCTAGTGATAGCAATATCCATACAGTTTTGATAAAACTTTCCTCCTGTGTTTCATTAGACGCAAGCTGCGGATAGAAGAGGATAGAAGCTCCTGGCACCAGCTATACCGTGCTGACAGGTTGATCAACGCAAACTGGTGATGCGTGCTTCCGAGTTCCAGTTAATCGATCCTTTGCACAGTTGCAGGGGTGGGCGAAGTCAAATCGCAGTTTGATTTGAATCGCGTGCGTTGACTCTGCATAATATATCTTCTTGGCATTACATGTACATAAATGTACAAAACATCAGTTTATACGCTTGTTAACGGCGACACGGAATGACTGACATTTCGAAAACAGCAAAAATCATTAAAAATGATATCACTCACCATCACGTCGCCTAACTGTCAATGTGATGTTGAATAATTGCACACCCTAGCGAACGCCGAACAGGTGCTCATAAAACAGAATGCGCAGTGCATGCAAAATAAATAATAACCCAATATTGACAATGGCCATATCGTATCGGGGAAAACCGGCGTGATAATGGTAACCATACTTAGGCTATAGCGCTGAATAAGCTTAGTTGTCAAAAAATTGTTGTCAAAATAATTATTTTCTAAATTATGCCAACGAAAACCAAAAATAGCCTATCTGGAAAAGGATGGCCTAAGGTCAGTATTGCAACAGGAACTGCCATAGGCTGTAACGCGGCTTCCCTAGTGACAGCTTAGCTTCTTGTTTTTATCCCTGGCCATGTATGATAACAACAATGTATTGCCGTATACGTGTACGTCGTAGAGTGAGCATTAGGTATGAAAAGCTGTCGTCTGTCTGTTTGTTATGTGTATATTGTGGCTGAACGGTAGCTCTTACTGAAAAAATGTCTGAACAAGTAAATATGGGTTGCCCAAGTACCAAGTAACACAACCCCCATTCCCCAAACGAGTTGCAATTAAATAGGGCTTTTGCAGTAGACCTATAGCGTCTTATACCTGATAACAAGTTTGCATCATGAAATATTGTGTTGTATTGTGAAACCTGGCGTAGCCTATTACGTTTGCACTGTTCCACGAAAAAAATATATTGTATGCAGTTTAAAACGCTGTACAAAACGATTAAGACACGTGTAGGATGCCAGCTATTTATTCTACCGATAAAGCAAAATGATAGCAAATAGAGTTTACGACACGGGAAACTTCGACTACGCAAAAGATATCACGTTATTGCGTAACGGAAAATTTGGCTAAGACGATATGGCAATCAGCACGGCGGGTAAACTGCAGTTCTTTCATTTTGTCACAACGAGTAGCAGTAAAATGGGTCTCCCTGCTTAATTAGCTCCATGTTGTTCCAAATGTAACAGCAGTTTAGATTCTTAACTCTTTCTTCTTGTTTTAAAAAAAATCTAACTATCGTTTGGCTACCGGACCAGATTTGAGTATTTTCTTTCGATAAACATAGTATCCGTAGGTTATTTATTTTGTGCAAAATATTTTTGAAGCTTAGATAAAACAGTTGGAAAGCACACACCACGACACCAAAATCTTGCAAATTGATCAGCTAAGAAAGGCAATATTTTTTATGTCTACCTATACAGTGACGTCGATAACTTATCGTTCTCTTTTCCATGCACACTTTTATCATTATGATCGTGAATATGGCTATAGTTTAACCAGCAAATTCAATTAGGCCTACATAGGTACAGAAGTTGGGATGACAAATGATAACGAAAAAAACCGAAATGTTCAATCAAAATTGAGCATAATTATCACGCAATTCGCAAAATTTGGGAGTTTTCCAGAAAGACTGTTATGTAGCAAAAAACTGTCTTGTAGCAAAAAAGCGTCAACTGCACATAGTAACGAAACTAATCTACGTAGATGCAAAACATCGTGTCTTGTATTTAATTCATGTCCAGAAGTCACCGGGTGTGACGCCTAGCGCTCGCTCAGGCAAGCTTGACGCACTACATAGTGGACTGCCGGATACAGATGGAGATGGGAGTGATGCGGTCACAGATGCGTCGGTTGCCTTGGCGACCGCGACGCACCTGCTGGCAACATACGCGAGTCGGCGCAGCACCGTTGAGTTGGACGTATGGCCGACAATCGTCGCTCGTCACACACGAACCACCTGACAATAAAACACGCAATGCAATAGGCCCACGATAAGTTACGACCTGGGCATTTGAAGTTTTTGAAAGTTCACGAAATATAGACTTGTGTCTTCAGATTGAAAGATTCTTGTGGCTTTCAGGTAGGGCATAAATCGTGCCAGACCTTTCCGAAGCTGCTTTTTTCTCTTAACTTTTACGTTAAAAAATTCCTCTGTGTGTTGTGCCGGTACTTTTTATTGCTGAAAACACATTTTCACCAGATTCAAGCTATCTACGAGTTTTCCTTATTTCTTAAGTTAGAGAATTCCACGAGACAGAGAGACGAACGAACGAGAAGCAATGTCAGCCCGGTTTGTCTTTGAAACTAGGGCCTATGACTGACATACGTTGTGTTGAGTTTGGGTCAACCAAGCGAGAGTTCAATAAGCACGTATCGGCGTGGCGTACCGTAATCGGCTAGCTGCTTGGAGTAAGCTTGATGTTTTCCTGGCCCTTTGACTTGCAGCAGCTGTTGAAGTTCATCTGAGTTGTCGTTGGTAGCCGGCAGGCAATACCTTTGACCTTGAAGAGTATATCTTTGACCTTGAGCGTCACTGAGCGAAGAGCACGACTCGTCGGCGTCAGTGCAGTCAGCGTTTGTCGAACAGGGAGTCAAGTTCTTGGCGCGAATGCAACGTCCAGGCGTCTCAGCCGTATCGTCTGCAACCACGTCCACAATCACAGCACCTGTACTAGCCTAGCGATACGACCTATAGGCTACAACGAGTGACTGACTAACCCCGTTTACACGAGAAAGCATACTTACACGAAGCACACGTTGTGCACTTTACGTGTGCTTTAAGTTTGCTCTAAGTGTGCTCGATAAATGCTTCATGCATGCTTCTTCGTGTAAACGGGGTATAAGCTATCACCTCTAATGCACTAAAGACAAATTACTACAGTAGTAGACTATTTAGAGACATGTATACGGTGTTTTATAAAAAAAAAACAATTCTTTTTTCTTTCTTTCATAGTTTACGCAACTAATGATCAATTAACATAAAATATTTACCAGTTGTAGCTGAAGAAATACTAATTCAAAATATTTTAATTTAACAAAATATGACAGTTGATTAAATATTTTTGCTAGTCGTGACGTAACGCTGACGTCATAATGTGTTACGGATACAAGCTTGTTAGTCTCAACTGGTGCTGTCAGTTGCTACCCTGTTTCGATGGTGAACTTAATCTGGTATGCTGATGAAAAATTTTCATTGTGTCAGCACTAAGTGACATGGGGACATGAAATCAGTGCGCGATCCAAAAACTCAATCTTCTCGCAAGCTCGGTGTGCTAGTGCACTGTCTCGCTCGAACATGTGAAAGTCCAACTATCTACACAGACGCGTAAATGCGATTGCTTTGCATGTTTTTGTGGCTGCAACCGTAAAACTTCAAGAATTTGTCACCAATGAACCAGGTTTTTCACCATCGGAGCAGGGTAGCAACTTCAGCACCAGTTGAGACGTATGGTTGAGACGGACGTATGGTTTTGAGGCTAATGTTATTTATACCCCGTTTACATGATCAAGCTGGCTCGACGAGCTGGCTATATGTTAGCTGGACGAGCCAGCTCGATGTTTGCTCAATGCTTGATAAATGTCTGCTCGACGTCTGCTCGATGTCTGCTGGATGTTTGCTCAATCGTGTAAATGGGATATTACCTTCGCTATCGACAGCTGCACACGTGAGTCCGCCGCAACATTCTTCCGTGTTGAAGCATCTTCCTTCCGCTTCAACGCACTACCAGTCACATCACCGCAGCAGCTTTACTGTAGGCTTCAAAAATTTCCAGCTAATTCCAATCAATCGTACCCTAAAGCAGGAATGTGGTCTCGGTCTCGTATCGGTCTCGGTTTAAGGGATCCCATGCACATCTCTTCTGTATAGTGGCTGGCGTAAGCAGACGAAGATCGGGGGTTCAAACCTCATTGAAAATAGAAATAAATACTACTACAGCTGTCGACTCTGCATGTGCCCTGAGGTTTAACTTTATATTTGCGGTACAGTTATAAAAATCAATGATTCGATCTTATTCTCTGGTCTCTCTACCACTTATTCTCAGGCTTGCCGTGGATATGGATATCCATGGATACATCCATGGATATATCCATGGATATTACGTTGGCTTACCTACTAATTAAATTGACTACTTATATGCTTTGTCTATAGAATATTTCCCTGTCTGTCGTTTGTACTATTTATTTTCTCGTTTACTTATGTTACTGAGTCCAATAAGTAATCAGTGACATAAACACGTCATTATTTATTAGCCAAATTTATTTATTAGCACTATAGCAGCATCACGTCTTAATCGCCGGTGCTTTAATAGGCCTACTGTTGGTTGGGCAACAGAAGGTCTATCCATTTCTCAGTGTATTTGTATTTTTTTTTATCATATGGTAACAAAACTACAAACTTTTTTGCTTACTAACTAGTAGGAAGTACAAACTAAGTGTCCTTCAAAAGCATCTACTCTACCCTATAGGGCCTACCTGTAGGCGTACATGAATGCAACCAGCTGTTGCGGGTGCACCGACCGTACCGCTAATATCCAGCGTCTGACTTCGGGTCGCGGAAAGAAAGATGGTGACGCTGCTTTATCGAATTTAGGAATAAAACCTAGAATACAATGCGGTAAATCGGCGCATGTGGGTGACGGCTGCAGGCAACAACATTGCGTTCAAAATTGCGACCAAACTGTTGCAGATTGAGACATGGTATCATTTGACGGCCTACAGGAAGTTGCCATCTCCCAATCCAACTGTATCGTCGCCGACTGTATTTCACGTACCATTTAGCCACGATACATGCTTTACGGACAGACCAAGGACAAAAAAGACGACATATCGTATCCAAGGTTTGACCTAACGGTAGGCCAAAAACAGCGTCAATATAATAATGTAAATTTTCACGAAACTTGACATACTCAACTAAGATCGTAGGCCTATATTTCAATGCAAATGTGTGTTTATCTTTTACATTTACTAATTTTTCAACAACTTCAAGAAAGAAATGTTTGCGCCATGTTTTTTTGGAGGAGAGGAAAATAGACGCTTTTGCACTGCTGTATTTTGGAAAAATGTGGGGCTACATTTACGCGGCATAGGCGTCTGTTGGTATGGATATATCCATGGATATCCACGGAAAATCTGTGGATATAGATAATTATGGATATGGATGGGAAATTTCATATCCACGGCAAGCCTGCTTATTCTGCAGGATGAATATAGGCTACAGTGTGGGCCAAAATGTGATACCTTTATGGTATCTCGGTTTTCTGTATTGTTAGATGCATCATATTTGCCATTTGTGTTTACTCACGTATCACTTGTATTAAATGGCATGGTAAACAAAATCCGTTCGTATCGTATATGGGAATAAAATTTGCAACTTCGTCACAATGTGTGGATTAACTGACAATGAACGCTGTTTGATTCACAATATGCTTGTTGAAAAATACTGGGATTATTGAAGAACTGTAAATTATAATTAATGACAAAAGTTAAAATTTATTGTTTAAACGGTATAAATATCTGCTATTTTGCACCTTATATGCCATTGTACTGACGCAGTTGAAAAGAGTGCCACTTTTGGGCCCACCCGGTGGAGTAGACAAAGAGAAAATATACAGACGTCAGCGGCGGATTTCTTGAAGTACATTGCAAGCGGCGTGGCTTCCGTCTGCAGGAAGACGGCGATGCACAGCAGACCACACGCCACGAGCACGACCATTGACGACATCGCTGAAACTTCGTCTGGACTGGACAGGGCGTTGTGATCACATGCGACGCAAGCGACACACGAACACAAACGATACGAGTAATACCCCGTTTACGCGATCAAGCTGGCTCGACGAGCTGGCTATATGTTAGCTTGACGAGTCAGCTCAATGTTTGTTCGACGTTTGCTCGATCGTGTAAACGGGGTATAAGCTATCGACTGAAAACGGTCGCCGCCAGTGGCGTCGTAACTGGACAAGAAAGGGTGGCCAATAATTATTGCTCCCCCTTCTAAATTTTGGGATGTCGAAAAATTGTCGGAAAATTTTCTTCTTGTCTAAAAATTGTTGTCCAAAGACGCAAAATTTGAGTCTAAAACAGTTTAAGAATACTTTAAGGGCAAAATTAAGTTTTTGAACGCCCAAAATCTCCCCTGTCGGAAATTTGCAAAGTTTTGTCTGTCTGAATTTTGCCAGGAATACGCAGTGTCTGCAGTATAATTGCAACTTCTTGCCTCGCCCACTTTTCTAACTCACGACGCCGTTAACTCGACTCTGCTTACTAGCCTATTTATCGCCGAACGAAACATGGCGGCAATTCGACTTTGCAGAAAATGTTGTATTTTGTCGCAAAACGAAATAAATTGGTTTATTATAAGTTGCTTTAATTCGTTTTATTTTTTATCATATATGTGCAAGCCCTGGGGGATTTTAACTGCAAAACAAAAGTCGAAGTCATTCGGCACTAAGAAGCATCGATACGTCACACTGCATATCTGTTGGTCAGCAATTTGAACTGCAAAGTTTGACTGGAGGCTCCAATCGGCGTTCCGACTCCGTGTAAAAGTCTGGGATTTTTAAAAATACAATATTACTTGAAGCCACGCTTGAAGCCTCTGCGAAATAGCATCTCATTCGCTCTAACGGCTTTAGCAATGTGCAAGAGTGTGAAAGACAAAGAGACCACGCTACAGAATCAGCTGTTGCAATAGTCAGCATCGCTTTGCTTGCAGGGATGCCGATTAAGAACAGGCAGCGATCGTAGATTGAGAATTTGTGTACTGCGGTTTCATATTTGTAAAAAAATTTTGTAATTTTTCATTTATTAAATTCATTAAAATGTGATTAATACTTTGAAAAGTTGGACGGGTGTTCTCAAATAAATAGGCCTATTATATATTTTGCATCTTTTTTGATGATAAGCTTAGGCTACGAATTAACCATCATTTTTGCTAATAAATAAACTAAATTTTAAAATGCGTCTTTTAAGTCGTTATAAAAACTGGCGCATAGCATATAATCGTTACTGAAAATTTCACTTCTAAGAAACTTATAAATTCCAAATTAGTTAATGGCTCTAACTGAGGTTGAAAGATACGTAGGGAGCCTGTACGTGGAATCGAGCTAACGCTGTTTCACTCAGCTTGTAATTTAGCCTATCATATTAAATTGTATACATGCCATTAAAATCTCTAGACGACAGCAAGGTAGAAGCTACAATAAGCCCAAACAAACAAGTTCTATGAACTTACCGAGTAGCCTACAAGACGACTTACTGCTATAGCAAGTATGTCGACTATACTGTGCGGCGAATAATCAAACGGTATCTGGCGGACGGCTGTCGTGCTGACTGTGGATTCGAAGACTGAAGACGCCTAGCTGCCGATGAACAGTAGGCCTACGACAAGCGAAACGACCCACGACGATACGGATCAATACTCCGATAATTCGCCGTCGCGTCGAAAATCCAGAGCTGGTCTCTCTGTGTGTTATAATTTTTTCTACCAGATATACCGCACGTAGGCCTATACTGGCCGCCGGTATTTATTAACAGATCAGTTTTCGTACGAAATAAATAGGCCTAACTCAGCCAATCATTGAAATGTTATCAGCTAACTGACTGCAATCAACTAAAACACGACATAGGCTATTACAAGAAATTTGAGCTAATGCTCACGAGACGCGCGAAAACCTATAGCAGTTCCTGTTCGCAGGTAATCTTAGTCTAACTCCTTCCATTTCGTCGCAATTCACTCTTTTGCAGCCAAAAATTGCCAAAAAATTACTTAAAATTAATATTTTTAGCGTTCAAGGTCATTCTTGTCACTTCAGAGATCAAAGCTAGCAGTGTGGTGAGCGAGTGCGTACAGATAGACGGATGACCACCTATTAAATCGACACTGGGCTGACATATTCGCATGTTAAATACAGCTATTATATTATAACGATTTTCGATGGTTATAATGATGATGATGCTGATGACGAAGACGAATCGATAAAGCATAGTGTTGGAGCCCGTGTAACAAGCATGCTGATATTGCATGCCCGGTAGACTGTTGCTTTAGGACTTTCCGTCGCTTCCTCATAACTCACTGCTTCCAGCAGGCCTACAGCTACCCCTAGCGGCTATGTCAAGTGCCTAAGATTCGGCCACCGGCTGACATTGTGCACCGTAAATATTTTATTTATTCAATTACTTACTTACTTACTTTGTATGCCTCGTACGGTACCGCTAACAACGCGGTGTGTATCACATCTCTAGCAGAGACTGTGTGGCATTTACTGTCGGACGAAGATGGCGGTGCGTTGGCTAGCGGGCCGCAAGGCGTGCATGGTCAATTTGCTTGTACTCCCTGGCGACAAGATGAAATCAGCCGTGCCCATGTATCACGACGCACCAGTGATCGACCCGCTAACTACATCAGACGGCATACATGGCTTAGCAACGCACGACTCAGTCTATAGAGTAGCTCAACAAAAAATATGAGCTAATGCTCGCGAGACGCGCGAACGCCTATAGCAGTTCCTGTTCGCAAATTGCCTTAGTCTGTCTCCAATTCGTCGCAATTCACTCTTGAAGTCGCGGCGCAGCCGAAGATTGCAAAAAATAATAAAACCCCTTATTTTGGGAAAATTTCAGACGCAGCTTGGCTTGGTCAATCTGTAGTGATTTTGGCGCAATTCGCTCTTGCAACGTGTCTCACAGCCCAGAATTGCCAAAAATCCATAAAACCCCCTATTTTGATGTTCGAGATCATGCAAGGTCTTTGCTCTCCGTAGCAATCGAAAGCCTGTGTACAACTTTAATTTAATTTATAAAGCGCACAATGTCAGCGAGAAACTCACTGAATCCGAGGCAAATTTCTGTTAGTGATTAATAGTAGACTAACCTAGGCACCGTATCTGAGATACAGCGATTTATTGGCCAAAAATCGCAAATTTTCCCTATCCCCTCTCATTTAGCGCTCTTGCTCGAGCCTCGAGGTGACCTCTTTCGAATTTATGGGAAAGCTTTACGGATCCTGAAACTAGAGTCTTCCAGGCAGCCGAGGGTGAAGATTTGGTGATCATAGCTTGCACCATTTTTTTACTGATTTACCCGTGTGAAAGACAGACGGACGGACAAAATTGCGATGGCTAAGACGCGCTATAGCAGTTCCTGCTTTCGCGCGTAATAACAAGAAAAGCCCAGCTAACGCAAAGGGAAACGCGCAACAGCGGTGCATGTTTGAAAGACCGGTGCGAACAAAATCTGAGCTGATCTATCCTAGCAACGATGTTTCTTTTACACTCGCCATAGGGCGCCAGACGGCACGACCGGTCTTGCTTAGTCGCCCGTATTGGCTTAAAATCGTAAATTTTCCTCACCCCCTTTCATTTAACGCCATTGCTAGTTGTGATCCCTTTAGAATTTATGAAAGAGTTTTACGGATCCTAGGCAGCCGAAGGTAAAGATTTGGTAATCCTAGCTTGCACCGTTTTTGACTGATCCGCACGTGTGACGGACAGACAGACGGACAGAATTGCGATGGCTAAGACGCGCTACAGCAGTAGCTGTTGTTGCGCGTAAAAAGTAACACCCTAGTTTTTTTGTCATAACCAACGACGTTCAAAAATTTAGTTTTTGCTAGTAAATTTTCACAAAATGAAAATTCGCAGACCGAAATTTTGTATTTTTGAGCAAAAATTTTCTGACAAAATAAAATTTAGAAAAAGAATTTGCCCCTATTCCATGATGCCACTGGCCATATAGCTGCATTAAACACTGACACATTTTCGAAATACTTTTAACTATTTATACTCTGCGGTAGATTTCCAGCAAAGTGATCATTGAAAGATGCCATCATCACACTCAAAATGCGTCGCTACTCTGTCTTGTGAAATCATGCTTTAGAAATTTCTAGTTCACTAAAGTTGACGACGGGTTTAGGCCGTGATGGTTAGCCTACTTTAAGTTTACCACTAAGCGCAAAAGAATCTTAAAGATCGGTTAATATTTTGATAAAAGTTAGGATATTGTATTCATGAAAGTGGCTTACTTTTCAAGGGTCATCCACAAATACACGTACGCTAGTTGACGTGCGTTGCTAGATTTTTAATTTTTTATGTTCCCCGGTACAGCCACAGCGTTAAAACTCACGCATGAGTCAAATAAATGATTGATTGATTGAAGTAGACTTCTAAGTAGCTTAATAAAGTTGACATTTTTTAACTTTCTAATCCAAAACAAGTGCCATCACGAACGTGGTCGCAATATCGATTGGACATTCTTCGAACGCTCCATAGCAATCTAGTTTCAAGGAGTTTTTCTTTCTCTCTCTTCACTTGTACAGTGCGGTATATGAGACAGCTATATGGTACACACGACACGGCAAACGCATGAATTCGGCAGATCTTATAGATGTGACGGCAGAGATAGGCGCAGGACGCGTGGGCGAATCTATTCCACGACGCGTCACGATATCGACATTGATCGATGCGCTGTACCAACTGTCCGGAGACGGTGACGGTGCCCCATTATAGGATCGCTCCCCAGAAAAAGTCTCCCCGGCCGACAATTTACCGGTAAAAATCCGTCGGGCGGCCGCCAGGGCGGGGCAGATTTTTACCGGTAAATTGTCGGATTGGGGAAAACTTCTCTGGTAGGCGATGCTATAATGAGACACCCCCACCGGCCCGCGAGACGAGAGATCTAACACTGAACAGACAGATGCGATTGCCGACGCCGCGCCGCAATCGTTCATAACGTTTCAATGTGTTCTATCGATCGACGACGACGACACTGCACTGCTTCTGTGCAATTATCCGTAAAACACTGTTATATTCTGCACCCAGCTAAAAATACAAACGGGAAGAGTGTACAGATTTTACCTTTAGCACGAACGACAACAAAGTCTAATGCAACGAAATGACAACGTTGAATACAAAGTTTAGTAGGACTTTGAGTACTACACTGTGTCCGAAAAAGCAACCCCCTAGACATCGTACAATAAAAATATTAAGTCTAAACGAATCTGAATAAAATTTTGTTAATCTATAATAAATTGCTGAGGAGATTACTAAATTTCGTTAAAAATAATATTTCTCACCGGAGTTATTAATTGTTGAATCACGATAACAAAATATCTCCGTTACCAATAGAACGTTGCACAAGCAAACCCTTCTGTCACTGTACATTTGCGTAACTGCAACAAACAACATCTGATTTTCGTAATATTCTATGCCAACAAAGCACAATTCATTGACAATCAATTTGCCGAATTTCAGTTAAATCTGCCAAAGCAAACTATAGCTACAGCGGCTTTTGTGAGATCACTCCGAAACACTTTTTTCAGGTTCTTGTGAATGACATCAAACACAAACACAATGAAACTGAAGTGTTATGGAGTGACCTGACAAAAACCGCTGTAGCTGTTGTATGCTTTAACAGATTTAATTAAAATTTGGCAGTTTGATTGCCAATAAGCGATGCATTGTTGATGTAGAATTTTTGCCAGATTCAAATGTTGTTTGTTACAGTTACGCTGCTGTAACATAGCAGAGGAATTTACTTATGATGAAGTTTATTTGCCATGACAGGCAGTAAAAACAAACAAACAAATGTATGTAACGTCATATTAGAAACAAAGATATTTTTGTTATCAATATTCGACAATTAATAACTTTGTTAAAAATAATATTTTTCAACAAAATTCGGTGCTCGCTTTAGCAATTTATTGCGAATGGAGCGTACGAAATTTTATTTAGATTTGTTCAGATTTGACATTTCTATTGTACGATGTCCAGGGGGTTACTTTTCTCCGGACACAGTGTAGATACCTCACTGCTGGGGGGTAAGCGAGTACGTAGTACGAACTTATACCACTCCAGACAGTGCGGTATCGTACTTAAATTACGCTTACATATAGACTATACCGCCGGTTGCTTTACGACGCACGACTGCAGCCGAAAGTTGCGAAAACTGTACCAGCGCAAGCGTGTGTACTTTTATGTGTATTTTTCGTGCAGTAGGTTTATAGGCCTACAGGGCCCTATTCTCATTGTTGCACATAACTTCTGCTTTTTGTCAGGAACGCATAAGTCACATAAGCTCTTCAACTAAATGTGGTAAAATTGACGGAAAAAAATAAATGCGAACTGGCCGGAAAAACAATATTTAGTCTTTCGTAACGGTAACTTTTTAAAATCATTTGAAGAAGTACAGTAGAAATGCATACGGTTACCATGCAATGATTACAAAGCAACGTTTAAATAATTCTGATTAGTATAACATTTCGATTCGGTAAGAAAACTTATCCATTATTACTTCACCACATGAAAAAACGTTACGCCATACTGTACTATGCTGGGAAAGGGCACAACAACATTTCACACTTACGCACTTTTACATCGATGCATATATGATGTACGTGCATGCCAATATTTTTGGGCCGACCGTTAAGCTGTAAGCTACGAGTTGTCGTCTGTCCGTCCGTCCGTCCGTCTGTCTCTCTGTCTGTAACGAATGCATTATGTCTAAACGGTAGGTCTTACGGGAAACTTTAAATTACGCGTACGATTAGCTTTGTGTCAAGGCTCTTCGCATGCGAAATTTGGGCGATGCAGTGCAAGTGAAACATTTTTAAATTTGGGGTTAAATAGAGAGTAGGTAAGAAAATTGTGCGTTTTTAAACCGAAAACTGGCGGTATCTTTGAAAGGGCGAGAGATAGAGCCAAGTTGCTATTAATAAGACGTCGCATAAGCCATTCCACATGACACGAAAATCATTGACTTTGAACTTTGGGTGACCTTAAAAAGTCACTACGCACTCTGCTATGCCAATCGTGCTGTATTGTGGCTAAACGGTAAGTCGTAGGGGGTCGGCGATGATGCCATTGGATAGGGCGACGACGAGTTCCTATAGGTTGTCAATAGTAACCATGTCTCCATGTGCAGCGTTTTGGCTCAATTTTCAATGCAAGATTTCAATCTATTAATCGCCGAATCTCAGAAACGGTCGGCCCTTCCTAGCAACAGCTGGGCTTTTTATATTTACTGTGCAGATTGTCGTGTAAAACAATACGATATCAACTGCTGTTTATGCTTAAACTGTTGAACTGAACAAGTTCTGCAAAGTTGGATTCGTTTTTCGTAAATAATTGACTCGTGAATAATTCACTCATAAACAGTAAACTTTAAATATTCAAGTCGGTATCTATTATTTTTATTTCGTATTTTGCTTTTCCCTACGTGTATTTTTATGTGTACTTTTACGCGTTTTTGTGTGTACTGCGGGTACGATTTTATGGTAATAATATTTCGTAATAAATAAATAAGTAATTAAATTTTAGGTTACGTTGTGCAAGTTGTCATGTAAAACAAGAAAGTCCAGCTGTCGCTAGGGAAGACGCACTACAGCCTATACAGTTCCTGTTGCAGTACTGACTTTCAAGGTCATCCAAGGTCGATTATTTTCATTTTATTTGAAAGGGCGTGTGCCACTTGCTGTTAGTGATTAATAGTAACCTTGGCCCTATCTCTCACGATTTCCGAGATATGGTCAGTTTTCCGCTGAAAAACGCACACTTTTTCTACCCCCTTCATTTAACCCCGAATTTGAAAATTTTTCCTTTGAACTAGATCGCTGACATTGTGTATACCTAAGTTTACAAGTAATTTGAGCAAAGCTCACGAGACGCGCGAAAGCCTATAGCACTTCCTGTTCGCAGGTAATCGTAGTCTATCTCCATCCATTTCGTCGTAATTCACTCTTTTGCAGCCAAAAATCGCCAAAAATCAGGTTAAATCAATATTTTTAGGGTTCAAGGTCATTCAAGGTCATCAATGTTGATAAATTTAAAAAGCCTGTCACCAGTGCTTGTTATAATAAGCAGCATGTCTGTGCCTATCTGCAACCGTGTTCACACTACACGAGATAATTGCGGTAACATAACCACTTTTTAGGGGGGTAGCTGTCTTTGACGCCCGCCTGCACCGGCCTCCTTGAACCTAGGGGGTCGGGACTTGGACAGCTAAAATCCACGTTGA
>Ga0209367_1000320_pt1 | contig 43784 bp, 18 predicted proteins | sample WorMetLIZISLAND2_FD_187412 | JGI IMG/M metagenome (GOLD analysis project Ga0209367, IMG submission 187412) | Marine gutless worms symbiont microbial communities from Max Planck institute for Marine Microbiology, Germany - Olavius geniculatus... ... | reverse complement strand
AACGCCACACGCGCCTATGGCCGATGTGTATTAGGGTCCCGATGGGCCGAGTCCAAGTGATATGCAATTTTCGAAACTATAACTACTGAACTGGAAATGCTATAGGCTTTCACGCGTCTCGTGAGCTTGCTCAAATTTCTTGTCACATTAGACGAGCCAATAGTGATAAAATAATGCTTTTTAAGGCGGTGCTCCTTTTTTGCTCCCTCATTCGTGGGGACCCCCTTCACCCAGCGGCTTGAAATTTTGTCGTGAAATACTAGAGACTCTAAGCTATCATATGGTGAAAACCAGAAGTCTCTATCTCACTTGGCCTTGGAACGGTACTGGGACGTGACAGACGGACGGACAGACAGACGAACAGAATTACCATAGCTAATACGCGCTATAACTATGCTAGCTCCCGCGCATAAAAATGAACTTCTATTATCACATTCTGTCAAAGAATTTGTCTATAGCATCATAGTTTCGGGTCTGTGAAAAATTATTGCTCGTTTGAGATAAACCAGCATCAACTTTGAACAGTTCAAATGACTGCTACAGACATTTTGCTGACCATGTGTTATGATGCTCTGCTTCTGCTGCTGGAACTCTTTACTCGTCACTGAAGACGGCCAAGTGATCAACATACAAATTGCTAAACTGTTAGATTGGTTGCAAGATTTCTTGTACATTGCATATGAAAGTATTAGTTAGCTTCAGAGGTTCAAATGTAGTTTAAAACATTTTTCTGTAAGACATTTAGGCCCAGCTCCAGCTGTATAGCTCCATTGTAACTGTTGTCCAGTGCCCATGAAGTCAGTCAACATACTGGCACTATAGAAGTGCGTTCATTTATTATTATTATTATTATTTTTGGACTTTTTGATTGTATACTGTGCAGTGGCTAATCAGCAGGAGCAGTTAGATGATTGGTGCAGTCGTCAGCTGCCCAGTACATCAACTTCCACTGCTGCAGATCAGACCTCAAATACATCTAGTGAAGAACTTCATCACCCGGTGGGACTGCTGTCTGGACAAGACCGTGCTTGCACAGTCGAGGTGTGCACACTCTGCTTCGTTTGATAATCAAATAACAATAGTAGTGATAGTATTAATGATACTTCGCATACATCCAGTGCAAAACATTACACAATGCATGCATTAGTGCCTGCACAAGACTGTGCCAGCTAAGTGTATACTCTTTAGTTTCGATGTCTATCTTTCTTTTGACAATTACAGACTGAATGTTGCCATAGCCAAGCCGTAGCTTTAAGTTTAATCTTAGGTCTGTGTTTTTCCTATCTACTCCATAGGGTCATTGTATCAGACACTGTTTTAGGTAGGCTGGATAGCCATGCTTATCATGTGTTTCCTCTCCTGTCTGGTCTTAGTCTATGTTGGCCGTTGGCTGCAGTAGGCCGTTGCCAAATGACATAATTGAGAATGATAAGATGGATGTGTGATATGAGATCTTAGTTTTGTTTAGGTAGAACCTTTTGGGAATTATCGCAGCAGGTTTATTTGCAGACTCAATGTCTTTTTTGTTACTCTGATCACTCACTGCTTCTCTCTCCAGTGGACATAGCAGTAGTTTTTGTCACTTAGGCCACAAGTTCATCTCATGTAAGAAGTGCTATAGCCAGTACTGGACTTAACTTTTTTTACCTTTAATTTACAGCTAATGCAAAGGGGAATGCGCAACAGCGGTGCATGTTTGAAAGCCCAGTAAGACAAAATTTACAGTCGCCAGGGGGTGCCAGATGACTGGCAGCTAATTTCTATAGTGTTTTACTCGTACTCACCAGAGGCCATAACCTGACTCGCTCTGCCAATGCTGTATCGGCTGGAAATTGCAAATTTTCCCTACCCCTCTGTCATTTAGCACCCTCGCTCGGGGTTACTCTTTTCGAATTTATGGAAAAGCTTTACTGATCCTGAAACTAGAGTCTTTCACGCAGCCGATGGTGAAGATTTGGTGATCCTAGCTTGCACTGTTTTTGACTTATCCACCCATGTGATGGGCAGATGGACAGAATTGCGGTGGCTAAGATGCACTACAGCAGTAGCTGCTGTTGCACGTAAAAATTCCAGATTGATTGATTGAACCATTTGCCAGTCACCATGCGAGCTACCATCATTAGCACATCGGAGTGCTTTAAACAAGCATTGAAGACATTTCTGGTATGGGGTAAATTATATAGGGGGGCTATAGCAAGGCCTGTTACACTAACATTAGCGTTGAATGATTGATTCCGTTGATTTGGCCAATGTTTATGTTATTGATTTCGCTGTGTTCACCAGGTGGCACTGGTGTTGTTGGCAGATATTGCAGATCTAAGGTTGCTATGTTGGGTTAGTCTGTGTATGTTCGCTGTCAGGTCTGTCCAGAGAAAGAAGAGCTGGAGTCATGGATTATCAAGGACATGGATCGGCTGCTTGGTGAGGCCTGGCTTACCGGCAATGAGGATGTCTTTCAGCAGATCTTTCATCTCATTCTGAACGAGAACGTTTCCGGTAAATTTGTTCCTTGCACTTCTTGGATTTATCCCTCCATTGAAATGAGTCAGACAGAAGGAGTTGATTGGTGGGAAATTGTCAAATGTCTTCAAGATGTTGTTGTTGCCAAAAATACCAATTTTTTGGACACAGTGTGTGTAAATGTAACTTTTTCAGCTTGTAACTTTATCATTGTTCTCATCACACAGACAGCTCAGTCCGCTGCTATGGTCTCACAGTGCAGTTTGGCTCCATAGATTGACAGCAACCAAACCATCAGTGGCAGGATGGCAAGGAGCAGTTGCTCCTTTGTATTTTAGCATGTTAAAAAATTTTTGCTAAAAAGTACAAAATTTTGGGCTGAAAGTCTCTATTTTGGGAAATTATGGTTTAAAATTGAAATTCTGCGCGCCCGTTATCTTATTTGTTGGAAATTTGCTGTTGTCTGTGTAATGTTGTTGTTGTTTTTCTCCTGGCACTCAGTTGTAGGTCAAACACGATGGAGCTCAGAAAGGCCATCATCCCTCATGCATTTTGTATTGCCCCACACTCATTCGTTACATGTATCATTGTCTTATCAGCCTGACCACATCTCTGCTATGTGGTGAATTTGCCATTTCGGTGACATGCACAACCCACTTAGCTCCTTGCATCTTTCCCGTCACAGGACTGTTCACATGGAATTCTCTGCCAGCATTGCTATGCAACTGTCAACTACCATCTTTGTCACGGCGTGAACTAACAAGAAATTTGAGCTAATGCTCACAAGACGCGCAAAAGCCTATAGCAGTTCCGGTTCAGTAGTTTAGCTGAAAATTAGGGTGTTCACGCTAAGTTAATATACAAATACCAAATTCTCTATCTGGATCACATAGCGATAGTTCCGTGGTGCCTCCTTGTGAATGATATAGACTTGTGTTACAGCCCAAAATCACCAAAATATCAATAAAACCTCATATTTTGGCGTTCAAGGTTATTCAAGGTCATTGAATTGGGCACCAATCGAGAGCCAGTGTATTACTTCCTATTAGTGATGAATATTAACATAGGCCCTATCTCGCACCGTTACTGAGATACAGCGACTTATTGGCCAAAAATCACAAATTTTGCCCACCCCTCTCATTTAGTGCCCTGGTTTGGGGTGACCCCCTTCGAATTTATGGAAAAGCTTTATGGTTCCTGAAACTAGAGTCTTCCAGGCTCTGGTGAAGATTTGGTGATCGTAGCTTGCACCGTTTTTGACTGATCTACCCGTGTGACAGACAGACGGACGGACAGACAGACAGAATTGCGATGGCTAAAACGCGCTAAAGCAGTAGCTGCTTTTGCACGTAAAAACTGAACTGTTTGGAGAGCATGTCTTCATTAGCACACTCGTGACAGTTTTACTGCTGTAAGAGTGGACGAACACCGACTTCATCGACTTATTATCATTATCATGATGTGGCTGACTCTGGCTGATCCTTGTTGTTACTTGGCCACGATGCCGTGCTGTGTGATCACCGAGCTTTTCATATTCTCTGCGTTGCAGTGGATTATGTTCACTCGGAGACGACGGTGACAGCACTGATGGTGGCGGCTGGTCGCGGCTTCTTTGGCACAGTGGAACAACTGCTCAACATGGGTGCCAATGTCAGTGCACTGTCCAGCAATGACTGGACTGCTCTGGATTGGGCTCGCCAGTTTGAACAGCATGATGTAGTCGAGTTGCTTGAGACTCACATGTACGTTGTTTTAACAGTAGACAAATTCATCATGTATACATCTTATCCGGGTCTTAATGGACTATAGGGTCTATTATGCAAATGTTGGGTCTCACAGCTGATGAAATATTGTACAATATCCAGTAATACTTGGTACTGGCAAATATCATGCAATACTTAATACCCCAATGCTGGTATCGTTCGAATACTAAATGAGGTTTAGTGAACTCACTCGCAAGTTTGCAGCAAGTTCTAGATGATGATGAAATTTGCTTATTTTGTGCCTGAACAATGGTGTGTTCTGCATGCGACATGCATGTGATAAACAGATGCGAGACATGTTTCAATCATCATGCTTAACTGGAGTTTACTGGAACTGGAAAAAGACTATGGGCACTTCTAACGCTTCAGACTCTGAGATGGCCACTACTAGGCAAGAAATGACAAGTTTTGCATAGCAGTGGGCCATGTAACCAGGACTAGTGGCATCAACTGATCTACTGATATAGTTAGTTGAAGACGCTGGCTATAAACGGATCCATGTGTCTCGTTGACTGGGTTTGTATGTTAGCTTAATTAAGTTTCCTCCGCACCAGCTTAAAAATCATACTGGGTATGAGCTCCCATGCAACATACCTCAGTCTGTACATAAGTTTTGTTTAGGGCAGGTGAATCAAAAACCGGCCCATCTGGCTGTGGTTAAGGTGAGCTGCAGTCACTCATGTTGGGTGGCAGGTAACTCTGTGATCCCATGGCAGGTGATGCTCTGTAGCTCTGACAGGCAACGAGGGACGAGTAAGAGCTATAGCATAGACAGTTTGTAACTTAAAAAAAAATTTTTTTAAGTAGCGCTATTGTGTTGTTAATGTTAGAGCGGCTATTGAGGAAGTGACACCAGATGAGTCGCTGCTGATCAAACAGTCTTCAGTGTTATCCGCCGAGGACAGAGATCTACTTGCTTGCTATCATCACGGCTTTGATGATGAGAAAGTGGATATTGATCTGATTGTCTGCCTTCTTTATGCCATACATTCTCAGTCTCGTGAAGGTCTTTAGTCTAGTGTATTTCGTACTTTTATTATACTTATTACATTTCACTACATTTTACAGCCAACCAGTAACCACACTGTATTAGCGGCAACTTTTTACCAGTTGAAGAAAAAGCGAGTGTTAGTACTAGTTGTTGTTGTATTGTTGTTGTATTACGGTAATCGTACTGTTTTTGTTGTCGCATTAAATAATATTAAATAATTAGTCACTGAAGACTTCCCCTAAATTTTATGGAAATGTATAGATTCTGCGGAAACTGGAAAAGTCTGCTCTCCACGGAAAACTGGTTCCTAGACATCATGTATTAAGCTAGGAAATAAATTCATCAAATTACAACTTTTATAATGTGACTGGCTGTATTGATAGGCCATATTATGGTTCTCACTCATCTGCCTGTCTGTCTATTCATTTGTTTGTCTTTGGTGTACATGCTGCTGTGTTGAATTGTTGGCAGGTGCAATATTGGTGTTCCTGCCTGGTTATGATGAGATCATAACGCTCCGTGATCGTATCCAGGAGGAGAAACGTTTTTCGGACAGCAGCAGGTTAATATTTATTGTAATAATCCAGCTTAATCTAGCAATAATCTCACAATAATCTGGCACCATTATCACAAAGAATTTAGAGGTTAGCTGCTTGTAGCTCATAGTTTTTTTCCTATGATGCGAAATACTGTTTCTGCATTTAATGAGATATTACCCCTGTTATTTGGTTCCAGCGTCATGCAGCATTTTAGATTACTGTTATATAGCGTAAATTATGACGCTCTACAAATTATATTATTTACTTACTTTCTTATTTAACCATGTATTCATGGCATTTTAACCATCTGTTATTGAATATACAGTGTGGCACATAAACGAGTTGACCATACATGTTATACATAGGTTTAGCAGTCGGACAGTTAATGGACCAGTTAGCCTCAGTTATAGCAATCCGGTCACGTTAAACACTGCGTTTAAGTGATTAAAGTGGCTGCTCTTCATTGCAGTGATCAAGGCTAATTATTCCAAAACTGTCTGATTGCTTGATCTATGTATATGTCTTTGTTATGTGCTACCATGTACACAGTGTCCCAAAATTAGCGACACCCCTACAGATAAATTAGTGTAAAATCGTTGATAGCTAACAAATTTTTTTCACAAAATTTGAAACATTTATGGAGACAATCATTCTGAACTAGCATTTAAAGTTTGAGCTCAAAGTGACCACTTTTGATCTCGATGCAAGCTCTTAGTCTTAGGAGGCTACGCCACGGCTTGATCACTCTGTCAGTAACAACGTATTGAACTTAGCCATAATGTAAACAGTCTCTGATGACACACATGGTAGGGCGTGGATGTCATAATAGGTGTGATAGTAAGTAATGAAATCTACAAACTACAAACCAAATTAGATATGTTTGAAGCAAGGTGTTGCTAATTCTGGGGCACGGCGTATATGTATGTCTATAATTGGTAGTGAATATCATGTATGCCGTGACTGGTATGCACTGTGCAGATACATTCTCTTTACACTCCACTCCCAGATGCAGTCAACTGACCAGCGACGGGTTTTCCAGAATCCAGGACCTGGAATCAGGAAAATTGTAAGCATCATGCTTATAATGTCACATAATGTGTGTGTCCTTGTGCCGGTGTGTTGGATGCGAAATTGCATTTTAAAAGATTATATAATTAAATGTGGTACACAGTATCCTATTGTCTTGAATACTAAATGCATGCGTAATTTTTACTTTACCCCAGTTGTGTTTCTGCACTACCTGAGAATACGTCAGCACCTGATGGTTACACTATAGGTTTGTTTCGAGATGTAGGACATGGGAATTGTAGTGTACCAGTGTTGCAGTGCCACAACATGGGCACAATTTGGGCTTGTAGAAGACAATTATGTCAGTGATTTTCAACTGGGGTTCCGCGGAACCCTTGGGTTCCGCAAGCATCTGTCAAGGGTTCCGCGACTGGTCAGTGAAAAAAATAATAATAATTTGGCGTATGAGATTACGTCAGACCAAGCCATAGAAGTACTATGCACCGAATGCTTAGTTCCAAATTAGCACTTCTAGCCGTCTACTTTTGCATACAGTGTGAAATATTTTAATTGTTGTATTTAGCAGTGTTAAAATAGTTGCATTGAACACTGGACACTTAATGTGTTAAGAAATCGTTTGTCCATTATTGAATAACTTTTATTTTTTGAAACAATCTGCTTGAAAAATATATAAAGCCTCGCACATTAGCGTAACTGGCTGGGGATCCAGACCTCTGAGCTGTCCGTGAACATAAAACGTAAAAAGATCCGATGATAATTTTTGGGCTGTTGGCGACCTCTTCATCGAGTGTTTTTCTTTTTGCTTAAATACAATAACGTATTGCTGTCTAAGAGTGAAGTAAAATTGCCAAATAGTATTATCTAATGCAGTCAAATTCAACGAGTATTTTGCCTGCTGATTTATCGTCTGCTTTTTGGTGCTTTGCTTTCAGGCCCCACAGGTGCTTTGCCTCTTGACTCCGTTGGAGACATTGGTCCCCATATACCCTGAAACTTTCTTTTCGCCTATATACGCCACTATATTTACGAATCATTGCATGGGGTTCCGTGAGTGATCGTCACACTTATGTAGGGTTCCACTGCAGCAAAAAGGTTTAAAAACACTGCATTATGTGGTTGATAATATGCAGTAGAAAGCCACTGAAGTTAGCCAGTTTGACCTTGTGTGGTGTATTGTCGTAAATGTACATGGGATATATTGACAAACATTGTTTTATAGAAGCTTGTGGCTCATAGTATAAAACCTGTTGACTGTGTGCTCGTTAGATTCTGTCAACTAACATTGCCGAGACAAGTATTACTATCAACGATGTCGTGTTTGTGGTCGACTCGGGCAAAGTGAAAGAGGTTAGACTGGAGTTTAGTTTGTTATATGCACTTTCTCTGTCTCTCTGTTTTCTGTTGATACATTACTTATCTCAGAAACAAAACGGATTGAAAAACCGAAATTTGTGTGAACATTATCCACTGAAGGATTAACTGGTAACCATTTAAACGGTGGAATGTCAAGATCGCCAGGTGTCAAAAAACTTGCATTTAGTTTTAGGTAGTGAGAATTGTTCAATATGAATTCAGTGTTGGGATTCCTGTTTGTGGCTATAAATTACATTTGGTGCTTATACTGGGGAATTCCAGTAGTAGAGTGAACGGCCATTTTGGCACTTAGCCTGACATATTTTTTGCAGTTTTTGATTTTTATTTATAGATTTACATTTTTTTTGACGTGGAAGTGTATTGGAACATAATTGGATGTCACGATCGTGTTTCATTAATATTTGTGTGAGGCAGAAATCGTATGATGCGCTGACGTCAGTTTCGATGCTCAAGTCTCGCTGGATTGCCAGGGCAAGCTCTCTGCAGAGGAAGGGAAGGTAACCATCTTTTTTATAGCATTCTTGATTTATAAGTAGTTGTGGTTGAGATGCCAAGTTGAGATGCTTTGCTGGAACGGTCAATATAATATAATGATATAGATGACATCAAGGAGTGTACACATTTATCAGCAGATGAGTTGCTGCAGTCAGCAAAGGATTGCACAGCTTGGAGGAGTTTGGTCTGCTGTGCCGCACTAGCAAATAGGGCACCGATGACGACAAATGTCACAAATCAAACGTAAAGCAGTGCAACAGTATAAGAAAAAGTTAGTATTTAAGTAAAACGTGAATCGATATTATGCATAGCATTTAAAAAAAACTTTGTAATTCACTAGTCACACTGTTAGAAACTGAACGAGATTCTTTAGTGGACTGTTTAAAGCTGTCGAAACACATGCCGGATCTGTTGAGTTTATCTGGCAGTGAGTTCCAGACTGGGAGATCAGCAACCAGAAAAGGCTGAGGGCATATGTGGTGAGTCAACTGTTAACTGTGATAAACAAGATTGGATGTTTGACGTTAATGTTGAGTAAATGTGTACATTTGGTCTATATCTTACACTGAGGCTGTGTTGGTTTGCTAGGGCTGGCCGGTGTCAGGCGGGTGTCTGTTACCATCTGTTCAGTCATGTGCGTTACAACAGCATGCCAGAGTTCCAGGACCCTGAGATACTCCGACATCCTCTACAGGTCTGAGCTTGAACAAGAGACTTGGACAGGGTTCATAGGGTCCGTGAGAAGTCCTTGAATTAAAAAAAATTCCAGGCTCTTGAAAGTCCTTGAATTTGAATGTTCCATATTTTGAAATTTTTGCATATTAAAATTTTGAAGAAAGCATTCTTGTAAAATTTGGCATTTCATCACTATTTGGTCATAGCTTGGTGGCGTAGCATAGTGGTTAGAACGTCGGTTCTGGCCGGCGAACTTTCCCTATCCTGCACTAGACTGATGGATGGCAGTTTGACCACTTTGTGGGTAAAGCGTCCACTATCAGTCAACCAACAAGGCCAACTCAGCCTGCCATCCCTCCGGGGTTGGTTAAATAATGGGTTATGGAATGGGTTATATGGGTTACAGAAGGTGGGAACCTTAGTACAGCTGACTGGGGCTGCCTAGTCGGCCGTTGTGCTAGCCTGTGTCTGCAGACTGCACGCAGTGGCCGTGCGGCCGGCGGCTATGGTTAGTGACAAAAAGTGCATTAGAGGCGTGTACGCAAGATGCGCTATGCAAATTGACACCATTTACTTTTTTAATAGTTTATTATGGATTACATATGATTTGATGTCACTAATCTGCTTTCATCATTAGTGCAGTATTGGTGAGTACACTAAAGTATATATTTTACTCTAAATTTTGATGTAGCACGAGTATGATTGGTCTTTTTATTGATACTTTTAGTGCTTGAAAACTGCAGTTTTGGGTCTTTGAAAGTCCAGTTTGCTATGAACCTTGCTTGGACTTATGTTGCTGTTTTATGTTAACTTGAGGCCTGATATTCTGCAGACCAGATGCATTTTCAGGCCGGGGCCGGGGTTGCAGGGACTTGGAAATTTACTCATTCAGATTGCTTTAGGCTGTAGAGATTTTTTTTACATAGATGGTTTGTCACTCTTCCTGGTACTACACTGTGTCTCAAAAAAAATCCCTGGCATTTTCGGTTGTAACTTCAAGATAAGTTATCAGATTTTAATAATTTGTGGTGTGAATATTCCTGACACAACCTGCCATCAAATGACCATTTAGCTTCCCACCTTACCCAATGTTTGCTTCTGCGTCACAAAAGGAATACAGACCAAGCGAAATATACGTTGAAATACGCAAAAACGTGAAAAAACACTGGACATTATCAGTCATAACTTGAAAAAACAGCATCAGATTTTAATAATTTTTGGTCTAAGTATTTCTGACACCACTGGCTATTGAATAATAGTTTAAGTTCCCACTCCACCCGACTTCTGCTTTTGCACTACCTGGGGAAAACCAACCAAACAAATCATGTGTTGAAATGAATGAAAAACGTTAATAAATTCCATCTATCCAGATCTGTGGCCCCCAACCACCAGTCGATTACAAGGTTTGACTGTCGTAAAACAGTGTGTCAACCAGATGACGTTCAGGAATGTTTATGAATTCAAGACGTTACTGGTGAAGTCTGGATTAGTCTGAAGCAGAACATTATAGATACTGCTGTTAATGAATGCAGAAAGTGTCTCTATGCCTGTGTTCGCACAGTGCGCCCATATTTCAAGCAATTTTGCTGTAGGCAGTTGAAAAATGAAACAATTGGATGAAATGTCTGCCAAAGTCTCAAGAAAGTTAACAAAATACGTTTTTGTGCATTATTTAGATTAAGCAATAGTACTGCATTGGGCAAAAAAAAGCAATATTTCATTTCTGGTTTTCCCAGGTAGTGCATAAACAGATTTTGGGTGAGGTGGGAAATTGAACATTTATTTAATGGCAAGTTGTGTCAGGAATATTCGTACCAAAAATTATTAGAATCCGATAATCTTTCTTCAAGTTACAATCGAAAATGTTCGGGATGTTTTTTTGAGACACAGTGTGTGTTGTAGGAGCTGTGTCTGCATACAAAGCTCCTCGCTCCAGTGAACACTCTGATTGCCGACTTTCTCGCTAAGGCCCCTGATCCACCAGCGTTTCTTCTCACCAGGAATGCTGTTCATGTCCTCAAGGTATTTTTCGTCATTTCTGCTATCTAATATCTAAGCTTAAAACTTAATTATTTTTTAGTTTACCACACACTTGGAACAGTTTAGCACTGTCACAGAGTTTCTAATATTCACCTCTGATGCTGGTGTTAGAACAAGTTGTTTGTAGACCGGGTTAGATTAGATCTGTTCTATAATAGCAGGACTGAAATAACGAAGACACGTTTTTGTTCTCAACAAATCAGTTGAGACACTTTCATATGCTGGAGTGCCATATATCATGAGTAAATACGAAGTGTGTAAGTTGTTATTTTAAAGTTCTTAGCTATAGCTGCATAAATGTCGTCGTAGCTATGAAATTTCTGTGTAACATGCACGACCGATTTTGGCAGTTTTTTCTTTTCACAAAGTTTTTTTTACTTATATTTGAAAATAAAGGGCATTTGGTCATAATTTTTGCAGTGCTCCGGAAATAATACCATCAAAAGATATGCACATTGGCATCTTAAAAGGAGTGCACATCATTTTTTTGCAAATGGGCTTTTGCTTCATTAAAGTGTTTGGTAGATTGTTTGCATTGTTTAGCTGTGCTTATTTGACTGTCACGAACTGGCGCTATGCAGTCACTTTTTTCCTCCCAGACGCTGCAGATCAAGTCTTTTTGCAGTTTGCAGTTTGTCCAGCCGAATTGGATGGACGGAACGCGTGCTAGTTCTCTGTGGTGTACCATTTGCATTTCATCGCAACGGTGTGCCCCATTGGACAGACGAACAGAACGCATGCTTGCAGTTTTTTTCATCGTGCGCTTGCCACCGCTGCAAAGATAATAGAGTGAGCGAAGCTCATTATTATCTTTGGCTGCTCATTGCTTCGATCAACCCGTGTGGTCAAATAATCATATATGAATACATATATGACATAATCACTATTTCTGGCACTCAGCAGCAGCAGCAGTGCTGTTGCTGTACTCAATCGCCATGCAGTGTATTGCATACTGCATACCGTAAAACTTCTATTTATTTTTTTTACCACATGATGTCAGAGGTCGCTCTGTCGATCGACGTGATATTTTGCGCCATGATAGGAAATATGCTAAATTTTGAAAATTAGATCCAAAAATTAGAGGCCTCATCCCCATAGGGTTTTTTCAAATGCTGTTCGTCTCTCTGTCTGTCTTTGAATATTATTGATGCGCTACAGCATTGCTGCAGGCATCTTACACGGTTGTCATCTGTCGTCATCTGTTGTCCTCTGGAACGGTTGTATTGTGGCTAAACGGTGCAAGATGGGATCTAGGTTGCTATTGATCACTAATAGGAAGTTGAATATTGGCTTTCAAATGACATTAAAATCATTGACCTTGGATGACCTTGAAGGGTCATAACGCACTATGGTGTGCCAGTCGTGCAGTTTTGTGGCTACACGGTAAGTTTCAATAACCATCACGACATGCGTAGAGCGCGACAGTCAACTAAGCTAATAGCTTGTTGGTTGTGTTTGCTTCAACAGCAAATTGATGCATTGGATCCATTTGAGGACCTGACAGAACTAGGTCATCACCTGGCTGATCTGCCGGTTGAACCTCGCTATGGCAAGATGATCCTCTACTCCGTCGTGCTCAAGTGCCTCGACCCAATTCTCACCATTGCATGCGCCCTGGCCTACAAAGACCCATGTTTGTAGCATTTGTTTATTTTCTTGTTATGCATATGCTCTACATAATTCGTAATAAGCAGGGGTCTAACTCTCAAGACTTTCAGTGAATTTAAGACTTTTTCTAATATTTTTTTTCGTAAGTCAGCAACTTATTTTTTATTTCTTTTATGATTTAGTTAAAGCTGCGCTTGCATTCGCCATGTCACTTGGCTTGTTTATTGTTTGCATCTTAATCTTAATCTTAATTGTGCTTTTGTATTTTTTCTGAATTTACTTGCAGGCTTTTGTAATTGTGCAGTTTTTAAAAAATCCCATTTCTAAGAACTTTTGCTAGTTTTATATTTCTAAATTTCTTTGTAAGTTTGATCTACGCTAGCTGAGATAACCACATGTGATTGGTGATGCCTAGCATGTGTTCAGCATCGATGTTTAATTTTTGACCGTGACCTGCTATTCCCTGCTGCTGATTGTGTCCAGTCGTGCTGCCAACACAGCCACATCAGAAGCGAGCTGCTGCGATGTCTCGACGACGTTTTGCATCTGGCACTTTTAGTGACCACATGGCTCTACTCAGGGCTTTCCAGGTTTTTTGCTCTTTAGATTTTGTTGCTTAGATTTGTAAAGAAAGCACGGCAGGCAACTGTCTAACCAGATTTGTGTGGTTTTGATGCTGCTAATTTGTATTTAGGTAATGAGTTGGGTTTTGGTATTTTTGTTGTTACTCAACTTTCTGCAGTGTTTGCATTATTTTACTAAGTACTGGTAATTTTTCCATCTGCAGTCATTTCAAGTTTGTGTAAATCTGTGTTTGTGTTAGTTATAGATTTCTATCATATATCAGTTTAGTTTCTGCTGCTAGTGTGATTTTGATAAAGATTCGAATGAGTTTAGCTCAGTTCAGTTCATGTGTTAACGAACTATTACATACTTTTGATGGCAGGGCTGGCAGAAGGCAAAGAGCGAAGGCTGGGAAAGATCGTTCTGTGAACGCAACATGTTATCATCACCGACGATGGAAATGATTGTTGGCATGAGGTCCGTTCATTTACCTACTCGCCCACAGCAATACAAACATTGTGTCTCTTGAGTAAACCAAACACAGTGACTAGTAGACTATATTAATTTATTGTTTTATTTTTTTTAAGTTGTTGGCGTTTTGGCAGCCACAGTTGCTATCTTGGGAATTATTTTAGAAATGAGGGGTTTTACCAACTTTTTCATATCTGTGACATATTTTGCGGAGAATCTAAATTGTTGGTAATACAAAAAGAAAGGCATCCAACCTGTAAAGATTACTGCCACAACAGTTCCCAGCAGTTAACTGTCAAGGCTGGCTTAACGTGGAATGGTCTTGTTAAGTGGGAACAGTTAAGCAAACATGTAGATTATGTGTTGTTATGTGGCTGTTCTATTGGGTCAAGTTATGGGTTATGTTTGTATGTCAGTCTGTGTGTCCTATATAGGTTCGTAACTTTGAAACAAAAACGCATAGATTAGACAACAAAATTGCTGCGAACGTTCCCCAGGGTAGAAGTATCAGGTATGCTAATTTTCAGGACAAAGTTCAAGGTCATCGGACGTCAAAAGTCACCAGGTGCAGTGCATCGGGTGAGCGTACATAACTAGGGGGATGGCTGCATAGGTGTCGTCACAAGGCGTGGCAGCATCTTTGCTTGTTTTATGTCAGAACTCAGCTGCTTGGACAGCTGCGTGCATCGGGCTTTGTGCGAGCACGTGGAGGCGGTGACATTCGCGACCTCAACTCTAACTCGGAGAACTGGGCTGTCGTGAAGGCTGCACTAAGTGCCGGGTTGTACCCAAACATTTTGCGTGTCGACCGAGAACGAAACCAACTCACTTCAGTGTATGTCGGAAGATTATCTCTTTCTCTCTGTCTCTGAAAGACTTAATTATTGACAGGCTTTGAACGATTCATTTGCATATGACCAGCAGTTTAGTCTTTGCATGATTAAGATGTGTGTAGTAGGAGGTAAGTAATTAAGTAAGTTAGTAAACAAGTAAAACATAGATTTTTATAGCATACACTGTTTAGAAAATCATCAAAAGGAGTACTATGGGTACTCATCTTAGAGCTATGGAGTGTTATCTGTCGTATGGGATCAGACAGTGTTATATCTGTCACTTGACACAGGTAAATGCATCCTAGTATGGTAGACTGATTTGCCCAGGTGGTTGGTTATATACCTACAGGGTGCGGCAAAAAAAAATAGCCCTCTAAAGTTTTTTGCTGTTTTCTCAGCAACCGCTCAGAATTTTAATTTGAACTTTAACACATTTATTTGCTAAAACCTGCTACATCTAACTGCCAAACAAAATTTGATTCTGTTAAAAAATGACGAAATTATAGACTTTTAAACATGACCACCTACCGATTTTTCAGCATTCAAAAAATGTTCTGGCTTCAACGCCAATTTAATAACATCGTTGAAACAACACAGTTAACTAACGATCAAATGCCAGTATTCCATTGTCAAAGCAAATGTTTCGAAGTGTTCACCACTAGCTCCAAGCAACAACACCAGCCTTCATTTGCCTTATTTGAGAAATCTTTTACAATCTTGTCAATCGGTCCCTGTGGCAGGTTTCCCCAGATAACCTAAAGCGCTTGCTTGAGTTCAGCGATTGTCTTCGGCTTTGTTTTAAGCTTGCGGTAAGCTTCCAACATTGCACCCCACACATGATAGTCCATTGGGTTCATATCCGGCGAATTTGGAGGCCACTGGTCTTTGGTGATAAAATAAAATCTGGACGATTGGTCCGCAGCCGCGGCGTTGCGCGCTACGTGTGTGCTGGCGTGCCGTCCTGCTGGAAGATGAATCCAGTGGGCAGCCGGCGATTGCTTTAAAGGAAGGATAATTTAATGATAATTTATAGACAATATAAATTGCTGTTTGTCAAAACGTCACTGTGACGTCATCGGCAGTAACGTGTAACCAGTTTTTAAAAATTGAATAGCATTTTTAGGATAAACATTTTTGAATGCCAAAAAATCGGTAGGTGGTCATGTTAAAAGTCTATAACTTCGTCATTTTTTAACAGAATCAAATTTTGTTTGGTAGTTAGATGTAACAGGTTTCAGCAAATAAACATGTAAAATTTCAAATTAAAATTTCAAGCGGTCGCTGAGAAAACGGCGAAAAACTTTAGGGGGCTACTTTTTTTGCCGCACCCTGTAGATGGTCACCTGTCTGCAGACCCTTTCACGTTGTAGTAATCGAGCTTTGTGTAGGTCAAATTTTTTGATCACAAGTGATTTAGTGCAATTGTTGTCTGTCTTTTGTTTTATTACAGAGACATTATTTTGTTTGATTTGATTTGATTACTAACTACACCAAGCCACCATGTATGTTTTACATTGTGTCTGTATTTGCCATTTAAAAGCGGAAACATTGGACATTGTAGTCGTGAGAACAAGGTGAGATTCCACAGTGCATCGGCGCTCGGCCCAGCACCCAACGAGGTCGGACCAAATGCACATATGGCTGCCGTGAATCGTCTGCCGACCGACTGGCTTGCGTATGATGAAATGACTCGACTCCATCGCAGTGCTCAAGTCAAGTCATGCACCGTCATATCACCAGTCACCATTGCGATATTTGCCGGACCGGCCAAACTGCCACTCGATGCAATCAAAGAAGCCGAGTGTGGCCTTCACTGTAAGTACACAAACAAAACAACTGTTACTTAGTTATTCTGCCAAAGGAGCACATGAGGACACAGGTGTACTGATATACCCACAAAGTGTTCGTGTTCCCATATCTACTGGATTTTTTAAAAAGTGGCATTATTAAGTGCCCATGGGAAATCTTTGTTTTCTGCCAGCTTGAAAGCCTCATTTGTGGTCACACTGGTGTCCTGACAGATCTAATGAATACAGGTAAAATAGGACCTGCCACGTGTCCAGTCTGTGCATGGTCTAATACCATGCTCAGCTGGCTGACAGGTTTGAGTAACCCTAGAAAAATCGCCTATGGAATAGCTATTAGCCAAACGTGCTTACAGTAAGGGCTGATGTATTTAAGCCTGTGGTGCTGTGTTGCCATGTTGAGGACAGTTTTTTGCAGCCACAAAGCATGAGATGCTTTTCTGTGTTTTCCATTTTTACTGCCTTGTATATATTTTGTGCATTTCATGTATGTACATTTCACATGTTTCATATTATGGTGATGCAGCATTTCTTTATTTCTTCGCGGTAAATGTGTTTATTGTCATTGTAGCCGGTGGTAATGAGAGATGTGTTGATGCAGGTGAGATAGCTGCTGAGGACGGGTCATTAAACAACAGCAGCAGTGACAGTGAGGGGGAACAGGGTGGTGACGGTGACGCTGGTTCCAGCGGCCTGCGCCGGGCCACGCTGCGTCTGGACGACTGGCTCACCTTCCGCGTGGACGCCGAGGCCGCGGCGCTGGTAATGCAGCTTCGACAGAAGTGGCACTCGCTGTTCCTGCGTCGGATGCGGGCGCCGACCAAGCCATGGTCCCAGTTTGACGAGTCGACTGTCCGCAGCATAGTGAGTGTGATGACCAATGAGGAGCTGGCGCTCGGTCTCCAGCAGCCAGCCGGGATTGGTCAGCGGCCTCGACCAATGTCAACCGAGACTGTCATCTCCAGCGGGGGGTCGAGGACCGGCTCGACCGACACTGACCAATCAGACAATGGCTCGGGTGTCATTGGTCTAAGCGGCCAGTTGCCAAACGTTGCTGGTGGTTTTCTGCCATCTGCTAGAAACTCAGCGAATCATCAGAACAAAAAGTCTCACAGTCAGTACTGAGACACGCAACATTATACAATTGTACAGTTTATAAAATTATGTACAGTTTCTAACTGTCTATTCTGCTTACCGGATATTTTTGATGCTGACATCATTGAAGTGGGATTACTCGAAGATTTCTGTATTGGAGTTTTCCATTGGTGACGTCATCAGTCTAGCCCATAAACATCGTAAATATTAATGGTCTAGCCGGTGACGTCATTAGATAAGGCTGTGCCAGTAATTATTTATGATGTTGATGGGCTGCTCTGATGATGTCATCGATTGTGCAGCTTAGCCAATATGGCGTCACGTTTTTTACATCCTGTCTGTAAATTGGTCACCTTAGACGTAAGTTTCTCCGTGTTGACAAAACGCTGGGTGCCGATATTACTGTCAAAATTATCAGAAAATTATGCACTTTATGCAATTTTAGGAAAATGGATAAAATATTTATGTTAATTTTGGTGACCGTGGATTTTTAATTGTTTAGAATGTGATTTTGCAGTTTATTTTTCAGTTCGTTTTTGTCAAAGATGAAGTAGGCCTAATGTTATTCGATACTGTCTGTTAAAGAGTTAAATGGTTAAAGACCAAAGCGTTGTGTATAACTCTTCATGTGAAACCTATCATCACACAGCTATGAAGAATCACCTCAGGATCACATCCATGGGGTCAGACAGCGTTACCTGCCATTTGATGCAGGTGAATGTACTTTGCCTTAACCCCAGCTAAGCTGCTGGCACTCGATTTACCTACCCCACAGTGTTGGTAGGCTGAGTTGACCTTGGTGGCTGGTTAAATACTAAACAGTGTGGCCAGCTCACCATGATTTATATATACGGGATTGGGATACTTTCTGTTACTAAGTAGATTGGCAAAACTCCCGTAGTCACCAGCGCCGCTAACAGCTATTTGCCTGTAGGGTTGGTGCTCATCTCTGTTTCAGTGCCCTGAGCTGACAGCACAGTTATATAGTAAGCCAGATCCCTCCCATATACTGCCGTTGCCTTCCTGGTGATTAGACTGGCACCATATTGTACTGCTTGGTGACAGATGCACATGTGTGAACAACTTGCCCACGGTTGTCACCTGGTCCTGAACCAGCCGGGAATCAAACCAGGGACCTCGCAGTCGGCAGTCCAACATGCTACCACTACACCGCCAAGCCACATCTGTTATTGAGTTAATACATGTATAAATGCGTGCATTTTTCAGCACATCGTTTGAGTGATGATCGCAGCTCAGAGGCATCTTCAGTTCGTTCTAGTGCCTCAGGCAACGATAGTCTGCCCGGCAGTGCAGCCAGCTCACCCTCTGGGAGTCCACCGCCAGCGTCGTTGATGGCATCAAAGTGCAGAGACGGTGATCCCGGGGCCACCTCCACTCATCCTTGTCGCTACTTTGTGATGAAGGCTTCCAACAACAAGATACTGCAGGCGGCCGAACAGAGAGGAATCTGGGCGACAGCATCAGCTAATGAGAAGAAGATTGCAGCTGCTTTCGCTGTGCGTTATTATTTGCGCGCTAGTATACTGGCATCATGAATGGGTTTGGTTTTCATCAGTAGTAGTTAATACCTGGTACATTGTTCTACTAATGTTTTTTTTCTGTCACAGATGGGCAATTAATTAGACTTGTTGTAATTAGTTAAGTAATTAATTAATTTTTCTGCAAATTTCAGTCCAGCTGATTATATGTTTAATTAGTTTGCTGTTGCCAGTGTAGCACTATGATAAGTGCATGGTAATAATTGTTTTGCTTGTGTCACTTATGTGACTGTTGGAGCTTTGACTGACCATTGTAGTTTAATGCACTGTTGCTTATTTGTCCAAACTGCTATTTAACACAGGTCTTGAAATTTTTAGCAAAAGATTTGAATAGAAATTTGAACCTATAATAGTGTCAGTCCATTGTTTTCCATTCTACTTACTTCCAACTTAAGCTACAAAGCAGCTAATGCCGATTAGAATTAATTACCAATAGCTTTGAACTTGTACTCCAATTCTAATTGTATGGCATTTGCAGTAAACTAATTTTAAAATTCTAGTTAATTAGAAAAACTGCCAATCTGTCCCATTTCTGATTTTTCTAAAATTTAATTTTGGGCAGCTGTTTGTGCTACTTTGCTTGATGAACACCATGTTACTGCTGCATTGCATTGTACACTGTAATTTGCTAATTTGTGAGCACATTTTTTAGTAAATAAAAAACTAAAGCATTTATTGAGTGGTTGAACAGTGTGTGATATGACATTGTGTGGCTGGTGCTGGCAGGAAGGCAAAACGATCATTCTCATCTTTGCCGTTCACAGCAGCAATCAGTTCCACGGTGTCGCTAGAGTCATCAATGTCATCCCTGTGTCAGCAGCCAAAGACTTTCTGGCGCCCGGCATGCCGGCAACGCTGCAGCTTGAGTGGTGGAAAAAGTACGTCATTCAATGGCCTTTTATTTTTTTAAATGGCTAAAGGATGTGTATAGCTCTTTGCTGGAAATCTGTCACAGAGCTACGGTGCATCACCTGCCATATGGGATCGCACAATGTGACTCACTACTCGACACAAGAAAATGCATCTCGTCGTACCCCAGCCAAGAGGCCAGTACTCAATTTTTTTACCTTGGAGGGATAGAAGGCTGAGTTCATTTTGGTGTTGGTTGTATACTGAGACAAGTCATTCACCCACATAGCAACCACTAGATAGTGAGCCAACCAGGAGTTGAACCCATGACCTCCTGATTGTAAGTCCAGCATCCTATGCCACCAAGCCACATCAAAGTAAGTAAGTTAGTAAAGCATGATTTAAAAGTCAGTCACAATGTCACGTTTGCCAATAGGCGGGAGGCCAATTTGGGAGGTCGAAGTCCATATCTACGTTTTTGCCTTTGTCCAATGCTGCGTTGTGGAGCCCAGTGACAAAAGAACAGTATATTTTTCTGTTCCAGTTGAACTTGAAGTTAATATGGAAAAAATGTCTGCTGTTTATTAGATATTGGTTAAACAAAATCAGAAGTAGTAGTGGTAGTGCCCTTAGATGCTGACCAATATATTTTGGTTGTTTATGGATGCAGTTTGCGTTGTTTAATATTATGCTGAAGTTTGCCATGTCTTGTTACTATTAGGTCGATCTTGCCGTTTCAGCAGTGCAGTCATCTGAGCAATCCCTGGGCTGATAACAAGAAAGTCAGCGCGTCAAAGGATGGTCAAGTACGATACTCTGCTTGCGTGCATTTTGAATTTAATGTAATCCAGTATATAAAAAACAAGCTATTTATGATGTGGTTTTGTGAACTGGGTGCCATGGTTATCGGCCTGATATTGAGTGTTGGCTGTAAGCAAATCAGTGAATGTAAAATAGCTAGTACTGGTGTAAATAGTAATCACGCATAGTACAAAACAAAAAGGATATGTGAAGACCATTGCTGTTAAGAGGCCATGCTGCAAAATATGTGATGTAACCATAGACCTTTTAAAATAAGGACTGACGGTGACTTTTCTTGGGTCTGCGAACTTGGGTTTATCAGTATTTTAGTTTTTTACTGTGACTTTATCAAACATGGTCCATTTGCTACAAAATTTTGTACACATAGTGCCACAGACAACGTGAACAAATGTTGCAAATTTGGTGGTCTGTATGATTTCTACTTTATCGCATGTGCATATATTGTAGCATATATTGTAGCTAAACCGTACGGTTTAGCTACAATATATGCACACACGAGAAAATAGAAATCGTACAGACACCAAATTTGCAACATTTGTTCATATTGTCTGTCACACTGTGTACAAAATTTTGTAGCAAACGGACCACGTTTGACAAAGTTACAGAAAAAACTAAGAATACCGATGTTCCCAAGTTTGCGGACCCAAGCATGGCCACCGTCAGTTCTTATTTTAAGAGGTCTATGGATGTAACAGACTAACAGTTAGGTCGTGATTGTTGGACATGTATGTCTGAGTGAATCAAATTCTTGTTAGTTGCTGAATGTTTTATAAACATGATCACTCACTCTCACAACATTATGTCAGCGTATAGTGACTACAATGGGTGTCTTCACTTCTTGAGTTAGACTTTTGCTGAGACTTATGCTGAGCCTAAACTTCGGTCTACTTAAGTCAAAAGTGAAGTGATTTCGCTGAGCGAAAACATGGCGACTAACAAGGATAGTTTAGTAAATTAAAACAGTCTGGTACCAAAAATAAACGCCGTGATGGCTACACAATGACGCAAGACGTTACGTGCGCGGCGCAATTAAATAAGCATGTCCAAGCGTAACTGGTTGATTTATTTCCTGTTAGGTTTACCAGTTTTCCGCCATTTTTAATTGTTTAGTTGAACTTTGATCTAAGTACAAACTTTAGTGTTCAGCTTTAGCTTTGGCTCAGCGAAAAGGCTCAGCGAAAGTCTAAGTCAAAAAGTGAAGTCCCCCAATGTAGATGCCAATGGCACAACACTGAGAGGTTGGAAGCCGAGCCAAGTCCTTGCAGGCTGAGAGCGGGCAGTGTGGTTCTTGGGGTGGAAGGTAGCCGGAAAAATTTGAAATTATTGGGTGGTCCAAAAAACTTCAACTTCACATCTTGTTCAATTATGGTAAATTATTTTTTTGTGTTAAGAATGAAATGACTTTGATTTGTGCAAAAAATTGTGTAGCTTTGAGCAGTATTTTTGAAGTTAGAAGCTATTGTATATAACAGAGTGGCATCGTTTTTCGACCACTCTGTGTAAATGTCAGATCTCCAGAAGATATATTGTTCTTTGGTCATTGGGGTTTTCAATGCAATCGCAAGGGCAAAAATGTAGGTTTCTTGCTCCGCTGGATTATATTTGTTGCTGTTTTAAAAACTTCAAAGTCACAGCCATTATGTCGTGTGGGTTATGTTGTTGATGTTAGGAGTTGGAGCCAAGCGTGGCTGACCAGCTGTTGAGTCTGTGGAACAGGTCACCAATGCCCCCTGTCGGCATTCCACCACAGCCCACCAGGAGCATCCCAGGCATGCCCTCGGGCTATCACTACCTTCCCGCGGAATATGCCGCGACCCCGGGGTTTAACCAGCGACCACGCTTACCACATCACGGCGGGGGCGGCAACCAGCATTACTCAGGCTGGGTGCAGCCACCGTTCAGCCAGTGGGGCATGATGGGGTCGCAGAGACACGGATATCCCGGGCCGTTCCCGCAGGACTTTCCACAGCATCAGTTTGGCGGATACTCGCTGCTGCAGCAGATGCCAAAGAACTATTCGGTTGGCAGCGGTGGTGGGATGTATCCTTCGGGGTCCGGACATCACCAGCAGCCAGCGAGCACTAATCCCTCCGTGATGATTCTCCAGAGGTCTGGCGCATCATCCGAATCCTCGTCGTCAGCTGGAAAATAGTCCGGAACCACACCAGGAATTTACTGGTCACCTTTGCTGCCGGTTTTTGAAGAGACAGATTTGTTCTCCGTAACATCTGAGTTGATTCTGTGCATGGTGACCACTTGTCTGGGAAAACCCTGGAAATGTTGGGTAATTTTGCATCTGCCACTAATTTACCAGAAGTCAGTGGAAAACCATTTATCGTTAACTTTACGTGAGGGCAACATTAATGGTTAGTATTATATTAGTAGCATTATATTTTAGTTTGTGCATTGTTTGGTGCATTGTATTTTGTTATTATGCTGTTAGTATGAATGACACCAGTAACCATAACATGTGTAAGAGTGTTGCGAAGTGTCAGCAAAATTGCGGAGAATTTCATGGTGCTTTTCAGTGGTCATCTTGAGTGTGTGGTTAGTTGGACGCAGTTATTGACGTTGTTAAGCCTGTCCATCCGTTAGTGCATGTTTCATAGGCAAGCAGCTCTCGTTTTAATAAGCTATGCAGCTATATAGCTATATACCGGGTGGCCCATAAAAAAACGCCTCAAACTTTGTGTAACCATAACGGTTCGTATACTGTATAGAAATACATTTTTTTTTGCGCAGTTGTAGACTAATATGTTCTCTTACTCACATATGAATTTTGGTGACGTCATTAATAACACCACTGAATGCTACTTAATGATGTAAGGCAAGTTAAAAATAGAATTATGTGAAGACAACGTTCCGTCACACCGCATCAAAGCAACTCAAGTTTTTTTCAAGATAACATGCCCGATTCAACCAGCTCACAAGAATGGACTCCGCATTTGACAGATTTGACGCCGCTAGATTACTTAGTATAAGATGCCTTGGAAGAAAAAGCATGAACCGTTTGCGAACTTCAGAGATTTTCAGAATGTTTTTGAAGACAAATGGCATGATGTCGACATCAGACAGTCAGAATCAGAAAAGACATGGATGACCTATTCAGCACATTTTCTTGCTGATCAGTTGATTGATGATTTGGCCTATTGTGACGTTCTGGTGTAGCCTGCATACAAGGCAAATGATGGGCTGCTTGCATAATTTGTTTTATGATTCGAAACACTATTTTGTTTGTATCTTGGCTAATATGGAAGTGTTATGCAAAAAATTTCTAAACATATTTGAAGATGTTTACTCATTACATATGTGCTTTTCTGCTGATTTATCTAGACTACTTCACTGCATAACGCATGCAAATGTTTGGGACATTTTTTGGGCCACTCGGTATGTGGATGTCTCAAAATTACATCGTTTGTTATTGATTTGTTCACTTTTTGGCTCCCATATTTGGAACGATTTTTGTTCACTGCTAGATGTTGCAACGAGGAGCAATTTTTCACTGATGTCAATCTGGCCAAAATGATCACAGAAGAAAGCAACAGAATTGACAGGTGGATCAAAGAAGTGTTATGCATCGGGAATAAATGAGACAGTTCAGTGAACCAAGACCTACCAACTAAGGTCCTGCCAACTTTGTCATATCTCTGACTAATTGCACCCAGTTGAGACATCTCTCAGTGAACAGAAATCATTCCGAAGAAAGTGTAAGCAAATTGTTAAATAAAGGTTGTAATTTTGACCAATCTATGCATCTTATTAGTTAGCGTTGTGTCAGCCTATAAGTTCGTTGAAAGACAGTTTTCATTGTGTTGCTGTTAAGTCTTGTTGGCCTGTTTGGCCTGTTGCAGCTTCAGCTTTTGTTCGTTCTGTTTGAACTTCACACTTGGCACAGTTGTCAGAGTTTGAAGCAGTTTGTTTGTTTGTTCATGACGTTGTTACGTATTCTGTACTATCCCATAAACTAATGAGATGAAGCGTCTGTTTGATCTTATGTATGGATAATGATACACTCATTCTGTAGTTTTCCACGTGGAAAAATTGTACGGATTTTCATGCTGTTCTAACAAATTTATACATTTTACATGTTATTCAGTGACAGATTGCCATATTTAGGCCTACATACCTGGTGAGAGAACTGCAAAAATTATGTACAAAGGTAATTTGAAAGACAGACAGCTTATAAGCAGACTGTTCCACGCAGCTGGTGCAGCGTAGGTAAACGCTTGTTGTCCGAACTTTAGTCGTGTGCTGATGTGATGACGTCGTTGCCAACTCATAGCGACAAGTCGTTGCTGGCGATCTTCTTGAGACTGGCACTCGAGCCGCACCACATGAATTCTGTTTTGTCTTCATTCAGTTTCAGACGCCTAGATGCGCACCAGTCTCCAACATCAGCAGTACATCGCTGTAAGCTGTCGATGGTGGATGGCACTTTTGGAATCTCAGTGCAACCAACCAGCTGGGTATCATCAGCAAATTTATGATATTTTAGTTTTATTTCAAATTTATGGTATTTCATCGTGGGATATCCGGCTCATGCAATGATGCTGTACCTCAGAATAATAATAATCATAAACAGTTTTGTAACACTCAGCTAGGTCGTGACTTTAGAGGCGCTAGCAGTGTGCTATTTGAAAGTCCATCTTAACATTTTACCTACATACTTGCTTACTTAGCCGCAATGACTTTGATTGGACTGTAGTTTTATCTGTTAGATTACTGTCACGTCATCAAATGTTAGAAAGTATTGAAATAACTGTCAGAAATTCGTGAAACAGCTACAAGGAGTCGTTGATGTTTGTTGCAGTATTGTTGTAATGACAGTATGCTTGTCGTGTATGAGATTCATTTGCTGTGGGTTAAATTGTACGGCATGTAGTCAGTTGCACGTGTTTTCAACTTGCTGTCCGTCAGTTGTAGTCATCACTTGAATGAAATTCTTTTGTTCGGTTTAGTTGTGTTATTTGTATTAGATGTAAAACGTAAGGAAACTTTAATAAACGTGAACACACGTTATTTATAAAAAAAAAATCAGACGCTTGTAAGCGCTGAATAACAAATGCGAGCTTTTTACTGGACGTGGGGTGATTTATAAAAAGTAAGCTCCCATGATTTTCATACGCTCATAACTTTGTCAAATATCAACCAATTTGCAAACTTTTTCACTAGCCCCATAGGTCGTACGTTGGCCGATGGGTCTCTCTTTGATGTCAATATGACAGAAACATATACGGGCTTACTTTACTGGGCCAATTTTTGGCTCGGTACCAGTGGCGTAGACAAGGGGAGCTCAGGGGCCCAGTCCCCCCCCCCAATCCTCCAGACAACAAAACATAAGGATGCGTTTATTCTGCACTAAATATTCTAATTTGGTCAGTTTATTCTCGGGAAAATTAAAATTGTTGCCACCAGATCTTATCTTTTAAAGCTAAAATGCATCAAATTCGGTTGCGGTTCCGTCTCATACCCCACTGGGGGAGCTCACAGCGCTCCCCATACTCCCTAGCTGGATTTTAGGGGTCCTACTTCAATTTTGCCCGCAAAGGCCGTCCCCGAAATGACCTATACTGTGTCGGACGGGACGTTAAACCCTACTTACTTACTCACTCATTCTAAATGAAGGGAGGGAAGGGGAAGAGGAAAGGACAGGGGAAGAGAGGGAAGGGAGGAAAGACGAGGGAAGAGACGAGGCCCCTCACAATTGAACGTTCTGGCAACGCCACTGCAACAAACTACTGAAAGGAAGAAGCCATTCAGGTAGGTTGACAACATATCGCACGTACATTTGACGGCCATCAGTTCACTGTCAGCTTGAAGGTGATTCGTTGCGTGACTTCTCTGGCGTAATATGCTCTTGATCACAAGTCACGGCACGCATAGGCGGCCGGCGGCGACGACAATAGCAGAGGCCGCAGCAATCAGTGGTAAACGCTGCGCGACTTCTAGTTTTAACCAAAAAATTACACTTGCAGTGCATACAGCATTAACATTGTAGGTCTTAGATAATCATTTGTTATAATGTAATCACAGGCCGTTATTAGTTGATCTTTGTATGTCTATCTTAAACAGACTGTATTCACTGCAGTGTCGTGCAGAATTGCATAAAATTGTCTTAGGACTCCGTCTCCTCGGACCTCGCTGTCACTAGAGAAGTTACGATTTTTACCCGGTCCCAGATCCCGCCCTTTTGACGCTTTTGGCGACTCGCATCCAGTAAGTTTGGTGCCCCAAAAATAAGTAGGTACCGCCACGGACTAAGGACATTATTCTACTGTGTCTGCTGCTGCTTTGTCTGTAGTCAAGATGCATCCCGCGGTGCTCGATTACGATGAACGTTGTGCAGTTGTATCCTAACCAACAGGTGGAAAAGACTTCACGGATTAGGCCTACTGCACTTTTGTCAGAATTTTATCGTATTTTATGTGCTTTCTTTTTCGCCTTTGTTAATTTCAGTTCTCGTTCCGTCGTCATGGTGTGGCTACCCTTTTCACGAAACATTCATACAGTACAGTGCGATAATAATGAACAGCTTAATAACAGAACTAAACGAAATAATGATAACTACATAGAGAAAAACTGAAACGAAACGAAAATCTTAACACAACGAATCTGATGAACAGTCACCAGTTTCTGCCAACAGTGGCCTATGATGCGAGTCACGCCATGAGGTGATCACGGATTCAAGTCCAACAGCTCCGCGGGGACGAAAGTTTAATGTTAATTATATTAACACAGCGCCGTCGCGTGTCTTATATCGCTGCCCGCGTGTAGCACTCACCGAGTTACAGCGCCCGTGGTAATACTTGGTGGCCTGTTGGTGCAGTAATCCGCGATAAGCCGCAAGTCGTGAGGCGCCGAAACCGCTCTGTGACACTTCTGGGATGAGCTTCAAACTTCACGTCGAGTCAGTTTCGAGCAGAATTTCGATCGAGTTAGACTCGAAACTCAAACTCTAAACCCAATCTTCGCCTTAAATGATTCGATAAAATTTACCACGAAAAAATAGTAGAACTTCGAGTTCAGAACCTACTCGAAATTCTACTAGATGACTTTAGTCCTCATATGCGATGTCTTTAATCTACGGAATTATTACCGTTTGAGGTAGGAAAGAGTCAGCGCCGGGAAACACGACCACTGACGAAATCTCCAGTTTGTCTTGATGATCGTAACAACAGAAAAACAGTTGTACATCCGGGTGTAATTAAACTTGAGTTATTTCAGGCATCACGCTGTCGCTGCAGTGGTTGCGTCGTGGCAGAGGGGTTAGGCCCAAGGGGGCAATCGCTTCTTAATTTTAGCCTGTTGGAACATTTTTTGTCGGTAAACTTTGGTTAAAATGCAAAAAATGGGGCCTAAAATCTACCATTTCAGGAAACTTTAAAAGCAAAATTTAATTTTGAGCATAAGCACCTATATTTTTTTCTGTCAAAAATATGCAGCTGTTTGTTTGAAAATGCAACTTTCTATCAATTTCTGCTTTCCACTGTTCTAACACACGACATCGCTGGGTCACTGGATGCAACGTTTTCCATGTTATGCGGCACAGTGTAGGTTTAATTAACGTCTGTTACTGTTGAACTTAATGCACTTCAGTCAACGTTTACGATTGCCCGAAGTGACACGTGATTGTTAGTGCAAGTATTCACTGGAGAGGTCGTTGAAAGATTAATCCTGCCGGCTAAAGTCGTGCATAGCTGCTAGTTCTAGGGAAGGGAAGTGATTTGTTCGTCTATTGATACTGTCATGATTCACAGCAAGTTTTTGCCGAGACAGCGAGACTTGTCTCTGCAACCAATGTGCTGAGCCTGAGGCACTATGGCCGGTGTGGTTCCACCTTACCTGGCCGCCGACTGTCAGCTGGTCTCCGACGAAGGTCGTCGTCAGCTGCGTTCTACCAACTCAAGGACATGTGTCGTTAGAAGGACCTGCAGCAGCTATGTAGACAGATGTTTTGCTGCCGAAGGTCCTAGGCTGTGAAACAGTCTGCCAGCTCATCTGAGACAAACTGACATTAACTTTGAACAGTTTAAACGGCAGTTAAAGACATTTTTGTTCGGGCGTTGAGAGCGCGGCTCATTGTGGCTATTGTTAAATTGCGCCTTCTAAATAATCTTACTTACTTACTATAGAATAAACACGTCATATATATAGACACGCTAATCAGTGTATTTTCTCCATCGACAAAAAATTCGGTAATGTTGTTCGGTTGCATATGGCGATCGTCGGTGTAAACCATACCAAAAATTAATAGGGACATACATGTACAGTGTCGTGTCGATCAGCAAAATACTTTTACCCATTAGCACGCATGTCATCCATGGAATGGCTTTTTTTTAAAATTATTAACAAACCACGTTCAATAAATTATTAAGTCATAAAGTAAAAATACCCGCTAGCAAACTTTAGACGAGTAGTCAGAAAGAAAACACAGTTTCATCAATAATATTATTGACAGTCCATTTTACGTAGGCCTACGTCGTACGTACGAGATTGTACATTGTACATTTAGTGTAAGCGTCGACACTAATAGCATTCGGCTGAATGCGAAGTGAATTACCCAAACAGTGTGCTGATTTTCAACGCGTTAATTTTTTGTGAGCTAAAAGCGAGTATAATTATGTAGGCAGTGTGTTGAGTGATTTGGTCACATAGGCGTTACATGGCTGCAGCGCGTGCAGCGTTTAGTGAGGCTGCGTTAGAGATGCTGTATTATCTGTCACCGTAACAGCAGCAGCAGCAGCAGCAGTAGTAGTAACAACAACAACGTACTCAATAGTTTGTCTGTTGCGTCTGTTAGCGATATCACGATACTGGAAATGCATTTATAATTATAATCTCTGTTAAAGCTTAACCCTCATATTTAGTACGTAAAATCATTTGCATCGCAGTGGCTGAGGAGAGAAGCTTCGTTGTTGCAGTGAGTGGGCATGAGCTTGGAATTCGACATTTCGCTTGCTGCCAGTTCGATTTCCGCTCTTACTTTTTATTTTTTGTTTACTTTTTCCGTTGTTTCAGAGCTTCTTTAAAATCTTTTATTAACATTAAGCTAAAAGCGGCAAAATTAATTTTGCCATTTGCTTACTAAAAAATGATGTCTGAAACACGTTTGCGGAGTATCGGGTATAGTTGTGGATAGGTCTATTTACTTTCGTTTGCAGCCGTGTTGTTAGAATCCGTGAAAAATAAATGCTGTTAGTGAAGTGGACTGAACTGAACTGTTGCAGGACTGTACATCACGTTTGTACGATTATGTCGATTTATTTTCTACGACGATTTGCGGTCGTTCTGTCGGTCGTGGTTCTAACATGGAAGACCGTCTACGTTCACGTCGTCGGCGCGTGCTACGTGTTCCCTCCGGACATGGTCGACCCGTGCCGCGACAAGCGCTGTAGCTTCGGCGCCCAGTGCGTCCCGTCCCTGGACGGACTTACCGCTCGCTGCCAGTGCCCGCAGCAGTGTGACAACTACGGCGACAGTGTCGGCAGTACACCGGTCTGTGGCACGGACGGCCGAGACTACGCCAACACGTGCGAGATGAGACGCGCCGCGTGCAGCGAGATGAGGGACATCGAGACAAAGTACGACGGAAAGTGTGGTATGTAGGCCTACCATACTATTGTACCCGCGCCAACACTTGATTACTAGAGGAAGCACAGTATCGAACAGCGTAAAGATGAAAGTCAGTATTAGTGTCAACGGCGGAAGACTAAATAAATCAAAAAAGAAATAAATAATAACTACAAATGCCTAGAGCTCTCTGGGTGTTGCTTCCCCTCCACGACGTGCTGTTCCAATGTGTAACAACTTTCTGATAAAAAAAGTCCTTTTTAGATCGACAGTTTAGATCGCGAATAAAAAGTTTGTTAATCTGTACTCTGATCAGATTAACTGTAGGTGCAAATTGAAAGAAAGCTGACGGATTACCGTTTTTTTAAAGTCTGACTGCTGAAGAACTGCGAAAGGTGCTAGCGATGGCGTGTATATCTATAGACCCGTGCGTGGGGTACGAGTGTTCTCCGGGGGAGCAGTGCAAGCTAGACGACTGGAGACGACCTACGTGCGTCTGTCGAACTCTCTGTTCGTACGACTACAAGCCGGTCTGTGCTAACGACGGACGCACATACAGCAACGAGTGCGTCATGAACGCCGAGGCGTGCAAGAACCGCGTCCAGCTACACGTCGCACACAGCGGAGAGTGTACAACAGCCTCGGCAGGTGCTTGCCGTATCATATTATATCATATTGAACACTTTCTACTGCCCACATTACATGCCAAAGACCATGGGTGCATTACAGAGTTTAGAGTTAAATAAAATACACGGCGTGATCTGATTAAAAACAGTCATGTCTCATCACGGACAGTGCTAAAAGCGTCACAGAATAAAACGCTTGTCAGTTACGTGACCCACGCACAGGAGCGTCGTGCCAGGAAACTCCAGCCCATCCTCCGCCTAAATTTTGAACTGTCGGAAAATTTTCTTGTCGGTAAATTTTCGCCCATTTGGCATTGGTTTGAAACTAAAAACGCCCCATTTTAGAAAAAAATTTAAGCGCAAAATTAAAATTTTGGGTATCCATGATCTTCTCTGCCGGAAATTCGCAGTGTCTGTCGGGAAATCGTAACTTCGTGCCGCGCTTACTTTTTAGCCGATCGTACTTAAGTAACGGTCGAGCTTTAGGCATGGTTGTCGTCCGTCCGTCTGTCCGTCCGTCTGTAACGGATGTACCCTATAGCTAACGGGTAGGTCGTAGGGAAAAACTTTGGCGTCCCAACAGGTGGGCGGGCGACAAAGTGCTAGCGACAACTGGCCATAGACACAACTGGCTCTACACATTTTGGATGGCGATAGTTTGTTGACGACAAGTGGCGACAACATGATTGGCTGGCGACACTTGGCTTGCGTCGTCAGTGTCTCATAATGTTCGCCCGGCCAGTTATTAACTTTTACTCATTAGTTTAAGAGACGTATACTCTGGTAGATGCTGGCTATCCAGATCGTACTAAACCGGTCGTGAACTACTTCCAAGACAACTTCATTGGTCAACCAGACAGAAGAGACAACGGCAGATATCCAGTAATTCCATTAACTGTGAAACTTAAATCAACGTGTTCTTGAATCACTGCCTCGCACCAATAACAGCATCGAAGGGTGGTAATGTGGTTACCAGGGTTCTGTACAATGCTCACATCCTACGCTGTAGAAACTGCTAGACCAACTGATGCGGGAAAACGAACTGCACAGCCTTACTGTTGAGATGCTGGCTGGCCAAACCCACAAACCGAAACGTGTCTACCGCATTTTGAATGAGAGAATAGTTAACGTCGTCGCAGACTACAATAATCGTACATTTGTTGAATTTTTAAGAGGCATATTTGAACACAATATACAACTGTTAATATCAACTTCTACAGTCCTTGGTTTTTATCATTTACACTACTTGGTTTTTTGTCAGTTATTAGTGACGAAATGTTGTGTATCGTAATATGCACAAGCTGATTGTCGTTTAGCAGTTGTCGTTAGCCAGATGTCGTCAGTGAAATGTTGGTAGCCACTTGTCGCCCGCTTAATGTCGTTATCACAATGTCTCCCGACCACTTGTCGCGGAACCAAAATTTTTGCACGAAGCTATGTGTCTTAAACTAGGGCATGCAAAAATTGTAGCTATCTACTCCAATGGAAACATTTTCAAATTGGGGTTGAATAGAGGCGGGTAGAAAATATGTGCGTTTTTCAACGGAAAACTGGCCATATCTCAGAAACGGTGAGAGATAGGGTAAAGGTTACTATTAATCACTAATAGGAAGTAGTATACGCTCTTTCACATAAAACGAAAATTATCGACTTTGGGTGACTTTGAAAGTCATTGACAACCAGTACGGTCAGCTATCTTAGCGATAGCTAGGCTTCTTGTTAATCCACGTTGCCGCTACCCACGTACGAGCAACCGGCCGTCCTCAGAGAGACACAGGAAGACAGTTAGCAAATAATCTGTGGAACGTCAACACATTAATTCATAAATGTTTCACTGCGATTTAACACATACTGCATAATGCTCGAAGTGCGCAAGGTAATCAGAATGAACATAACATAAAATGTGTCGTTTGCTTTGCTCTTGCTGCTGCTGCTGCTGCTGTTGACGATGACGATGGTAATGAAGACTCTCAAGGCGACAGTTATCGGCGAGATGCCGACGACAACGTACACTACGACGGTAAATACATTATTTTTTACATTATTCTTTATTTATATGCGGCCACTTTGATAGGCCACATACAATTTGTGTGCCAATTTTCAGCTCAAAGGTTTAAGAATCAGGTAACGCCGACATATTTTTTAGTTTAACTCTACTGTTTCAACTTAGGATGGATAGCGACATTATTGCTTTAGCGTGCAATTAATGTTTAACCGTTTTTTTGTAATTTGTAATAAGTGAGTAAAGGAGTGAGTGAGTAGTGTTTAACGTCCCGCCCGACACTGTATACAAGATGGACCAAAAAAATAAGCTATGGTACTTTTTCCATATTTTTGCTAGATATTGGCCAATTTTCACAATTTTTTTTACCAGTAAACTCTGGGAGAAACTTGCTACTCAGTGGCATGCACAGCACGCCTATTATGTCGCTACACTACCTTGTACAATATAAATATCCAAAAACGTACAATATCTACAGATGGTAATAAGGTCGAGTGATAAATTTTTAAATTATTTAAGTAAAATGTTGAATATAAGTTATAATAAATGTAAAAAAGGTTTAGGTGTAGCTACAAAGTAAGTTTTTTCATCTTTCGAGTGCACAGCTTATAAGGCTGCGCAATTGAAAACACATTGCTTTGTATACTCATGCAGTTAGCTGAGCAAAATTGCAGCTATCAAGCAGCATTGGTGCACAGTAAAATCGTTTAAATTATTTGGAAAAAAATGTTTAATATGTTCTACAATGTTTTTGACACTTACTATAACTCATATTTTAACATTTAAGTTAAATACTTCAAATAATGCTGTCTACTGGAGGACAGGGGAAGTAATTTGTAATAAGCACACCGGTTTTTTCACGTTGGGTTATATAGCGACGTGAGAACTGTACCATTTTTAATGATGTTTTCATCAACATAGAGACTTTTTTGGTGTACCAATGTAGCAGACCACTCTATCGATCCACACAATTAGTTACGTAGACTACATCGCGTTTAGTTTTATGTAAAACCAAGTGTTAAAGACGACCATCGGCACGCATTTTGTTGATGATCGTCAATCGTCATTTTTTTGTACTTTTAGCGCGCGAGCGCGTATGCAGTACAAAGCGCGATATTGCCATCGTAAGTTGTCCGTCTGTTCGTTCGTCCGACTGCCTGTCTGACTGTCTGTCTGTTCGTTTGTGACGTTGATGTGTGGTGGTCTTGATGTGTGGTGGTCATTATGGTTGCTTTAAGCGGAAGTAATTAGACGAATAATTAAAATAGTAAATAAGCGCATCGCGCGGCGAACGACTGTAAGACGTCGTTGCTTGAGACAAGTAGCACATTTCTGCATAAAACATTACCTCTGTTCCTTAGCTTTTACCGTTACTCATGGACAGTTATTATACACAATGCGTATGCAGAGGCTTCAGCAGATTCATATTTTTGACTGAATTGCGTTTATTCCGTGTTACATTTATAGTTTATTTTCTGTTTCATGTGGTGACAGCCGTTTACTGTTTCTCGTGAAATATGCAGTACGTATACCTAGGCCTATATCACAGTAATGTCCGTAAGGACCTGAATTAATGCTAAACTTGTGTGGTATGAAGATCGACGTATAAATATGGCAGTACTACGAGGTTTATCAGTGTGTATCAATGCTTGTCACGCGGTACGGCAAAGTGCGCTGTAACAAATGCCAATCACGTGCCCTTATAATGTAATAGAGCGCTCGAACGCAGATGCCCGCGCGCAACAGCGTTTCGTGTAACCGCATTTTCACATTGTTCTGACTAGCGACGTAATGTGCTCATGGGCAGAGCTGAGCACATTGTTTTTCTCAGTGTTTAGTTGCAGAATGTTGCAAAAAAGCAAATACACGTTGACAAGTCATGTTTTAGACAATGTCCCTCACTGTTAACAAATGCCCGTTGTGTGCCAAAAAAGATCCTCGACATTATCGATTGTACTTTGAAGAAAGATTATCAGATTTTAATGATGACACAACTGGCCATCAAACGATTATTAGAGTTTTCACCTTACCCACTGTGTGTTTTTGCTCTACATGGGAAACTAAAATACATGAAGTAGACGTTGAAATTAACAAACAAACGTCAAAACCATCCCGACATTATCAAATGTAACTTGAAAAAAATGACTTAGTTTCGCGTACAAACAAGTATAGATATAAAACAAGTTATGTTATGTGTTAAGACCGACCTTTCCCTTGCGTAAATTTTCGCAAATGTATTTTCTTGGAACAAGAATTAGTAGCCTTACTGGTAGCTAACACGACGCTGTCCAAGAATTTGGTACAATGATTAACGACACGCTGATAGAATCGTCGTGGAGGATTAAGCAGCAAAGTCGTATGTTCTGCTGTGTCAATGAGAGATTGATGGACTGAAGCGCTGGAGTGTTAAGCGCTAAATCAAGCAAGCCAGCAACCAGCTTGGTCTGTCCCCCTCACTACACCGTGTCTCAGAAAAAAAAACAGTCAAAATTGTTTTTGTCATAACTTTGTTAAATGTTTACTTAATGTGACACTTTTTGGCATGAAGATGGCCAAGACGATAAAATTATGCAAAGTGCACTCACTTTGCACCTTTCCATATTTGTCAACGCACTACTGTGTGAAACATAGATGTTCCAAATTGTTGCATAACGCTGAGTTATTTTCCAAGAAAACGCTGTAACAACTTAATTAAGCACAAAGTAATATTCAGTGTAAATTATTTAACACAATTATAAGTTTGTATAACAACTTGCTTGCAAATCATCAAAGTGGGTTCCACATACAAAGACAATGGTGTAGATGCAACGTCATTGACTGATAGCGGAATCATCGACTGACTGATCAAACGGCATTCACTCATTGATTAGACGTTTTAAAGCTTATCAGTCAGCTATTTTGTTGTCTGTTATTTTCACCATAAAATATTTGATACCACAAAATTTTTAAATCGCGTAGCACCTATTGTCAAATTGATGATGCAAAGGTGAACAATCTGATACAAATAATTACCACGTAATGGAACAATTTGGAGCATCTGTGTTTCACACGGTAGTGCGTTGACGTAAATTAGGCGAAGTGGAAATAGACTACACCTCACATAATTCTATTGTTTCAGCCATGTGTGTGCCAAAAATTATCAAAGTTGGTTAAAATTTAACAAAGTTATGATAAAAACAATTTTGACTGTTTTTGAGACACGTTGTAGTTACCCTACGGTAGATTGATTGGTGTTGGCTTGAATTAGTCTATGAACGTTGATAAGTAATTTGTCAAGCTATTATGATGATGACGACGTTGTTATTGACACATGTCCAACAATTTCGTTACGCGTACAGCAAAATCTCTGCTTTAACTTGTGGCATGCAGGGCCCGCTGAATTAACTGTATAGGTTCGGGGATCGTACGATGGGTAATAACTACATTGTAATAAAACAAGTGTCTGACTTAAGGCGCGTACAGAGCGAAGTAACTGAACTGAACTGAACTGAACTAACCAGTGGACGAGTTCAATTGAATTTAGTTCAGTTACGTCGCTTTGTACGCATCTTTAGATGCAGGCAGCCGTTAGCTGAAAGGTGCATAAAATAGACATCGCAAGATCTTCTGTCGTTATCTTTTTTTCTGCAAGGTCAATTTTTTTTCAAAAATTATACTACTTTTTTAGATATCGTGCATCTCTTCGGATAGATTTTACGGATATGTAAATTTTCTGACGTATTTTTTGTTTAAGCTAATTTTTTTCCAGTTTTAGTTTTAGTTGTCTATCTCAGGCTTTTATCTGCCGATTTTGCCTCATAACCGTCTGTTTCTAAATTTTAAAAATGTTTCATGTAACAGTACCTTTATTTTAGTTTTTTTATTTTACTTTTATTTTTAACATTTTTTTGTTTATTTTTTAGTTATGTGTTTGTCTACCAGTTTTTCGGTGTTTTCATAAGTCTTGGATTCAGTCTGTCTTTTCGTATGACTGGACAATTAATTCTGAACTATATTTTGCTCTTTAGACTATTTTACAAGCAGACATGTAGACAGACTGACCGATTGATTGATTGACTGATTAAATGGATGAACAAATTACTTGTTTAAACTATTCGAGTTGAAAAGGCAGCCGTGAATACTCGGCCCAGCTCTGTCAGTTATCAGCTGCAGGGAAATTGAAATTAGCAGCTTGGTCATCGTACGAAAAATAAACGGCGCTCTTCCAGTCTTTTGTACGGCGACCTCGCGATGCCGTTGCAAGCTGCTGCAGAGGTGATAATTAACCCGGATGAGTTTTTTTCGTGAAAATCGTCGAGGCGCGCGAACGAAAGAGGAAGACGATAGCGACGCCGCCCGGGAAAATAGATGCTCGTGATACATCCGCCTCAGCCGCCGCCGTATTTTATCAATATTTAACAACCAGTTGCCCGCATCGTCCATTAAGTCGCAGTATTCAGCTGCGCGCGCGTTGTGCTGCCGCGTGCAGTTGCGGAAGCTAGGATGAGGATTATTCGAGACTCAGAAAGATGATCGACTGGCGGGGCCGGAACAAGAGATTTACTGAGCATGATTCGACAAAAGCTCGGCGATATTTTTCACCGAAACGCTCGCCTAACGTCCACTGTTCTTCAGGATTTTTGTCTGCTATAGCAACAGTGACTGAGTAAATCACGGCTGAGCAGTAACTAGTAAGTAGATTTCATAATCGCCACCATGAATCCGTGATGCATGTCACTGGGGCGACTGAAATCGCGAGACCTGACATCGCGAGACCATGAATTCGTGGGGACTGACTGACATCGCGAGAATGGACAACGTGGCACCAGATCGCATGGGTGGAAATCGCGAGACAACGCGAAGTAACGCTAAATGACGCATAAAATTAACTTTAATTCCACGTAACTCGTAGTCAGTTAAACATTGAATGAACTTTGACAAAATAGCACAACACAGCAGTATTATATAAAACATTCTATAAACTATGATACGCGATTATTTATTATAATAAGGGCATAAAGAATAGCAAAATCAGTCAGTTCAACATTGAGTAAACTGTGAAACGGGTTTAGTTAGGAAAATATCAGCAAAATAGCGCAATACACATGGTCTTCTCTGTTTTCTTTTTAATATTGTCTTTTAGCTTAGGTTTTTTAGTAATTAGTTTCTGCATTCTATTGTACTTTTTTTATTGTATGCTGCATTTTATTGCAATTAAAGATTATTATAATTATATAAAACCTTCTTCCAGTAAAACGTTAAACGTCTCCATCGTACGCTGTCCACGAGAAAATGCGCATAACGCACGTAATAATAACTATGCAAAGACATTTGCGGCCGCCTGGCCACGCTTCATTGGTCGGACTGACAGTACTGTCTATGCTCGCTGATGAAGGGACCCTTTTTGCTCAACTTCTGATCTGGTGCCGCGTTGTCAAGTCTCGCGATGTCCACCTTTGCGATCTGGTACCGCAATGTCAGGTCTCGCGATTTCAGCGCCCTCCATGTCATTCGTCATCAACGCGGGCCGACATATTTCAGCAATGTCGTAAGATTTAACAGTGAAAAATCTGGACGCCGACAGCTCCGTTCCTCTACAACCAACGCAGCTGCCGGCGTCCAGATTATTTACTGTTAAATTCACGACAACGCAGCTGTACAGTTGTCGTGAGGACACGGACCCAGTTCGGGAAGCGCGCCTTCTTCGTCAGCAGTCCAAAAATCTGGAACCAGATTCCTCCCCACATCAGGAACCTTCATCTGCTCCGGCTTTGCGCAAAGCTCTTACGATTTCAATTTTTCCAGTCTTGAGGTTTCTATTAAACACACGAAGCTTTATTTATCATGAAACATGATAGAAACAAATAATAAGTGCAAATAATAAAAGCACAGCTTAAGCCTAAGTAAACTTAATTAACAGAACACAACAAACTGTCAGACTTGTCAAAACTGGTTAAAAATTTATGTGTCCGCTTAGCTATTATATCAGATACTGAATGAAAATTAAAATAACAGTGGCAATCTTCAGTTACACGCACGCAACGTACGCAACGCAACTGTAGCTGACGCAAAGACCACTTTCTGACGGTTGCGACAGCCTACGTCAGCTGTGCTTGTTGTGTTGCTGAAATTTATTATACCAAATCAGTTGTTAATCAAAACCGACAGAAGTCAAGAGGGATTCCTACTTAATTAACATTGTTACTTACTTAATGATTAAACAAGTGCGCTAATGAGAAGGACGTGTACATGATGCTTGCCAGGTCGGCACGATGAGCGTGCGTCGATGACTTGTGACCACCACACATGTCCGCCCCATACCGAGTGCGTCGTCAACAGCGACGGTCACGTGACTTGTGAATGCCCCGCGTGTCTCGACGAAGCATATCAGCCGGTAGGTTTGTCGGCATATGCACATGCTTTGTCTTAGCTATCGCAGAGGCGTCTGTCTGTCTTTGTGTGTGTTCGTCTGTCACACTCTGCAATTCAGTCAAAACGACGCAAACTAGGATCACGCAATCTGTAATGTCTGCTCCGTGTACTTTACTTATTTCGCATTGTAACGCTACATCGAAAAAATGAATAATAAGATTTGTCGCTCCCTGTCTTTTCTGTGTATCATAACTACGGTATTCATTATTTTTATGTAAGTATTCATTGCCGTCGCCACAGGAAGCAAGTTTTTCAAAGCTGTTTGTCTCCTAAGCTAGTCGAAAAGTTATACAAAAGGATTTTGTTTAATGAAAATTTCGCATGCGCTGATGTGGCTCAACGCGGAATCGATCATATTGGCAATCCGGAACCTGGATTCGGAACGTGATTAATCGATCAAAGCGTATTTATATAGCGCGATATAAACGCACGTTAGTCGGTTGACGAAGGTTCGTGCTCAGCGAGTGCTTTTACACTGTGTCTCAAAAAACACCTTTGACATTTTCGACCGTAACTTAAAAACCAATTACCAGATTTTAATAATTTTTAGTACAAATATTTATGACACAACTTGCCATCAAATGACCGTTCAGTTTCTCATCTCACCTTATGTATGCTTTTTGCACTACTTAGGGAAAGCAGATCAAGCGAAGTATGTGTTAAAATAAACAGAAAACTTGAAAAACATTCCCAACAATATCGATCGTGCCTTAAATAAAAATTAGCAGATTTTAATAATATTTGGCAGAAATATTTTCGACATAACTGGTTATTAAATAATTTAAGTGTTTTAGTTTTTTACCTCACCCAACGTCTGCTTTTGCACTACCTAGGGGAAACCAGACCAAGCATAATACGTGTTAAAATGAATAAAAAAACGTCAATAAATTCTATCTATGCTAATTTGTGGGCCCCAACAACAGGTCTATTGCAGGGTTTGACTGTCTTGCAGCAGCGTGTTTACCAGATGAAGTTTAGGAATGTTTGCGAAGTCAAGATGCTACCGGTACAGCCTGGATTGGTCTGGAGCTGATCATTCACGATATTGCTGTCAATGAATGGAGAAAGCGTCTCCTTGCCTGTGTTCGCATAGTGGGCCAACACTTCAAGCAATTTAATGCAGGCAGTTGAAAAATGGACAACTATATGAAATGTCAGCCACAGTGCCAGAAATGTGACAAAATGTGTTTTACGTGTTATGTTAATTAAGCAATCATATTGCATTGAATAAAAAGTGATATCTCGCTGGTTGTGCTTTCTCCAGGTAGTGCAGAAACAAACGTTGAGTGAGGTGGATAATAGGATGGTCGTTTGATGGCAAGTTGTGTCAGAAACATTCGTGCGAAAAAATTATCTGAATTTGGTAATTGATTTTTAAGTTACAGTCGAAAATGTCGGGGATGTTTTTTGAGACACAGTGTAATTAATTATGTTATTTTACAATTTCGTATTGTTAGTTACGAGCTTTTTTCAGCGCAGAGTAGTGTTTATTTTTTATAAGTATTATAATTATTATTGTTCGATAAGCTGTCAGTCACTATTTATGTATTTCTGATCTGTATAGGTGTGCGGCAGTGATCGTTTGTCATACAGTAGTCCGTGTCATCTCAAAGCCGACAACTGCAAACGTTCGACCAATATCACCATTCTCTACGCCGGTCTCTGCCGACCCGGTCAGCCAACAATCGCAGTATCTGATAGTGTGTTTTATCATAGACAATAAATGAACAAATTAACTAGTCCGCATTATGACCATTTCAGACAAAATTTCTGTAGCTTAATATTTTAGCTCTAGGGAATTGAGTACTGGGGGCTTTAAAAAATAACGAATAAATGAATATGAATGTAGTAGGCCTAAATGAAATGAATGTCCATCACGCAAAGTCTTCAGATATCGACGCTTTACGACTTTGGTTGCGTTATAGAGCGTGCCCTGACAACTCCGGTATAAAGCTGGCTTGGTCCTTTGTGGGTACATAACATGAACGTAAAGTCTTTCTCGAGCCATAAGGCTTATAGGGCGGGGCTGATCTCTGTTTTTAGCCCTTAGTTTACACTGCGAGACCAGAGACACGGGGCTAGAGCATCGCGCGATGTGCTCGTTTACGTCCCAGCTTTCGCCGGTACTCATTGCGCCTACCCACCCAGGGAGAAATGGCCAGGCTGAATAACCAAGTCCCCACCTGCTATGCTTAATTTTATTTACGGCTTTTATTACGCTCAGTCGCAAGTTTTACGCACAGCTTCGTTTTCACTTGTCTCTCTTATTTACTGACTGCAATTAGCGTATTAGACATAATCCTATTAAATTAACACTATCTTCCGTAAAATGATTGAGAAAAATCTACAAGTCTCGTAGACGGACAGGCGATGTGGGTGTGACTACGATGAAAGATGTAGGTCTGCTTATTGTTTGTTTGTGACGTTTTGATGCGGCAGCTGGCGACCGTGGCGACGTGAGACGGCCTGCTAGTGACGTAGATAAACAGTTGTGTGACGGAAAGCAGCCGGCCGTTGACATGACAACAGGCCGCATGTACGACTGTGACGTCACGACAACCTGCCCGTCGTTGACTTCTTGCCACGACAACAGCAACAACAGCAAACCGTGTTCGTTATGGCAACGAGTATCCGGATGTACGACTGTGACGCGTGTCCGGCGTCATCCTACTGTCATCGCTTGGCAACGTCATCTGCCTGCTGCTGGATCGGTAATTATCAGCTCGCCACGACCATTATTTTCGTCTCTAAACAGTGGCGTCTTAGCATATGGGGACAGCAGAGCCACTCCCCTTCCCGAAAATTTTGTATTAGAAAATTTTGGTTTTAAATGTTGAAAATGTGGGGATAAAAATTCCCATTTTGAAAAATGGGGGCAAAAATAGAATGTCGAGATTCTTATCTGTTGGATAATAATGCCCATTTTGGGACAGTTTAAGAACAAAATTAAAATTTTGAACACCCTCTGTCGGACAATTGCAACTTCCTGCCTTCTACTTTATGACCCACGACGCCGCTGCATGCAATTTCAAACATTACAAATCCCATCACACACTTGTCAAGTTGATTCAACTTTAATCTCTGTAATAAAATAACGCCCTGCTATCTCAGCGTTTACCGTGCGATGCTAATCGTCAGTAATTTCACTGACCACAGGAACGTATTCCGCGACCGTAAATAAAATATCGGTCTCCGTCCTCGTGATAAAAACAATCAACTTGGTAATGTTTCCGACGATAAAATAACACGTTACGCTGTAACATAACTAACTAGCTAAATTGCGTCTAAAGTTTAGTAATTTTCATTTGGGAGTAGGTCGCCGATGTTGGGGCTCCGACGAACGAAGGCCTTAAGCTGTTAGTGAAATTCCTTTTTAAGGAAGGAAATTTACAAAATCCATCTTTATAGACGGACGGACAGACAACTTGCGGTTGGAATATCGTGCTTAGAGAGATGAAACGTTACGTTATTTTGTGCGGCTTTACCAAAAAGCTAGTGTGTTGTATTGATTATTTTGTTTACTTAAGTCATTCATTCATTCATTCATTTTATTCTTTAAAAAAAAGCTGACAAACGCAGCTTCTGAAAAATATAGTCAGTAACCAAGTAAAGCAAATCTAACATAGGCATAGTTGTGTGTTTTTTAATTATTTGCATTTAGCCTCTGTTTCTACCATGTTTATGGTGAATAAAGCTTCGTGTGTATACAATTATTGGTTCTAGGGATACGCATGTCTATGATTCTCCGGCGGGACATTATCGCATGCCGCACGCCACCGGCTTGCGAACCGAAGCGTTACGTTGTCTCGCTTAACGACGTCCCATATAAAGCAACAAAGCTAAAAAAAACTAATGCGCATAATCACAGGCTGAACGGTAGTTCAAGCCCTGTGTTAACGGCGACTTCTCTTTCTTACGGGAAAACCAAAAATTCGACCCCCCACAGAATCAAAACCCCTGATCTGATTGAGATGAAATTTGGCACGGTTGACTACGTCGGCGAGTTGACCCCTCACGCAAAATTTCATGTAAATCCCTCCAAGGGGGCTTCCCGGCAAATGGGTGAAATATACGCAAAAATTTTTATATCCATATACCTTTTTTTCTTCAACTCACCTACAGGTCAGACCCTTCGGCGGATTTTTGCGCGCGATGGCTCAAACGACGCGGTCTCGCGCAAGGATGTGCCTTTTGGGGGTTAAA
>Ga0209367_1000319_pt1 | contig 43805 bp, 24 predicted proteins | sample WorMetLIZISLAND2_FD_187412 | JGI IMG/M metagenome (GOLD analysis project Ga0209367, IMG submission 187412) | Marine gutless worms symbiont microbial communities from Max Planck institute for Marine Microbiology, Germany - Olavius geniculatus... ... | reverse complement strand
AATATCGTAAGCCCGTAACACACTACGATATTGAGTACTTTTTGACGATTTTCTCAGCTAATCATTATTATTATTAGGCACAGTTTGTTGGAGTTATTTCAAAACGTAATAGGGGTCCGGTTTTTTTTGAGACACAGTGTAGTATTAGTAGGGCCTAGATGTTCTTTTAATCCAGGTGTGTTTTCCACAGAATGTGATTGTAGCTTATATCAAATGCTTGTCATTGTATCTGTGTACTTTATAATGTGTTGGGCTAAAAACACCTGCACTGTTTTTGAGTGATAATAACTGAACTGAAATCTTAGTTCAGTTGCATTGCACTCTAGTTTAGTACATTTTTATGCACGAGAGCTAGCCTAGCTATAGCGCGTATTAGCTATGGTAATTCTGTCTTGGTGTCTGTCACAACCGGGTATCGATCGGAGCCCAGGTAAGATAGAGACTTCCGGTTTCACTATATGATAGCTTGGAGTCTCTAATATTTTGTGACAAAATTTCATGCCACTGGGTGAAGGGGGTCCCCACGAACGAGGGGGAGGAAGAGGGACACCCCCTTAATAAGTGTTATTTTACTGTTATTGGCTCATCTAACGTGAAAATGGTTGCAGATAGGCACAGACTTACTGCTTATCATAACAAGCACTGGCAACGAGCTTTTTAGAAATGTCAACATCGATGACCTTGAATGACCTTGAACCCCCACAATATGGGATTTTAGTGAATTTTTTTGCGACTTCGGGCTGCGAAATGCATTTCAAGAGTGAATTGCACCAAAATGGCTGGAGATAGCCCAAGACAACCTGCATGTGAAATTTTCAGCGTTGAATGTAGATTTTAGCAATTTAAGTCTGGACCCTCTAGGTTCAAGGAGACCTGCACACGCAGGTGTCAAATAGGGGTTCCTCTCTTGAAAAGTGGTTATTTATCCGCTGCTGGCTAGTCTAATGTGAAAATGGTTGCAGATAGGCACAGACATGCTGTTTAACATAACCAGCACTGGCGACGAGGTTCCTAAGATTGTCAACATTGATGACCTTGATTGACCTTGAAGCCAAAAATAAGGGTTTTTAGTGATTTTTTGGCAATTCTTGGCTGCAAAAGAGTGAATTGCGCCGAAATGGATGGAGATAGACCAAGATTACCTGCGAACAGGAACTGCTATAGGCTCTTGCACATCTCATGAGCATTAGCTTAGATTTCTTGTTTATTTGTACACACTTTTATGCTGTGTTCCAGAAAAAAGGAAGCCACTTTAATTTTTTGAATAGGTTCATGAAAGATTGGCCAATATCAGTAATTTTTTGCATGCAACATTGAGAAAAAAATGTGACTTAAAAACTGTAATTTTGCCCACCTCACTTTAATACTGTTCCTACACTATTTTGTGAAATGCATGAATCATAGTTTGACTTTTTACAACAATTTATTCATACAGGGTAGCGCATGGGTTGGCTCAGAAAATCATTGAGACTACAAACTTGTTGAAAATCTGGTTACTTATTTAACATTAAATGCATTCATTTTAAGGCTTTCTTTTTTGGAATACAGTGTATTTGTTGCTGTGTGTGACAGACTATGAGATGTCGCTGGTGTCCAGTATGTGCCTTTGTTGTCTTGGTCCTGACTGTTGTACATTGGCCACTTGTGACTCCAGTGATATCAGTCTACTTTTCATTCGGCGTCATGTCCGAGCGATGACTAAAAGTCCTCGACTTCTTTCGTTGTTGCTGTCATTTGCCAAACCATCTTGCTTGGACCAGATGAGGGTCGGTTTTACACATGTTTGTTGACCTTGATTTGTTAGTAAGTCAGTAAGTAAGGCAGCTTAAGAGGCACAGTCTACCAGTTAGCCACAACCTGAGCACCTCACCAAAAACGTCTAGCTAGCAGTTGACTGAACTGTTCAAAGCTAATGTCAGTTTGTTTCAGATGAGGTGAAAGATTGTTCTACAGCCCTGGAGCTGCAGCAGCGAAATATCTGTCTCTGTTTGTGTCAATAAATGTTGTTTATACCTGGTACTGGTTTTGACTGAATGCACGCCAGTTTATAGCTGACATTTTCTTTTGAAGTATGTGCATAAATATACTGAATTTGTCGAAGTATGTGTTGAAATACGCATCATATATGCTGATGATGGATAATGTAAGGGATCTCTTTTCTCAGACAGTTCATATGTGTGCATACAGAAGTGTACGTTGCTGGTGTACACACCTGTGTATGTGTACTGTACGTACTGTGTGTACAGAAGTGTACAGTGCTGTCGTACACACCTCGTCATCCTGACGTATACGCCACTATGGATGCCACCAGTAATACAGATCTGGTGGTTCGGCCGGTGACTGTACGTGTCAATTTAACTGACAAGCTTTCAGCATCTGTCCACACTGGCACATCCACCAGCATTCAACAGCTTGGTGGCATCAAGTGCTTTCTCTTTCTTTACGCTAAAGTTTGTATCATCGCTTTGGATTATTGCTGAAATGAAAAATATGCTTACTCTGCAGTGTTTGTTCTGTGTCGGGTGGCACGTTAAACCTCTCACTCACTCACTCACTCACTAATAAACCCATTATTGATCTTGTCTTTCTATCTGTCTGTGTGTGTGTTTCGTTCAGGCTGTGACTCAAAAACAAAAAGACGTAGAAAACTTAATAGGTGTGAACATTCCCCAGGACAGGACTGTCCAAGTTTTTACGAGCAACAGCATCTACTGCTGTAGTGTGTCTTAGCCATCACAATTCTGTCTCTGTCTGTCTGTCTGTCCGTCTGTCACACGGGTGGATCAGTCAAAAACAGTGCAAGCTAGGATCACCAAATTTTTACCATCAGATGCCTGGAAGACTGTAGTTTCAGGAGCCATAAAGCTTTTCCATAACTTCGAAATGGGTCACCCCGAACAAGGGCACTAAATGAGAGAGGGGTAAGGAAAATTTGCCATTTCCAGCCGACACAGCATTGGCAGAGCGAGACAGGTCACGCCTTCTGGTGGCACCCTCTGGCGACTGTAAAAGAGTGGGTGAGTGAGTAGGGTTTAACGTCTCGCCCGACACAGTAACTGTAAAAGAAACATGGTTGCTAGGATGGGTGAACTTAGATTTTGTTTTACTGGGCTTTCAAACATGCACCACTGTTGCAAGTTTCCCTTTGCGTTAGCTGGGCTTTTCTTGTTAGTTTGAAAGATCATTGGTTAGGATTGAGATCAGGGTCAGAGTTGTGCAAGTCTAGGTGGACGGCAGTTTTAGTTAGTTATTTACGTGCAACAGCAGTAGTGCTAAGCATGTACAAGCTATCATAATTCTGTCTATTTCAAGAGTGAATTGTGCCAAAGTCACTGGAGATGAACCAAAAGAAACTGTGCAAGTAATTTTAAGCATTAACGTAGATTTTAACATTTTAGGTTTTGACACTCTAGGTTCCGGGAGTTCTTCATTTGGGGACATTAAATATGGTTATTCCTTTAAAATGTGTGGTTTTTGTTACTACTGCTATTTCTTGTTATATCTTTGCTGTAAACCACTGGTGACTTTATGTAGGTGGTTGTTTTCTGATTGACTGGTCAACTGATGTTGATTTGAGACGTCGAAGTGTTGTCTTTTGTTGGTAGGTTGTGGAGCAGCAAAGATCACAACGTGAACAGGTGAAGGCTTTGCGGCTGATATTTAAGCTGATTCAACGTGACGTCCAGTTGCTCCGTGAATTCATCGACTGTGATGGCTATGCGATGATTGCAAAAGTTTGCATGACAAACAGGTGCATTGTGGGACATGAGCTTGTCAAGGTCAGCAACAGAGCTTTGCTCAACTTGTATTGCATGGCACACTTTTATACTGACTTCTCACGTTTCTGATTGTCTTGTCAGAAACATTTTCGGCTGCTACGCTAATCAGTAAACATTGGACAAGTAGGCCTAATACGACAAATAACATCAAATGAAGAAGGCTTTAGACTATGTTAGTGATTACCGTCTAAAGTCAGCTTGTAAGGACGCCATATACAAGCCCCATCTAAGGTTACCCAAATGATTTTTGCTGTTTTAGAGGACTGATATCATCACATGGTCCTTACACACAATTGTAAACTGGTAAGTTTTTTTTACATATATCATATTTTAAAGCTACAGTGCGTCAAATTTGATTTTGGCTGTGACTCCACCCTAGACCCCGCTGGGGGAGCTCAAGCCACTTCCCTAGATCCCCTAGCTGTATTCTAGGGATCCTACTTTTAAGGGGAGGGATTTAAAGGAAGGAAATAGACAAAAAGGGGAAAGGAAGTGAGGGTTAAAAAGGGAGAAAAATGAGGGGACGAAAAAAAAAGAAGGGAAGGGAAGGGAAGTGAGGCGAGGATCCCAATTCGCTATGCCACTGGGTCAGGTCACTGAGGTGAACCTTTCGCAGCGTCTGGGACTTTGGGTGACCTGACTTGGCTGGAAGATTTTCTGACCTCAAAATGACTGCTCTGGCGCTGCCACTGTATGTATTATGGGTCTTGCCCGCTCGTCTGTCTATCTATCTGTCTGCCTGTGTTTCTGTCTGTGTTTCTGTCTGTCCATCTCTTTCTGCCATTAACGATACTCACTCGAATACAAGGAAGTGAACAGCCAGAATTGGTGTGAACATTTGGTGTGAACATTTACCACAGCAGGAGTAATCAGTGTGCCAGATTGACAGTTTATAACCCAAAAGGTCAAAGATCAGGGTTACAGTTAAATTATGATTATGTTGGTTGTGGCAGATGTTGATCAAGGCAGCGATGACTGAGTCGGTAGTGTGTTGAAATGAGTCTGAATGGTGCCGCTTCATGAGACCTGATCACATTGGTGTGCTGTATTACTCGTCATGTTTTACTGATGCATATATTAGTAGATGTCTGTGGGGCAGGTATTGTTCGAGGCTGCTGTGACGGAGTCGGTGGTCTGTTGGAGTGAGTCTGAACGTTGCTACTACGTGAGTCACGGTCAGGATCTTAGTTCTACTAGACGATATACTAGTTAATAGATTTTTGTGTTTATATTTTTTATTAATGTCATTTTTGTTTAAAAATAAATGTATGCTTAAGTTATCGAGAGACGGTCAGGTCATGAATAAACTTGCAGTTTGTCTTGTTATTTTGATATTATTTTCCAGTTATATTAGTACTTATTTGATTTCTTTATTATCTGTTTTTGCTTGTGCTTGTAAAAGTTATATTTCTAGAGAACTGGGTTATTGTTATTTAAAGATGAAGTTAATGTACTGAGTGAGCATTTTATTGGTGATATATGAAGCATATTTAATAGCTCACAATGGTTGTGTGATTTACGCTTGATCAAGATCACGCCGCAGTGCTGTGTGACACACGTTGTGTGATGAAGCTGTTACTGTGCTGGCGTCTCTGGGAGTCGGCTGCCGACAGCGTCTGGCTGTTGGCGCTGGATGCACTCAGTAGTCTGCTGCGACTGGATCACCCGCATCAGCGCTATAATCTCACTCAGCTCTCTGATGCCGGACTCACTGCCAGGATACTCGACATCTGGAAGGTCCGTCTGTCTGTCCACCTTTACGACTGTGAATAACAGTTGAAGGTTGTGCAGATAGCTCTTAAAGGTTAAGTCACATGAAAAAACGATATAGGCTAAATATGTGTAAAATGTAACACTAATTAATAATACGCTGATTTAATGAAATGAAAACATCGCATTGAAGTAATTTTCAGAGCAATATGTTGTGCCAGCTGAACGCATCCAAACATGCCAGAATAACTGATGACGTCACTTTCAGGACGCTTTGTTGTCAAACTGACATTCGCATTGAAAACGTAGTAAACCCATCAGTTTTACTGAGAATAATGTTGCATTTATTGTACAAATAATGATGCATAGGTGACATCAGAAATTACGTCATTGTTTATTTGTTCACTACTAGAGGTGTGCGGTTAGTAAAATTAACATGGTGGTTTTTAGTGGGTTAGCTACTGATGAAAATTTTGGCTTTTTTTGAGGCTATTTGACCGTAAATTGAGCTGCATTTGATCTCAAGGCAACAAAACTAGTTAGCAGCCATCCTTCAGATGACATCACAGTTCCGAACATGGCCTAAGTTGTGAAAAGGGAAAAGTGAGTACTTTAAACCTGATTTTTTGATGTATTAGCAACCGGAAAATTAATGAATTTTGACAATTAGCATTTGATAAAGCCAACTAGTGCTTTATTACAGTTACGTAAACCGGCGTGACTTGGTCTTTAATGGTAAGCCCTCACAGAGCTGTGGTTCGTCACCGGCCATGTGGGTTCACAGTGTTACCAGAAAATGACTAAAGTGGCATACAAGAACATCGAAAACGGCCCACGTGGCAAGTCCTAAATGGCCAATAATGGGATTGAATGTTAGAGAGCGTTTTTGCAAGTGAAAACGTGAATAAACTGCCAGTTTGACATAAAAAAATAACAGCACTAATCCTTATGTCTAATTGTAGACGACGTATGCAGATGATAAGCACCTACTCTACATGTTACTTGTGTATTGTGCTAATGTAAAGTAAAAAGAAGTCCTTGAACCTAGGCCCATGGGGTGGCACTGATTCCTGCCTTCTTAGCCTTCATCCAGACACTAGTTTACAGTGTGGGGTGGCTATGGTGCATTGCATGGTGTGCCTGTTTACCTTCCAGCTTTATCTGGCACTCATCGTGCCTATCGACTGAGGATGGCTGGACTGAGTTGATCTGGGTGGCTGGTAACATACCAAAATGGTTTACCGGTTTGCCAACAGCCAGTCACCCATCCAAGTACTAATTCGGCCCGGCATTGATTAACTTTGTTGGTGTGAGTGGTTGATGTTTGTAGGAGCGGGTGCAGGGGTGCTGTAAGCAAATGCCTAGCCAGTTTGTGATGCAATTCTGGCATTGTTCCATGTGGTTATTAAACGCTGTTGTTGTCACTGACGACGTCGTGCCACTAAGGCTACAAGGCTGAGTTGCCTGAGCTAATGTGTGGTTGTTAATTGTAGGAGCAAGTGCAGGAGTGTTGCAAGCCAATGTCTCAGCCAGTCTGTGATGCAATGCTGCAGTTAGTCCGTGTGGTGATTAAACACAACGTTGTTATCGATGACGTGGTGCATGTCTGTGACTTCCTGTTACTGATGCATCCTGCCACGGCTTCCTACGTCCCTCAGAACAGACGAGCCTTTTACTTCCACAACAAATGGAGTCAGTAGCTTTCTGCGGTGTCATGGCAGAGGGAGAGCAAGTTGCCCACCCTAAATTTTTTCTTGGTTGGAAAATTGGCAGAAAAGCTTTTTCTTGTTCGAAAATTGTCATCAAAAAAAGCAAAATTTGGGGAAGTTTAGAGACAAAGCTGGATTTTGAGCATTTGTAATTTCTTCTGTCATAAATTTGTACCATTTGTTGTAAAATTGCAATTTTTTACCCAACCTACGTTTTTAGCCCACGACGCCACTGGTAGCTTGCTAAAACATTTGCATGCTCTAAGGCTTTTGACATACTTTTTGATAAGTTATCTTCTGTGATTGATATATAGATGTTGTAATTCACCCACATTTCCGAACTGTTAACAGATTTTTTTTGCTTGCAGTTTTTCTCATTTATGTTTAAGTTGTTTTTTTATCGGATGCATCTTTGCTAAGGCAGAGGCATCTGTCTGTGCGTTTGTATGTTTGTCTGTTTCACTTTGCGACCCTATCAAAATGACGTAAGCTAGGATCATGAAATTTTTATTGTCAGTTTTGTGGAAGAGTGTAGTTTTAGGGTTCATTTTTTTTAAATTTAAAAAAGCTTTTCTCGAGGGCGTTAAATGAAATGAGGGTAGGGAAAAATTGGCCACGCTCACAATGACAATGCAACATTTTGTGACTTTGCCTTTTGTATTAGTTTTCTGCTGATACAATTTGTCGAGCTAAAGTTTAGTCTAAGTACATATTTTTGGAAAAAAGAAGTGATTTTGCCGAGCCTTTTGCTGAGTGGAAACTAAGTCCCAGGTTTCCGCTGAAAAAAAAGCTTAGTGAAAGTCTAAAATCCAAAAGAGTGGTGTCTAAGTACTTTGGTTTGAGTAGGCCTACAAACTTTAGTGTTTGCTTTTTGGTTTCTCTCAGCAAATAATCTGAGCGAAATCTAAGTCGAAAAATTAAAGGCCAAGTCACACGAAAAACAATATTGGCTAAATATGTGTAGAATGTAACAGTAATTAACAATAGGCTGATCAATTGAAATGAAAACATCGCTTTGAAGTAATTTTACCACAAATATGTTTTGCCAGCCGTACGCACTCGAACGGGCCACAAATACTGATGACGTCACTTACAGGACGCTTGGTTGACAAACTGACATTCGCAGTGAAAACAGTAAATCCGTTGGTTTTACTCAGAATAATGTCTGATTTATAGTACAATTAGTGACATCAGAAATTATGTCATTGTTTATCTGTTCACTACCAGAGGTGTGCAGTTTGTAAAATTAACAATGTGCTGGAATGTTGTGGTTTTTAGTAGGTTAACTACTGATGAAAAATTTGGCTTTTTCGAGGCTATTTGGCCGTAAATTAAGCGCATTTGATTTCAAGACAGTAAAGCTAGTTAGCAACCCTTCTGCAGATGACGTCACAGTTTTGATAATGACCGAAGCCATGAAAAGGGAAAAGTGAGAACTTTAAACCTGATTTTTTGGATATTAAGATGTATTAGCAACTGGAAGATTAATGAATATTGATAAATTAGCATTTGATTAAGCTAATTAGCACTTTGTGACAGTTACATACAATGATGCGACTTGGACTTTAAGCCATTCATTTATTGTGATGTGTTGTCTTGTGACAGTTGAGTCGAGTAGCACAGTTGTGTCACATTCATCGCGGTCTGGTAGCACACTAGATAAACATCGCCTCAATGTCTACAGTGGGTTGTCTGGCCACCACATTGACGGGCACAGTGAAGACAAGACTTCAGTGTCGTCGTCCTCATGGTCGGTGGAATGCAGACTGTCCGAGCAGACGAGTGCAGCATCGGACTTGCACAGCGATGACCAAGGTGGCGGCTCGATGATGTCGTCGTCGGTAGAATGCAGATATTTGTCTGAGGAGACAAGTCGGTTGAGTGGAGAAGCATTGTTAATGCCGAGTGATGTGAGATGTGATGTTGACACTTGCCAAGGTCCAGTGTTATCAGCGGCTTACCAGACTGAACATCAAAGTACATCTGAAGCAGCTGTGTCTACGCTCAGTGCAACCGTGGACAAGACTGCTGTGTCTCAGGGTACAGCTTTGTCTGTATTCAGTGCTGGCATGGACACGATCTGTACTAAATTTGTGTCAACACTTGGTGCAGTCATTGACACAACTGATGTGTCTCAGGGAGCATCTGTCTCTACACTCGGTGGGGCCGTGGACAGAACAGATGTGTCTCAAGGGACATCTGTGTCTACACTCAGTGCAGCCATAGACAAAATTGATATGTCTCAGGGCACAGTTGTGTCTACGTCTGCAGTTGATGTAGACAGTGGTCAGTTGCTGCTGTCTGACAGTGAAGTATCTGGCACTGAAGAGCTTGTATCAGTAACTATTGATGTAATGTCAGATCAGAGCGATATAATGCCAATAGCTGACACACAAGCTATGGAGGAGTCCATTGACCATGCAGACACCATAGACAGTGAGCATATGTCCGATGTAATGGCTGAACAGTCAGCGGAATGTCAGTTGAATGATGATGTCACAAGAGATGCTGTTGAGATCTCACCGTCCAATGATAACCGGCAGTCAGACAGCTGTTCTGTATTGAGCAATTGTTCAGGTCATCAGTCAAAGCCAGACCAGTCCGTGGTGTCATCCAGTCTGAAGAGCATATCACAGAATGAAGACCACTCACTTGTTTACATCATCTCCAGTAAGTCTACTCTCGTTGGTATACTGTGAATGATATACTGTATAAGTTTATTTGCATTTGACAGACTTTTGAATAAGTTTGTGTTATTGCAGCTTACACAGTGTCGGGGTCTAGTTTTGCTAAGATTAAAGTCTGACATAATTGACTGGGAATTTCCCGACTTTGGTCTAAACTTGACGTCAGTTAGTTTATGATTTACAACTGTTATTCAGTGTGCACCTGAAAACTTGGACAGTCGCAACATGGAAACGGAACTGAAAATTTATATAAAAAGTTATCACAGAAAAACTTATAAGTACTGTAGATAAGAAAACAGCCAAATTGTCTAATAGAGCAGAGTCTTGAGGTCTTTAGTGCAAGCATTTTTTGGTTAGAAGAATTTATGAAAGAGGTGAGTTTTGAGTGCAGTAGGCTTCTACCAAGAAATGTAGGGAGTGGCTGCAAAATGTGACTGTCAAAATGCTACTTACTGTGCACAACAAGCACTCTTGCATGCATGAATAATTTTTATGAGATGGCGAAAATCGTTTTATTTTCTAGCACTTGAAAAGTACTATTTTAGCATTTTTTATAATCCCGGAAATGAGCCTGTTGAGATTCTGGATTGGTTAGAACAGCTGGGATCCCATGATTTTAGTCATTAAACTAATGTGAGGTTGTTGTTTTTTGTTTTTTTTTCTGGAATTTGATGTTATGTTTATCAGTTAAATTGAACATTGTTGTAACCTGTGGTAGATTTGCTGGGCTTGATGAGTGAGCTGATTCCATGGCTGTCAGTTTCTGAGCGAGCAAAGTTGTTCAAACTTGTGCTCAAGCCGGATGTGCTGATAGTTATGGCGAATCATTCAGCCATCGAAGTTCGCATAGCTGTCATACAGGTATAGACTACTAAATATACTGGCAGACATACAGTTGCTGGACGATTTTGCCCATACATAGCAATTCTTGGATGTTGATTGTCTTTGGACGGGTAAACCTTAAATAAAATGGTTAAATAAATTTGTGGTATTAATTATTTTACCTTAAAAATAGCAGACAACAAAATAGCTGGCTGATGAGCTTTGAAAACGTCTAATCGATAACTGAATGTCGTCTGATCGGTCGATCGTTGATTTCGTTGATTCTGCTATCAGGCAGTGGCGTTGTATTGAAACCATTGTGTCTTTGTATGGAAAGCACACTTTGGGCATGAATTCTAATAATTTGCAAGCAAGCTGTTATAGATATTTATACAGGGTGGTCCAAAAAATGGCACAAAGTTAATGACACCATAATTTTGCAACCATACGTCATAGAGTCATGTGGTTTTCAGCAAAATATTCTGAAAGAAATTTTTTACGTGGCTAAAATCAGTATCTGAATACAGCAGTTAAATATCCTTAGTTATTGCCACTAGTAATTGAACTATGCAAAACAGTATTACTCTCGACACTGCGGTCCATAAAAACGTGCCACTGTTATTTTTTCAATAGCTCAGTGAAACATTGGCCAATTTTAATAATTTTTGGCATGCGACATTAAAAAGAAACTTGACGCAAATGTTTGTAGTTTTGGCCACCTGCCCTAAGGTTGTCGCTACACTACCTTGTGAAATGAAGAAGTCGTAGTTTGACCATTGACAACAATGAATTCATACTGGGTAGTGCATGCGGCAGATCAGAAAATTACTGAGACCACAAAATCATTGAAAATCTGTTGCTTCTTCTTTATTTTAAAATTGTAAGTCGACAAACTGAAATGATACATCAACAGCGAGGGGGCCACTTGAGTCATGCAGTTACTGAACACACTGTTGGCAAATGGTGTCTACGTCTACCGCTTGCGTTTGTGATGCAGGAGGACATTTTGAGCTCATGCTGAAATGAAGATGATGTGGTGTGACATGTGTGACTTTTTGAGTGATAATAATTGCCAATTGCATTTGTTGCTATTCAGTTAATAATTTCTGAGCCGACGCATACGCTACCTGGTAGGAATTCATTGTTGTCAATGGCCAAACTGCGACTTCTGCTTTTCACACGGTAGTGTAGCGACGTCGTTAAGGTGAGGTGGCCAAAACTACGGACCTTTGCGTCAAGTTTCTTCTTAATGTTGCACCCCAAAAATTATTAAAATTGGCCAATGTTTCACGGAGCTATTGAAAATATAATAGTGGCATGTTTTTATGGATCAAGATACACTGTAGGTAATATTTTTTTTCAATAGTTCACTTGCCAGCGGCATAAACAAAGAATATTTAAGTCATGTAAAGAATTACTTTCTGAACATTTTGCTGAAAACCGCATGACTCTGTGATGTACGGTTGCAAAATTATGGTGCCATAAACTTTGTGCCGTTTTCTGGACCACCCTGTAATTTGGCTAAATAATTTACATTTTAGTATATTTTATGCTTAATTAAGTCGTTACAACGTTTACTTGAGACATCAACTCAGCGTTATTCACCGATTTGGAGCATCTATGTTTCACACGGTAGTGCACTGACACAAATTAGTTGAGGTAGAAAGTAACTGCTTTCTTACACAATTTCATCCTCTTGGCCATCTTTGTGGCAAAAATTATCAAAGTCAGTGGAAATTTGACAAGCTCATGATAAAAAACAATTTTGACTGTTGTTTTACTGAGACATGGTGTATAATTGTTATTAGAACTGAATGTAACGATTAACATTTGTTGAAGTTGATATTATATTTTTTGAATTTTTACAGATATTAGGCTCATGCATTGCGTGGTATGCCTGTTTACATCCTGGATTTTGCTGGTACTCATTGCACCTACCCACCGAGGGATGGCCAGGTTAAGTTAAACTGAGTGGCTGCTTACATACGCAGGCAGTTTACTTGCTCGCCGATGGTTACTCGTCCAATTACTAACTGAGCCCAGTGCTGATTAACTTTGTTGATGCGATCAACAACGTTACCATCTGAGCCAAATTACCACCAGTGGTCATTAGACAGAACTGTCAATATGGTAACAGTGTTAATTGTTTCGTGTGTAGTTGCTAGGTGGCTGTTTGCCACTGCTTGGTGCATCTGAGAGACGAAGCTTTGATAAGCATCACGGCTTTCATCTTCTGTCTTGTCAACTACATCATCATGCGGTCAACAAACGACTGGCAGATGTCTGCCTGCAGCTGATTCTCAGCTGCGATGACGTCACTTCTGATTCCTTGCTGTGAGTTGGCTGTTGTGTCTAGTAAGTAAGTAAGTAGTTATGTAAGTTATGTAGCATGTTAACTGTAAAAACGTCGAACATGCTTGGTGTGCTAGTAGAATGAAAAGTAGTAGGTGAAGTGTTATGAATGGCGCCCGAAGGTAGACAGAGTGTGTGTGCTGCATTTAAGAATGTTCGGATGGGTGTTTCAAGTAGATGGACAGGCATGTCCAAAAACGGCTTTCATACATAGCTGACTAGTTGACATTTTGATCTGTGGAACCTGCAGTTGACCATGGTTTGCAGATCACAGATGTTTGTGGCTGTCAATGCTGGAGACAGGTTGGCGGAGATCAGTCGACCAGGTATCCAGGAGCCATGCCGTGCTGACACTTACATACGACCATTCTGGGCTAATCTGTATTATTTTGTTGTCAATGGTACTGATGTGATTGTAGTGATGAAAGGATAGAGGTAGCTGAACCTACGGCTGTGGTGCTGCTGCTGTCGCTGCTTTACAAAGCCACCAAAGACTTGCTGCTTCTGCACACTCTGCTTCAACTTCTGCTCGATGTACGCATTTTTTTCTTACTGTACAACTTTGTATTGATTGCCGTAAGTCAGAGAATAAGCATATAATTTAAGTGACCTTAGGAAAAGTTTTACCTGGTGTGCCAAAATTGAAAACAGTGTCAGCATGATACTGTTTAGTTATTATTTTTAGTCCTCAGTCTAGTGTTTTTCAACCTTTTTGCTGCAGCGGAACCCTACACGGGCATGAAGATCACTCATGGAAGCCCATGCATTGATCTGTGAGTCCAGCGACGTATGTGAGGTTGAAGCTACAGAGTGCCTATGGACTCATTTCCCTAGCAGGGCAGAACCCCCTTGAGGACGACAAAGCAGGCAAAGATGACCAATTATACTATGAAATTTGACCGCATTAGTAGACAGCAGTACATTATCGTATTTAACCCAACACGACGGGCGAGGTGGTCGTCGACGGCCGCTTAGCCCCCGCCACCAATACAGAAAATATATCACGTGGATGCCCTCGGACTTATACACATCTTTTTAATTGTTTTTCTAGCAGAGTGTTCAAGGAATTGAATTAGCTAATGAAGTAAATGGTCAAACGATTTCGTAACCATAAACCCTAATCAATACGTTCTTCTGTTCTTCTTTCTTCATTTTCAATAATGCACTAATCCTCAAATTTGAGTAATGTCATGCATAGGGAGGCCTACGTTATAATATAGGCCTGCAATGCAAATATGCCAAGATTACTAACAACAAAAATGATTCAACACAGAAGGTGTATGCAAAACGATGCGCAAAAACACAATTTCAAACAAAAGATTCGGTGCTGGGTATTTCTATAACATTGTCTGGCGTGATTTCACATGCTAGGTTATTTTTTACTGGCCAGCTGCGGAACTTTTGGCAGATGCTCGTGGAACTCATGGGTTTTGCGGAACCCTGGTTGAAAATCACTGCCTTAGTCAGACACACTACGAGACCATGGATACAAGGCTAGTACATCACTCAATGTGCCTGATTTTTTCCTAGCTTCCGTTGCAACTTGTTGCACCTACCCGTGGAAGGATAGCCAGGCTGAATTGGCTTGGATGGCTGTGATATATAAAGATAGAATACCCGTTCTGGTGAATGGCGGCGAATGGTCTCCCATTAACGTGGCTCAGCATTAGAGTACGTTTGTTTATGCAAGTGATCACTAGCCTAAGCGAGCATTAACATGTGATGTGTTGTGTTGCAGCTGTTGTCACGTGGTGGGGGAGCTGAGCTGATGTTAGTGGAGGTCTAAGTATGACACAGCATTGTCTGGAGTGGTATAAGCTTGTACTGCTGTCATCCGTTGTAGCTGTTGTCACGTGGGGAACTAGCTGAGCTGATGTTGTCGAATGGACTGGCAGAGGTTCTGTGTAACGTGATTCATCATCTACATCGCGAGGACCACACATCGTCATTGTCATCGTCATCATTGTCATCGGCTGATTGTCTTCTGGTTCGCACTGATCTTGAGCAGCTTTTCTCTGCAATCACTCATTTTACATTTTGGTATGGATTAATCTTACAGATATCGTGACTGCTAGCGATTTTTCTTGCTTGTTTTCTGATCTCTGCACTGCAAAATATTTGCCACTTACTGAAGGCAGTATGCTGATTTCTATGGTGCATACAGCACAGGGTTTTTGAGAACTTTTTGCATGAATGTTTATGTTTAGCTTCTACTAATATTTTTGTCTAAAAACCCCAGTAGTATAGTTATTTTTGATAGAACTTTGCCCAAAAAGTGATGAGTCCATGAATCTGAATCAAGTACTACTCTAGCAAGATCTGCAAGCTGGATTACATTGTCGAAAGCATGCAAGCGGATATCAGATGCATATGCCAGAAGTTTATGTCAGATGGAAAGTTATGGAAATAAGTAAGAAACTACGTTCACATTTGTTGGCTTTTAGACACAGGCAGTACGTTCAGCTTACTCTAGTGGCAGCTGGGCTTTCTGTTTTTGTTACAAATTAGTTCTGATGTATTTTGATCTTTTTATTTTGATGTAAAGACATGCTGATTTTGAGCATATGTTCTCGATAGTTGCACATCTCACGCTTTTGTACGAGCCTCGCATGTTAATGTTGTTGTGACCTACTTGTTCTTGATCAGGACTATAAAATTGGTTTGAAAGAATTTAAGTCTCTTTAAGTCTTCTTTAAAACCTAAAAGCCTTCAAAGTCTAGATTTTAGTTATTTTATCTGTTGTGTAACTTATACTACAAATTATACTTGATTGTATATGTTACTCATACAGCTGCTGCCGATTAAAATTGTTTAATCGATTAATCTCCAATAATTAAAAATTCAACTGCTAGTTGTTATCTTTCACAAAGTAAAGCCAAATTGAAATAAAATTGATGGTGCTGCCATATGTAAACCATCTCAGTATGTAACCAGCCACCCAGGTCAACTCAGCCTGGCCATCCTTTGTAGATAAGTATAATGAGTTTCAGAGAAAGTTGAGACATACACAGGCACACCGTGTGATGTACTAGTCCTGTATCTGTGGTCTTGCAGTTAAACTGATGTGTAGCTGAAGATTTAAGGCAATGGAGATCACTGTTACCCTATTACTCTAGTAGCCTGTTATGGAGCAATATTTAGCACAGATGTGTTTGAGGCCAACATTTTCAAAGCCAAGACCAGACCAGTGGTCTTTGAGGTCAAAGTTTTTTTCTACTCTTTTCAGTTTTTTTCTAAGTTCCGGTTTTCATTATTATTCTTCATTTCTTACCTTTTCAGTTTTTCTCTCTTATTTTAGTTTACTTTCAGTCATTTTTCGAATTTTGTCAGCTATTTTGTTAGTTTTTACATTTAACAGTATTTCTATTCTCAGTATCTCTCATTTCATTTTTCTTTTAAACATTTCAGTTCTTTGTAGTTTATGTGCTAGATTAAACTGACAGTTTATTTATCAGTTTTTGAGTGCAAATTCTCCATTGTATTGTATTGTATTGTTGTATTGTCTCAGGAAGGACTTTACTTTTTTTTACAATTTCAATAGTAATTAGCTGATATTTGTGTTGTGTTTGGTTTGCAGTAGCTCTGGTGACGTCTATTCTCAGAAGTTTGATGACATGTTCGGCTTGTTACAGTCACTAGAAGCACGCCTCATTGATTTACATGGTATCTGCTTCATTTTGCTTTTATCTGTTTTAACAGCTTTCAGTATTCACTTAATCATTATATAATTATATAATCATAGTATAATCTGTATCTGATTATGGAGCAATATTTAGCACAGATGTGTTTGATGCCAACATTTTCAAAGCCAAGGCCAGACCAGTGGTCTTTGAGGTTAAAGCCAAGGCCGCTAGGAAAGTAAGTAAGTAAAGTAAGTATGACATTTTTATACTGTGCATCAAAAGCCAGTTTAATTTTATTCAAACTGTAGTGTAGCATAAGAATGCTCAAACAAACAGTTTCAGTGTTTTAGTGGTTTGTCAAACAAATACAAAAAACTCATTGCACCAAGCCACTGTCTGACCCACCCAGTATATTATTTATATTGTATAAATATAATATAAAAATTATATATGTATTATTTGTGTTGCTCGTATTGCAGGCAGAGCATCAGAGGTTGTGTCGTTTGTGCTGAATCTGGAGTGCCGAGTTCTGCAGAATGTGCTGCAGCTCTTTCAGCAGCAGTTTAAAGTTGTCTTTATGACATCAGTCAATATAACCGATGAGCAGAAAAAGCTACCCACAATGCAACTGTCGTCCGCTGAGATGCTGGACAGATTCAGAAAGATTGTCGTAACTTCCGTCAACTTTGTTTTGTTCTCGGGTCAGTAGCTTCTGACACTGAAAGTTTTCAGTATTTCATATTCATACACCTTGGTGCATAAAAAGTGTAACATTACATAGTCATTGATAACTTTATCAAACATTGATCGATTTTTATGATTTTTACACTTTTTGAAGGAGAATTATATTTTCAACCAAACCCATGTTATACATCACATCTCAATTAACACTGGCCTCTCACTAGCGTGAAAAAACACTCTGTGAATGTAGAGCAGTATAGAGTATCTGTGTGATTATTTCCGTAAGGGTAGGAAGCTGAGTCTCTGTGGTTATGATTGTTTTGGTGTAGGACATGAAGAGCTGAAGCTGTTCTTTGCTACTAGTCACTGCGTGGATGATGACTTAAGTCTTGACTCAGACGTGTTGTTGACAACTCCGCCTGCGGACTTTACGCAGTTTTTACTCCACTTCCTGCTGAAGACTCTGTGCATCTGCGTCGTATGTTGTTGTGTTATTTTCAAGTTCACTGCATCTCAGCGAACAGCCTGACAGACAGACATGTTTCAGGTCTGTTCACTCATTACTAGGGCCCACAGTTTTCCACGGAAAATTTTGCCAAATCCATGGCCCAGTTTGCAAAATTCCGCGGCTTACCACGGCAAAATTGTCCAAATTCTGCGGCTCACTGCAGCCTTCCATTTGTAAGTAAAATAAGCTATATCCTGTTTAAAAACTTTAGTTTTGAAGGGCCAGCTGGCATAGTGACATTGTGCAGAGTTATGCTAACAACATACAAAGAAAATTACCTATCTGCTTTTTTAAAAGTGCAGTCTGCCGGGTTGCAGTGCGTTTATTTACAATTGTGCGATAACTATTAGTGGAGCCCACAGCTTTTAGCAGTTTAGTTTGATTGTTTCCGTGATAAAAATACGTTGTCAATTCAAAAATTGTACTAATCGCCAGCGAATTTTCAACTTGTGCAAAATTTTGTGAAATTCCGCGGAAATATTTAAATTCCGCGGCAAAGGAAAAATTTTGTGGCTCGGCTCGAAATTCCGCAGCCCGCGGAAAACTGTGGGTCTTACCCATGAATGCTTGCCAAGTCACTTGCATTTAGTGGGTGACACCCACTGTTTAACCTCATGACCCGTGCAAAGTCCATTATCACTAGCAGATGATGAATATTTACCATTTTAGTCCCAATTTGCCTTTTGTTTAAGCTGCACTGAATGTGTTCAGTTGATTCTCATAGAAATAATTATCATTGTTGCCACTAGATGTCATATTTTAATGTGCTCTTCAGAGCCCCTGGCTAGATTTTAGGGAGTTACACTTTTAAGGCAAGAGAGGGGAACAAAAAGGAGAGGGAAAGGGGGAGAAGGAAAAATGGTGGAGGAATAGGGAGGGGAAAGAGTGAAAGGAAAAGAAATGGAGGGGTAAGAGGGGGAGAAAATTTGGATGATGATTGTTTTCATTTTAAAACAGACTTGAGCAGCATTTTCAATATGGCTGCTTTTTCTGTTTTTGCATTGCATTTGTGCTAGTTTCATGCAATACAGTGTTTGCTCAAGTATGTTGTGATTTATTTCTAGTGCAAAACGTCCATCAACAAGAACTCTTCTGCAGCAGCTTCAGTTTTACTGCAAACTAAACCCATGCTGCGAGACCAGGTATGTCAGGCATTGCACTGTACAGGGTGGGCCAATAAAAAACGTGCCACTTTACTTTTGTTTATATCTTCGCCAATTATCAACCGATCTTCAAAATTTTTTCACTGCCACACTCTGCGGACAATTTGCAATAATGTGATTATTGTATATCCCACCACATCATAAATGCGTCTTTGCACTACCTTGTGAAATATGAGTGAAATATGCATATATAATGATAATAACAAACTAACATTTTGGTAAGTGAAACAAAAAAACACTTCAGACCAACATTGTGATGAATGGTTTGTATGACACTAGACTGTGTGGGTCTAACACTAGTGTCATTTACCGCAACACTGGTATGAAGAGTTTTGTTATTTACCTAAATACTTGTTATTTTCGTTAGTTTTTCATACACTTATATTTCACAAGGTAGTGTAGAGATGCATTTAGGGTGTGGTGACATATGTAACAGTTACATTGTTGCAGATTATCTACAATCAATCAATAATTGGCGAAGATATGGACAAAAGTAAAGTGGCACGTTTTTTTACTGGCTCACAGTGTACATGTATAGTCTACGCTTCTGTTTAATGTTTAGTATTGTGAAACAAACCATGCTATTTGTCTTTTGTATATGCTTTCCTCACGATAATCTGATGTGATCTTCTTCTTCTTCTTCTTCAGTAGGTGGTCAAACTTCAACTTTAAAATTGTTGAAGATTCCAGACCAGTTGACAATGTGAAGTGTAGAACGTGTTAAGTCAACAGTTACAATGCCGCAACGACTGTTGGCTGTCTCTCGCTCCTCATGAAAGGGTCGCGACTTCCTTTCACCAGTAAAGGTGGAGTACTGGTCGTGTCTCTGACATTGATAGTGATTGTGTGCCATATTGCAATGGCCATTAGTAGAGCTCACAGTTTTAGGCAGTTCAGTTTTGATTTTTTTCTGTGATAGAATTAGTATTTTAGTTACGTTATGAAGCCGACTATCCTACTGATCATCAGCTTTTTTCAGTTTTTGCAAAATTTCGTGAAATTCCGTGAAAATAACAAAATTCCACGGAAAAGGGTAAATTCCACAGCTCGGCTTGAAATTCCGCAACCCGTGTAAAACTGCGGGCCCTAGTCATGAACCATTTATAACAGCAGTTTGTCAGTGTCAGTTTGTTGTCTGTGTGTTTTCCAGTTGAGTCGCCTGCTGGTGTTCGTGATGTCACCTGCGATGGGACTTCAGTGCAAACTATTTGTGCTTGACGTTCTGATGTCAGAGCCGACAGTTCTTGACGTCTTGGCGAGCATTGTTCACATTCAGCTCACCGTGAGTATGTTTATATGATTGTCCCGTTGAGGGTAGGAGGCTGAGTTGTCTGCGTCTATGTGGGTATGATTTAGCATGTGTTTATATGGTGTTTTGTGTAGCATTGTATGAATTATCTAATGAGTACTTTAAACCTGGATTTTTTGGATTAAACTGGTTTGAATCTCTTGAGTAACAAAAACAGGTTTTTGCTTGGTAGAAATGCAATCATGATGTAGATATCGAAGGCTTTGAATGCCGCCACGTTCGTTTTGGCTAATTTCTTCACTGCATGTATATCTGACAAGGATGGGCTCCGTGAGGACTGTCCTTGACTTTGGGGACTGCTTGAGGACAAAAAAAAATTGTGGCTTTGGTCTCGATGAGGTCTGGCCTTGCCTCTGGCCTTGCCTCTGGAGACTATGGCTTTGCTTTGCTTTGACTCTTTGACCTCTAGTCATTCGTAATGAATGTGCTGTGTGCAGTGAGTTTTAAGGTTTCAGTGTATGTACCGGTATATTATGCAAATATCAAAACCTGTGTTTGTCCCAACATTTTTATGTTTCATTTTTTAAAGGTTTGAATTGTCGTACTTACTTCGCTTACTTACATACTTAGTGGTCTTAGCTTTTGCCTCAAAGACCACTGGCCTGGCCTTGGCCGCAAACCTATTCCCGATGTTCTGATGTGTTTGTCATCTAGGGTCAGAAGCTGGCTGGTTACTGCCACGATCTTGTCGTTAACAATGTGGACAATCTGTCGGTCGTTCATCGTGATGAAGTGAACAGTTTGTTGGTGTATCTGCAGCAGTGTGATGTTCCTGTCGTTAATATTGGCGCTAGACTCTCGGATGACGACAAGGCTGCCATGCTTCAAGTCAGCTGTTTTTTTTGTGTGCATTTGAATTAAATTATGACTAAAAAGGCAAAAATTTAAATTGTTTTTTTCTTTTTTTTTAGTTTTGTTTTAGTTGTTTTAGTTCCAGATTTTGACTTAGAGTTTGATGAAAGTGCTAAAATTTAAATAGTTTTCTACCTGCTTTTGTCTTTAAAGTAAATTTTGACTAGAAATGTTGTAATTGTAGTCGTTTCTTTTTTTTATTGTTTTAGTTTCCCTTTTTTCAGTTGTTTTATGACTGGGATAAATTTTAACTAGAACTGTTAAAATTTAAATTGGTTTATCACCTTTTTAAAGGTTTTTTTTCAGTTCCAGGCTGCGTTTGTGGATTACTGGACCTTTATTGTACCATAATTGTTTGGTATTTGTTAATTTTAATTTGCTTACAGGGATTGATATCTTGTTATTAGCACTGACAATTTATTCATAGTTGAATTATAGGCCATATGCGTATGAGATCTGCTGGTGTTTTTACTTTTCACATTTTGAGTCATAATTTAAGTTAAGACAGATGATTTTTTGGTTTTATTCCAAAGTCTCCAAAGGACACACGTTGCCTGTAAGCCCTGTATTGGTGCGGTTGGTAGGAGCGGCTGGCTTGGAAGGAGAAGTTTAATGAAAGCAGAACAAAATGGTTGCAGAACTATGGGCTTATGCTGCAACGGTGAGTTTATGTTGACACTGTTGAAGGCAGATTATTAATGCATGTGTTGTTGAGAGGGTTTTACTTTTTTTTAAATATTGTAATATGTTACCAAGCACCGTCATAAATTTAGTTTTTATTTTGTGGCCATCATGATAGGCCACATTTTGGAGTAGTCTGCGTTATACAGGGGCTGAAAGCAGAAAAATAAGTGTTGGTATCGCAACTGATGGAGTGCCGGTTGCAGATCTGATATTGTGTATATCATATTCTATTTTTTATGTCAGGCAGCTGAGGTGACACTGGTCATGTGCACGGCACAGAATGTGATTTGCAGTAAGTTCCCACTGAGGGTAGGAGGCTAAGTTGTCTGAGTTTGTGTGTGGGTATGATTGAGTGTGTCCATATTTTTCTATGTGCACAGAGTGTTACATCAGCTGAATAGTCTGTTCAAATTGGTGCCTACGGAGACAGTGGCATTTGTCTGTATGATTGTCCCACTGAGGGACTGAGTTGACTGAGGCTGTGTGTGGGTATGATTCAGTGTATGTTCTCAGAGGCTGTGGTGGTGACACAGATCATTGGTGTGGCACAGAATGTGATTTGCAGTAAGTTCCCGCTGAGGGTAGGAGGCTGAGTTGTCTGAGTCTGTGTGGTGTGTAGGGTGTTGCATCGTCTGGACAGTCTGCTGAAATGTTTGTCAGCCGAGGCAGCAGAGGTGACGCAAGTCGTCTGTGCAGCACAGAATCTAATTCGCAGGAAGTTCATCGCAGACTTGAAGCGGTCAATGTCTGACGTGCTGCAAGTGAAGAGGGATTGGCAACAGCTTATTGTTCAGCTGACGCATGAACGGTTTGTCTCCTAATTACTATACACTGCTGCATTGTCAGGTTTAACAGTTTGCATAGACATTAAGATAAACTTGCTTATGATATTCTACATCTTTTTTAGAAGTGTCATTTTTTCTTTTATTTTATGATAACTTTGTCAGATAGTGTGCAATTATGCTAATTTTTGGCAGAAACATGCCCATGGGCGAGTGATGACTCGATATATTGAAAATATCAATATATCGTATGGTATTGGATTGTTAAAAAATATTGAATTCTTGGTATATTGTGATATTCAAAAATATCATGATATATTGCGATATTATCCACATTTTTCGATATTTTCTACAAATTCTTCACTACGCCACATGACTGGAAATAAAGATTACAAATGCGGCAAGTTAATGATGTAATTTAATTATTGTATCGATATCATATCAAAACTGAAATCTTAGTATTGAGTCATCATTACCATGGTCATTTGAAACAAACACGTGTGCACAGTGCAGTCTACTGCATCTTGTTTGATGTGATGGTAATCGTAAAAACTAGGGATTGCAATCCCGGGATCCCAAAACCCTGCTGTTTTTGCCAATCCCGAATCTTGAAATTGGCAGCATCTCAATCCCGGGATTTCGGAATTACAAAAATTTGCATGTTAAATGACAGAAATAAGAATTTTAGCCATCGTGTGAGTAAAATATTTTATGAGCGCTAGAGTATTATTTTGTGCTGTCACCCTGAATTTGTATTTTGACAGTCACTGTCACTCTCTACAGTTCGGATATAGGCTACTTTTTGTAGGGGCCCTGTGCATAAAATAAGTCAATTGGGGATACCAAAATGACGACCAATCTGTAAACCTAATCCCAAAACGGGATCCCGGGATCTCGGGATTACAATTTTCTCAAACCCGGATCCCGGGATTGAGAATCCAATCCTGAGATTGCAGTCACTAGTAAAAACTAACAACAACCCCCTCTTGGACTTGCCACCAGTACAGCATTTGGCGTTGTGCCACTCCAGATATGCCTACATATTGAGAGCTTCACATATCAAGATCCCCACCTCTTTAACAGAGGCTGCTCGTGGGTCTGGACTCTGGAGTACTTGCATATATGTAACTCACGATAGAATGTTATCTGTGAATGTTCAGAGGCATATGGCATGATGCGGAGACTCATCCAAAGTCGTGGGAGCTAGATCCAACAGAAGGTCCATGTAGGATCAGATGTCGGCTGCAACGATGTCATCTCCAAATGCCACCGCGGTTTCTGCTGCCTGAACATCAACATAAACTCTGTACGCTGCTTGGCTGATGATTTGCTTGATGTCCTATCTCACTAGAATGTGCATATCTACTTCTCTCCTGTTCACACAGTTGCAGTCTATTGCATTTTTGTGAAGCAGTAAACCGTACAACTCTGTACTCCATAATCATTATAGTGCATATTTTTATGTCCTTTTGTAACATGTAAGCTGTTTGTAGCATGTCTACACTGTGTCTCAAAAAACATCCCGGACATTTTTGATTCTGACGTGAACAAAAATTATCTGATTCTCATAATTTTTGCTGTGAATATTTTTGACACAACTTGCTATCAAATGACCATTCAGTTTTTCACCTCACCCAGTGTAATTTCTACACTACATAGGGAAAGAAAACCAAATGAAATATTCATTGAAATATTCATTGAAATATTCATTGACATATGCAAAAAACGTGAAAAAAACATCCCCAACATTATTGACCGTAACTTGAAGCGTGATTATCAGATTTCAGTAATTTTTGGCATAAGCATTTCTGACACAACTGGCTATTAAATTACCGTTTAAGTTCCCACCTCATCCAATATCCGTTTCTGCACTACCTGGGGAAAAATGTCCAAGCAAAATACACATTGAAATAAATGAAAAACGTTGATAAATTTCGTTTAGCCAGAACTGTGGCCCCCAAGAGCCAGTCAGTTACAAGGTTTGACTGTCGTGCAGCAGTATGTCTACCAGATGACAGTAAGGAATGTTTATGAATTCAAGAAGCGACTGGTGAAGTCTGGATTAGTCTGGAGCAGAACATTATCGGTACTGCTGTCAATGAATAGAGAAATTGTCTCCATGCCTGTGTTTTCACAATGCGCCAACATTTCGATCAATTTTATTGCAGGCAGCTGAAAAACAAAACAATTAGATGAAGCGTCAGCCAAAATGTCAAAAATGTGAACAAAATGTGTTTTTGTGCATTATTTAGATTAAGTAGAAATACCACTTTATGTAAAAATGCAATATTTTGTTTGTGCTAATTTTGCCAGGTAGTGCAGAAACAGACGTCAGGTGAGGTGGGAAACTGCATAATGATTTGATGCCCAGTTGTCTTGGGAATATTCTTACCAAAAATGATTAAAATCCGATAATTCTTTTTCAAGTTATAATCGAAAATGTTTTGAATGTTTTATTTTAGACATGGTGTACAGTTCTTTACTGCATACATTGATTACAGCAGACTGATTTCATATGCTGTGATTTATGCAGTTACTCAAGCACTGTTTCTGTTAGTGTAAAGGTACAAAGGTAAGGTTTGTTCTAGTACTTGATTCAGTGCAGCTGTGTCTGTCTGGGTATGATATGTGTCTGCCAAGTGAACGTAGTGAACATTGGAGGAGATTAAGAGGTTGGTCGTTCTGTTTGTCGTTTTGTGTGTGTGTTTTTGTGTGTGTTCATGATGACTAATAATAGCAATGACGTCATTGCACCAACAGCACAAGCAGCAACACCGGCTATTACTTTTCCTTCCCTCTGCAAAGCGGCTTTTTCTTCTCCCTCCTCTTTCCTTGTAGTAATGTTTGAATCACTTCACTTGGCGGAGATATGCACTCTCACGAGCGTTTTCTAGCTGAGCATGTGTCAGTGTGTGATTGGCTGTATAAAGCTGGTGCTGAAAAGGCATTGCCATTGTCTTATCTATTTGCTGCTGATGCTAATGATAACAACAGTGGGAGTAGTTCTGACGCCACAGCACTGATATACAAGCTTCACACCAGCGACACCATCGAGTGAGTATACACTACATACATTTGCTGTTGATATTCACCAACCTTCACCTTATTCACCATCCTGCTGAGGGTAGGGGGCTGAGTTGATTGTCAGTCTGGGTATGATTGAGCAAGTAGTTCTGATGCTTCTGAGTTGATATGCAAGCTCCACGCCAGTGACACCATCTACATGTACAATGTTTTAACAAATATAGCTATTCATGAGAAACCAATCTCAAAGCTATAGAGCATCACCTGCCATATGGGATCACACAGTGTTACCTGCTACCCAGCGCAGGTGAACACATCTCGCCATAATCTTAGCCAGACAGGCCGGTATTTGATTTGCCTACCCCAGAGGAATGGAAGGCTGAGTTGACTTTGGTGTTGGTATTATAACAAGGAGGTTTGCCGGTCTTCAGACAGTCACCCATACAAGTATGGCACATTGTGGCTAACTGTTAAATTGTGCCTTAGTCATTTTACTTACTTACAAGTAGTAACCATTTGATAGCGAACTCAACTAAACTCAAATGAAATGAATTGTTGTTGTTGCAGCTACACGTTTGCATGTACTAACGTGACCCCTCAGTCGACGTCGGTCGGCTCGCTGTTGGTTGGACAGACAGACTTGTTTTTTGTCGCCGACAATGCCGTCAACGAGTCTACCTACATGCAGGTTTACAATCAATGCTTTTTGCACTCAACTCTTTAACAGTTATTGAGATATGGAGCCTCAAATATTTAGGGGTCACGAACTTGATTTTTTGGGGTCATCTGACATCGTCAGTCGCGTGACTGTTGGAATCGCTTTGAGTGTTTTCCTATAGGTGGTCTGTTTTAACCTTGCACAGTTATGGAGATATAAAGCGTCAAATATTTAAAGGTCACAACTGATAAAATCGGCTGATCCTCCGTGCCAATGAAAAACAGCAGCCCAACGAAAATCGTGTCATGTTTTATGCAGTATTTGCCAATTTTATCGGTGGATGAAATCGGTCGATTTTATTTTTCAATGTATAGTGTGTTATATTTTTGCCGATAAAATCAGCCAATTTTGTTATTGGACAGCAGATTTTGTTTACGAGTGGGACATAAATAGAATATAGTGCGTTAAAAAGTGCGCATTGCTCGCCAAAAATAATGTGCATTTTGCACTTGCAGGACAAGTGTGGTTGTTGTTTGCACTAGCACCAGGCACTGCTGGGAAACTGTGACACTTTGTTTATGACCATGCCACACGAGCATATTCGCGAGTTTCACAAGCAATGGTATCTGCTCACCGACTGTGCTCTGGAAATCTTTCTTAGTACCGGCAAAACTTGTTTGCTTACATTCAACCAGACCAAGGTAGGCAACTTATATATTTTTATAATTACTGCTTACTGGTAATGACGGCAGAATTGTTTTCAGCATTGTCGCTAAGTTTGTTTGTTTGTTTTTTTGACACGATATGATATGAACTGCTGCATTTAGCTCTATGAAATTTTGCAAGAGCCCTGTTGAATTTCAAGGTCATAGGTCATGGTTGGATTTGTCAAACCTGGATCTGTGTCTGTCTGTATGTTTTTCTCTGTCTGCATCTCTCTGCCTGTCTGTTTGTCTGTGTGTGTATCTGTGCTGTACACTGTGTTCAGAAAAAAACACCCACTCACGTTTTCTTTTATATCTCTAACGAAAATGTCTAGATTTTCACAGAATTTTTAGGGACTGTTTAGGAGGAAACAAGCATTCCACCTGTGAACAAATTAGGTGTTATTTGCTACCAGTGATGTCATGCTGACATTATACTTCCATGTTTGTTAATTATAGGTTTTACCGTTTAAGAGAGATATTGGTGAAATATTAAAACAGACCACTTGGTCATTTTGCTGACTGAACTCAAAAATGTGCCAATTCCTTACACAATTTTCCGTTTTGAACTGTTTTCGTGATTTATTTTTTTTTGGCTAAGTGCAGGACCCTCAACTTTGCTGATGTTGGCAAGTGTACGCGCACTGCATCACTTCGTGAATGAGTGAGTGAGTGAATAGGGTTTAACGTCCCACCCGACACAGTATAGGTCATTTCGGGGACGGCCTTTACAGGCGGAATGCACACAAACACGTAATAACGAAACAATAAGTTTAACCTTTCCAGAAACACAGAACACAAAATACAAAAGAAAACAAGCTAAATCTAAAATTGTAAGAACTCCACTATACACGTGCATATGTAATTAACATAATGGTAGTTCTAATAATCTTCCCTGATATCCTCCAGACAAACATCAATGTGATAATGCTGTCTATTGGAGGACGGGGGGGTTGCGTGGATGACCACTTGTCCACTATCAGTCGAACAGCTTGATACTGCTAGTTATGTCATTTTTTTATTTAAACGTTTTATTCCATCAATATTCAGTTGTCTGTGTATTGTGCAAAAACATCTAGCACAAACCTGCTGCTCCATAAGCCTTGCTGACTCGCAAACATTTTATCAAAGGTATGTTTTTAATGGTGAAACCCATAGTTTACAAACACGGAAATATGACGTCAGCATGACGGTGGAATACATGTTTCCTCATAAACATTTTCTGAAATTATTGTGGAAATCTAAACATTTTCCACAGACATATAAAACAAAACGTGACTGGGTGTTTTTTTCTGAACACAGTGTATACAGGATCGTGATGCTTTCTATTGGGTTCTCTTAGAGTTGGATCTGTCAAACGTGATTTTTGTCTGTCTCTTTCTCCATCTGCCAGTCTGTCTTTTTCTCTGTTTATCTGTCTGTCTCTATGTTTCTGTCTTTCAGTTTGTGTATCTGTGCTTAATAGGATCGTGATGCTTTGTACCGTGTTCTGTCGGAGTTGGATCTATCGAACCTGGAACCAGCTGACAACCTGCAAGCGGTGCAGGATCTGTGGCTGAGTGGTCGGATGACAAACTTTGACTACTTGATGCAACTCAATAAGCTGGCCGGTCGATCTCTCAATGATCTCATGCAATATCCCATTTTTCCGTTTGTTCTTTCTCAGTATGCTGAGAACACACTGGACCTGTCAACCAGCGCTTGCTATAGGTCTGATGATAACTGCTGTTGTCATGCGTTTTGCTGCGGAATGTATGATGTATGTCTGCTAGTGAAAATCTGTCAAAATATTGAGTAATGGTGATACCAGAAAACGCTAAATATACATCTTTATTCATCAAAAAGATAGACTGATGCATTATGTGTAATGACTCTTTATGGGAAACCCATCTCGGAGCTACAGATCCTCACCTGCCATGCAGCATGTTAACTGCTACCCAACACAGGTGAACGCACGGTGCCGTAACTCCAGTCAAGCAGGTCAGTACTTGATTTACCTACCCAAGAGGGATGGAAGGCTGAGTTGGCAGATGAATTGAGAGACAGAGAGGCAGAGGTGTTGGTTATATAATGAGATGGTTTACCTGTCAGAAGACAGCCACTTATCCAAGTACTTGATAGCAACTCAACCGGGAGTCAAACCCACGACCTCTTGATTTCAAGTCCAACATTCTAGCCATTATGCCACCAAGCCACATGACTGAGCAATTGAGCAAAAATGAGTAGTATTGATACAGTAACTTCTGCAGCAAACCTTACTGTTGACTGCTTTTGTGACTGTAGGCAACAAATGGCATGGTATTTAAGATGTCTGGTTCTCTCACCATGCTTCTATAGACCTTTAAATTATGTTGTGTTTTTTCCCTGCATTCTGCTCATTCATCAGTTTGTCTACATATGCTGCATGTATGGTGGCAAAGGAATGTGCAGCTTGATCCAGTATGCTGAATACTTCCAAGTGTATAATGTTACTATTTCGGTTACTGTGTTTGTGCACCTGTACGAAACATGTTGATATCGTCTTTGGTTGTGTTTGATGTTGCACAGAAATCTTGCAAAAACGATATCCACGCAGATTCCAGAAATGGAACAGAAATATATCAAAATATATGAGGTAAACTGTTTTATCATTAATACAATTATTTTATTGCATTCAGTTACGTGGTGAATTATTTGCATGTTTAAATATAGAAAATCATGTGCATATAATATACCAGCATAAAATGGTATATGTTGCATTATATTTATGATTAGTGAAGAATGCCATGTGTTGATCATTTTATCTTCTGAAATAACCTTCTGTTTATCGTACATGTACAAACTGCTACTTTTCAGTCAGTTAGACTTTTTGCAGTGAAGCTGAATGTCCACATGTTTCTGGACATAATTATCTTCGCCAAGTGAACATAGTGAACATTGGAGGAGATTAAGAGATTGGTCGTTCTGTCCATCCTTCCGTGTTTGTTTCTGTTTGTGTACATGATGACTAATAATAGCAATGACGTCATTGCACTAACAGCACAAGCAGCATTGCCGGCTGTTACTTTTCCCTCCCTCTGCAAAGTGGCTCTTTCTTCTCCCTTGCCTTTCCTTTTCCTTGTAGTAATGGCGGAGATATACACTCTCACGAGCACCTTCTAGTTTGGCATTGTATCTGTCTATGTTTGTCTGTCTCTGAGTCTGTCTCTGTGTGTGTGTTCTGCGTAGCATCTGTCCAATGAGGACCCACTCACAGGAGCTCATGGTGATGACATCATGTCTGCACCTTATCACTATTCCAACCACTGTTCCAACATCTGTACCGTGCTTCAGTATCTCGTCAGACTACCACCGTTTACACAGCTCTTCATTGCTTTCCAAGGTACATGCCTCTGTCTCTCTGTCTGCATGTCTGTTGTTTGTCTGTCTGTGTGTGGTCTACGACATGCTTCAGTATTATGCTGCGTTCAGCAGTGGCCGTAATTATGGTATATACCAATTTGCAACTGGTAAGTACGAGTAGGATGCGTTCGGTAATGTTGACCTATAAACCACCTGAAAGTAGGCCCAAAACTGCTGGAATGCATGTATCGATGTGCTAAATGTCACTAATATACAGATAATCAGCAGTCCGGTTGAACATAAGGCATCCAGCAAACTTCTGCAATGTTTTAACCATCTTTTGTTGCAAAATAATGATAAATCGGATCAATTCGTCTGCTACAGCCGCCATTGCAAAGGTCAAGGTCGCGAAGTCGGAATTATCATCATGCTGTTGAAAGCGACCTGTTTCCGAGTGGTAAATACAAGTCAGAAAGTGAACTGAACAGAATTTCCGACTCGGAAAATCATACTTTCAGTATTTACGACCACTAACGAACGCAGCAATAGACTCCCAACGCTCACACAACTTTTCGTTGCTTTCTAAGATTTGTCTCTGTCTGTTAGTCTGTCAGTCTGCGTGGGTTTGTCTGTCAGCACATGCTGAATGTGACCGAATCTGCCTCTGTGAGACTTAGCAGTGTATCAGTTAGGACGCTTACTTGCGATTGTGAGATCGTTGATTTGACTCTCGGTTGGGTTGCTATCAACTGGTTAGTACCTGCATTGGTGACTGTCTGTGGACAGGTGAACCATCTTAGTATATAACCAATGCCAAGGTCAACTCAGCTTTGCATCCTCTCTTGGTAGGTAAATCGAGTCTGTCTGGCTGAGGTCATGGTGGGATGCATTCATCTGCATTGAGTGGCATGCAAAAAGACTGATCCCGTATGGCAGGTGCCTCTCCATAGCTCAGAGATGGGTTTTTGATGAAGAGCTATACCGTTATATGTTTATTTGCTCTGCTATTGGTTATGCGTGTAGTTGAGTTTGTTGTGTGCGGTTCAGACAATCACTTTGATGTGCCTGATCGGACGTTCCACAGCCTAGAGCGTTGCTATCAGCTCGTCACCATGCAGTCGGTCACTGACACCAAGGAACTTATCCCAGAGTTCTTCTACCTCCCAGAGTTCTTCGAAAACCGTGAAGGTCGGCCTTCGTGTTTGTATACTTGCATACTGATTGGTCCATGAAAATTGTACAAGTAAGCCGCTAAATTTGATACATTCAGAACCTCATCAAATGGTTATTCATTTTTAAAATTTTTTTACCAGTGGTCAACTCAAACATCAGTAGTTGTTCAGTATCTCATCTCATTTTAGACAGGTCGTGAAATATAGTCAGCTTTAGAATACTGAAAGTTACTTTGTGACTCACTTATGCTTACGCTAACTGTATCTTATATTGTAGTGTAGCGACATGTTTGGGACATGATGGAATTTTTAGTGTTCATGCATTTGCAGATTTACTGCAGAGGGTGACAGAATTGTGGAAAAAAGTCGGTATTTGATACGGCTATAACAGAAACTTTTAGGTGTACTTTTTACCGGGCCACTCCTGTGATGTCTATGATGTGTGATGTGTATGTACAGGGTGGGCCAAAAAAATATGGCTCTAAATGTTGTTCATATTTTCACCAAATATTGACTGATTTCCAGAATTCTTTTACTGGCACATTTTGTGGAAGTTTGCCCACAGTGAATTTTGTGGTGGATAGCGCTACCTTTTGATGATATTTGCTGTTTTCGATGTGTCAATCATTGCACGTCGCCGTTAACAAGTTTATAAACTGATGTTTTGAACATTATAACTTTAATGTAATAAATGTTATGTGCAAATGCTGTTGTGCACAGGGTTTGACTACGGGCTGATGCAGTCTGGTGAGCGAGTGAGTGATGTCAAGCTGCCTGGTTGGTGTCACTCTGATGCACGTCTGTTTGTCTTAATCCATCGCCAAGCCCTGGAGTCTGACATCATCCGCCAATCACTGCCAGCATGGATCGATCTCATCTTTGGCTATAAACAACGTGGCAAGGAAGCTATCGATGCCGTCAATGTCTTTCATCCATCGGTATGCATTGCTGTTCGCTGCATGCTGCATGAGTTGTAAAATTTTTCCTAAGCCATGAAGCCTATATCTGTTTCTTTAGCCTTCAGCTTACACTGCCAGTCCACAGATATATGGTTGGTGCATCGTGTGATGTGTTTGTTTACGTCTTAGGCTTTGCTGGTACAGGGTGGTCCAAAAAATGGCACAAAGTTTATGGCCATAATTTTGCAACCGTACAGTTTTCAGCAAAATGTTTTGAAAGAAATTGTTTACATGACTGAAGTCAGTGTTTGAATACAGCAGTTAAATATTCTTTGTTTTTGCCACTGGCAAGTGAGCTATTCAAAAACAGATTACATTACAAATTACAGACATTTACATCAAGTTTCTTCCTAATGTTGTATGCCAAAAATTATTAAAATCGCCCAATGTTTCACACAGCTATTGAAAAAAACTGGCATGTTTTTATGGACCAGTGTCAAGGGTAAGCTATCGATGCCGTTGGTCGATAGCATTACAGATGTAAATGTCTGTAATTTAAACCCTTGACACTGGTCCATAAAAACATGCCAGTTTTTTTCAATAGCTGTGTGAAACATTGGGCGATTTTAATAATTTTTGGCATACAACATTAGGAAGAAACTTGATGTAAATGTCTGTAATTTTGGCCATCTCACATTAATGTTGTACACTATCTTGTGAAAGGCAGAAATCGTAGTTTTGCCATCGACAACAATGAATTCATATTGGATAGTGCGTTCATCAGCTTAGAAAATTACTGAGACCACAAAATCATTAAATCATAAGTTGACAAACTGAAACGACGCATAAATGGTGAGTGAGCCACTGTGAGACATGCAGTTATTGAACGTGCTGTTGGCAAGTGGTGTCAACGTCTACCGCTTGTGCTCGTGCTGCAGGTGGACATTTTAAGCACATGCTGTAATGAAGATGATGTGATGTGACACGTGTGACTTTTTGAGAGATAGTAATTGCCAATCGTGTTTGTTGCTATTCAGTTAATAATTTCTGAGTTGATGAGTGCGCTACCCAGTATGAATTCATTATTGTCAATGGCCAAACTATGACTTCTGCATTTCACAAGGTAGTGTAGCAACAACATTAAGGTGAGATGGCCAAAACTACAGATATTTGCATCAAGTTTCTTCCTTATGTCACATGCCAAAAATTATTAAAATCGGCCAGTGTTTTTCTCGGAGCTATTCAGAAATAATAGTGGCACGTTTTTATGGACCAAGGTACATTGACAGTAATACTGTTTTTTGAATAGTTCACTTGCCAGCAGCAAAATCAAAGAATATTTAATTGCTGTATTTAAACACTGACTTCAGTCATGTAAACAGTTTCTTTCAAAACATTGTAAAGAAATTTGTTCGGAACATTTTGGTCTGTGATATACGGTTGCAAAATTATTTTGCCATAAACTTTGTGCCGTTTTTTGGACGTATACGTATTGTATCTACCCATGGAGGGATGGCCAGGCTGAGTTACTTACCGAGATGGTCCACCCGTTTGCTGATGATCACCTATGATTGACTGGTTGACTGATTGATTGCGTGATTGACAGTCATATTTTGCGGAGTGGAAGCGGACAGTATCATGGATCCAGTGCAATGCAATGCAGTGATGATGAAGATATGTAGAGGTAGTAGCAGTTGTATGAGTAGTAGTCGACTGGTTGCTTGGTTGACTGGTTGACAGTCGTACTATGGAGTGGAGGTTGACAGTATCATAGACCCAGTGAGACGGAATGCAGTGAGGACAATGATACGTACAACCGGTCAGACGCCGAAGCAACTCTTTACATCTCCGCACCCTTCGCCAACACTCACCGACAGGAGAACTACACTATCACAGGATGACGTGGTCTGTATTAGCAGCAGCATCAGTACCAGTAGTTGTTGTATTAGAGGTTAATTTGAATGTTATGCACTATATAAATTCATTTTTTACTTTCTTGCTTACTTTACTTACTTACCTACTTATTTATTTTAGTACTAGTGTATCTGTATGTCTGTCTGTCTGTCTGTTTCTGTGTCTGTCTCTTCGTTGGCTGGATTGCTGAATAAGTTGTGCGTGGAGTTTGGTGCAACTCTGCAGAGGCATTGGGCATCGTTCACGGAGGAGCCGATTCGTTTTTGGTGCTGATCTGGAGTTTCTGTGGATTCGGGATCATTGTGCGTGATTTTTTTTATTAGTCGTATCCCTTTAAGTAGGTCTGTTTGTATGTCTGTCCATATTCTCTGTCAGTTTGTATGTCTGTCTGTGTGTACATCAAGGCATCGCCAGTGGCACAAGTGTCTGGGTGGGCTGCATTGAGATGATTACATTGGTTGTCTGTCTGTCTGCCTGTGTGTGTCCGTGTGTCTTTGTCTTTTTTTGTCTGCATGTATGTCGTTATGTGTGTAAGGCATCTCCAGTGGTGCAGGTGTCTGGCCTACGTTGGGGTGATTACATTGGTTCTCCTGATCATCCACCACCAGTTATCACGTGGTCGAGTGATCGTAAACAGTCGCCCGTCAAACTTGCTGCGCTGTCTACCGGTGAAATATTCGGCCTTGATTTTTCCAGCACGCTGCTTGTCCGTGAGACAGGTATATAGTCAACGTTACTATGCTGGCTTGATAGAGTAATGGTTAGGACGTTAGACTTGTGATCGCAAGGTCGTTGGTTTCATTTTTTGGTTGGGTCTCTATTAAGTGGTTAACTTACTACTTCTCTGTATATAACTGGCACCAAGCTGAACTCAGCCTTCTATCTCTTTAGGGTAAGTTAATCAAATTCGTTACTGTGTCTTCATTTTACAGTCTTAAGTCGACAAACTGAAATGACGCGAGTGGGCCACCGTGAGACATGCAGTTATTGGACGTGCTGTTGGCAAGTGGTGTCAGCGTCTACCACTTGTCTTCGTCTGTCTGGCTATGTTTATGGCAGGTCAGGTTCACCTGTGTCGGGTAACACTGTGTGATTCCATATGGCACATGATGCTCCGTAGCTTTGAGGTGGTTTTCTTATGAATAGCTATGCCATTTAACTAAATGTTCATCTATTTAGCACTGCTGCACAGAGTTTTCATAGCTGCCAAGGTCTGGAAATCAAAATGTGTGAGATCAATTATCGATTTTTTTGCCTTCTTTTTTAGCTCTTTTTTTCTTTCTTTACCGCTCTTTTTACCTTTTCACCCATACCTCCCCCTTTTGCCTCTTTTCTTTTTTTTCTTAACTCGAGGTCTGTGGAACGCTGTAACCAAGCTCTTCATGTGGGGTCCAGGGCGAAGCCCCGACCACCAAAGCATTTTATGCATTTTAAGCTCCGAATTTGCGGTTAATTGAAACACTTTTCTGTTGCTTCTGTACAAAATTGTGCGAAACAAACCAAAAAATAAAATGTGTGAGATAAAACTTTAGTAGGCGGAGAAGTGTGAGTGAACTGAAAATGTGTGAGACTCACTTGAGATGTGTGAGACTTGGCAGGACTGAGTTTTAGACTTTCAGCTAAGGCCATATCAGTATGATAGCCAAGCTTTTATCAGCAGATTGTATTGTGTCCCAAAATCTTGCCTTGCCTTGCCTTCGAGGTGGGCAGGCTCTTACACCTACCCAGCGCTGAGGCCGTATCAGTTCGGCCCAATGCGCGTCCCCAAAAGTAACCACAGGTTACAAGTAACGGCTATAAAGCCGTAGACGGCTATGAAGCCGTAAATAACGGCTGTGAGGCCGTAAGTAGACGGCTATAAAGCCGTAGTCGGCTGTAAAGCCGAAACCAGCACAAAAGCACTGGTAACGTGTAGTAAATATTCTCACGTATTTGGTCAGCTCTTAGTACGCTCCTATCCTCCAGATTGTAGAAATCTTTCGGGTCATCGGAGCAAAGCCCCACCACCACGTCAAGGTGGCTGACCTCGGTGGGGGTGTCCCAAAATCAAGCATCGTAGATTTTTATGTGTCAAATATGCATTGAAAGAAATGAAATTATGACCTTATTTTCACAGTGAGCGAGTAAATATTTGGTATTATTGACATTGTTTATTTGTACATTGCACGCTCCATGTGCAGAGTTTCTGTTAGTCAGTTTGTCCATTAATGACTGACTTGTCTGATTTCGCTGCTGTGTCAGCTTGTTGTTTGTCATTGCTACTGTTGTTGTTGTCATTGTAGTAGTAGTAGTTGTCGTTGTTAAGGAATGGGTAAGCTGCTGCGAGTAAACATCGAGTGGGCCGCAATCCTGAGCTGGAGCCATGTCGACGGAATCATTCGTATAAAGAACAAGCGAGACAGTCCCGCTGTTAATTTCCTGCACTGGAACATGGCCGATGAGGTTGCTGTTTATAACGCGTGATAGCAGAATGCTTCGCGCGTCTTAGCCATGGCCTGGGCGTCTGTCTGTTCTTCCGTCCGTCCGTTCGTCCGTGCGTCACATCCTGGCACTGTATCAAAACGGCGACACTTAGAATCATGAAATCTTCACTGTGGGCTGCCTCGAGGTCTCTAGTTTTTTGTGACAAAATTTCGTGCCCCTGGGTGCAGGGGTTCCTCTCGAACGAGGGTGTCAAAGAGGGGATCCCCCTAAAAATACGTTATTTTGCCATTATTGGCTCGTATTGTGTGAAAACGGTTGCAGATAAGTACAGACATGCTGCTTATCATAACAAACACAACATCGATGACCCTGAACGACCTTGAACCCTGGAAAAGGGGTTTTTTGTTAATTTTTTTGCAATTTTCGGATGCAGCGAACACTTCGACACTGAATTGCGACGAAATGGCTAGAGATAGACCAAGGCAACCTGCGTATGAAATTTTCAGCATTAAACGTAGATTTTAGCAGTCTAAGTCCCAACCCCTTAGGTTCAAGGAGGCCAGCACAGGCGGGCATCAAAGACAGCTACCTCCCTATAAAGTGGTTATTTTACCGCAGTTATCTTGTGTAGCGTAAAAACTGTTGCAGATAGGCACAGACATGCTGCTTATCATAACAAGCAATAGTGACAAGCTTTTATTTGGTGTCAACGTCGATGACCTTGAATGACTTTGAACCCCCAAAATAGGGGTTTTTAGTGAATTTTTTGCGATTTCCGGCTGCGACACATTTTAAGAGTGCATTGCGTCAAAATTGCTAGAGATAGACCAGGACAACCTGCATATGAAATTTTCAGCATTAAACGTAGATTTTAGCAGTCGAAGTCCCAACCCCCTAGGTTCAAGGAGGCCGATGCAAATGGCATCAAAGACGGTTACCCCCCTAAAAAGTGGTTATTTTACCGCAATTATCTCATGTAGCGTGACAACAGTTGCAGATAGGCACAGACATGCTGCTTATCATAACAAGCAATAGTGACAAGCTTCTTATTGGTGTCAACGTCAATGACCTTGAATCTCCAAGATATGGGTTTTAGTGATTTATTTGCGATTTTCCTCTGCGACACACATATTAAGAGTGAATTGCGCCAAAATGGCTGTAGATGGACCTGGACAACCTGCATATGACATTTTTAGCATAGAACGTACATTTTAAGAATCCAAGTTTTGATCTCTTAAATTCAAGGAGTCTTTCGTACAGTGGCCTCAAATTTAAGCGCTCTTTCAAGATGCGTTAATATTTTATTGCTGTAGGCCTACACTGATTGCCAAGGTGGCAGGACTGCTGCTATCGCGCATCACGTGTGCTTTGCTCGAATTACTTGTTTTTTGTTAGTCTTGCTTTAAATTGTGTTTATTGTATAGTTACTATTTAGTAGACAGCAATTCAATGTAGTTTTGTAACTTGTTCACTTTGAAACAAATGCATTTTTATGTTTAAATATTTATAACATTTGAATTGAGCAGAGTACGTGTATAATGAAATATGTGGCTTGAATTTTTCTCTGTAAGTAATGCCTTTATGGTGGAAAAATCTTTTACAATTTTGGTGATATATAATTTTTCTGTAGGTAATTGTTTTTATAGGTGTGCCCTGTACAGTGTGTGTGACAATGCAGGTAACATGTTGTGCATCGGGCTCCGACTGTCGTCTGCTGTTCTTTGGTTCAAAATCCGGCATCATCACAGTCCTTTATACCCAGTACAATCCACACAAGGTCAGTCTTCAGCTTTTATACCGCGATACCAAAGATTGGAAGCTTGGATTGATAAAAGCAATCTGCTTCTCAATTTTCATTAGCTAAGTTTGTGTATAGCTCTTTGTGTGAAACTCATCACAGATCTACAGAGCATCATCTGCCATATGAGATCACACACTGTTACCTCGCATCTGGTGCAGGTGAATGCACCCTGCCTTAACTCCAGCCAGACAGGCTGGTGCTCGATTTGCTTACACTGAAGGGATGGAAGGCTGAGTTGACCTTGCAAGTGTTTGATCGTTGTCTACGTCTATTTCCGTATGACAGCATCACCTGTCTACAGTTGTGCAAGCCCATCCCACTGAGCATAAGAGGCTGAGTTGTCTAAGTGTCTGTGTTGTTAGGAGCTTCACCTGCAAGTGTTTGATCATCATTTACGTCTGTTTGCTCACTCTGACAGTCTGACCTGTCTACAGCTGTGTAAGCCGTACAGCATACTGGTCAGCGCTGCTCAGGATGGCACCTGTGTAGTCTGGGACCTCAACAGGTTAGACTTACTGCAAGGCAGTGGCTTCTCTCCCTATACCTGGTGGGCGCCCGGTGAAAAATAGCGGGGGAAGTTTGATAAGGTTGTAGATCAAAACTTTCCCTCTATTTTTTTACTCCCGTCCCCTATTTTTTAATCTGCACCTTTAATAAAAAAACTCCCCCTATTTTTACTTCCCTCCTGTTTTTCACTGGGCAAACTACACCCTTAACAAAACTTTCTCCCTAGAGGGAGAAGAAGCCCACAATGGAGGGGGAAACTTGCATCAGAAATTGGCGGGGACCTCAGCCAAAAACTGGGAGGGGGGAAGTTGCACCCGATTTTGATTCCCGATTTGGGGGGATAGAAGCCACTGCTCCAAGGTATTATTTAGTTTGGTGGTAACAGTGGTGTCGTGAGTTAAGACTGTATGGGGGCTGGAAGTTTGAATTTTCCGACAGGCAGAGGAAGTTGCGGCTGCTCAAAATTTCATTTTTTTGTTGCAAAGTTTGTTCAAGTGGAAAATTTCAGCCCTAAATTTTGTATTTTTGGAAGAAAGTTTTCGGACAAGAAGACAGTTTTTATGACGGGATAAAATTTTGTAGTGAAATGTTGTAGTGGTTGTTGTGATATGCTCAGGTTGAGTTACGTGCGTTCAATGTCTGACCATGACGGTCACAGCATCGTGTCACTGGCAGTCAGCTCCACGTCGGGTGACATCATCTCTGCAAGCCATCAGGGTTGGTCTTCAGCTTGTTTGTCGTACAACCCCAAATCATCGTCAGATGCAAAGTGTTTAGCCGAAGCCTCCTGCCGTTGCAATCGTTTACCAGAAGGGTCTGTCCTCCACTAGCTGCAGGGCCTTAGTCGTTGTGACACCCGTGTCGCGGCAGATCTGGTAGACCCCAAAACTGTGGCTTAAAACTTTTACATCTGGCTTATAGCTCTTTATGGCTGGCTAGCCAGCCTCAATGCACCTCTATGGCTGGCTATGGCTTACAATAATTATGGCTGGCTAGCCGGCTTAAAATGATTTAAATGCCCTTACAGTTTTAGCCTGTCAACAAATTTTATGTGTCGGAATTGTCATACGTTCTGACCTGCGACGTGTGGAGCATCACCTGCCATATGACAATGCTGTGCGTAGGTGCAGGCAGTTGTCGGGTGCTGTATACGGTCAGTGGTTGACTGCTGGCTCGCATACAGTGCTCTGATCTCATTCATTGTCTCGCATTCTCTACCTCAGTCCTACAGTGTGTGGAGCATCACCTGACATATGTGACGTATGACAATGCTCTGTGTAGGTGCAGGCAGTTGTCTGGTGCTGTATACAATCAACGGTCGTCTGGTGGCTCGTATAGAGTGCTCTGATCTCATTCATTGTCTCACATTCTCTCCGGCCGCTGAAGGACAATCGGTCAACGTCATCGCTGGTGGCATGGCCAGTGGCAAGATCAGGTCAGGTGATGGTGCTTGTTAAAAAGGGTTAAAGTAACGTAAAGTAAGGCCCATAGGGCAGCGCTGATCTGGGAATTTCATGTGAAAGTGGTCACCCTTAGTTGGGCAATTAATTAGTTACCTCAGCTAGAAATCTCTAGCAGAAAGACTTATCCGCCACCTTTGGTATGCCTTCAAATCAACATAAAAAAGAACTTTTTGATCTTTTAGATTTTGATTCGAACTTTTACCACAGTTCATCTGCCACTGCCCACCCCTCCCAGAAAATTGGATTCCAGACTGCTTCTCTTGCCAAGATAACACTGCAAAATGTCGCCTGGTATTAGCTTAGGAAGATTTCTAATTATTTCTAATTATGATATCTGTGCTTCAAACGTTTCTGTACATTGTAGTGTGGGTCTTGTGATGTGGTTGTCTGTGTCCATATGTTTCTGTATCTGCCTGACTGTGTGTGTAATGGCTGTAGACTTTGGAGTTCATGGACGTTGACACCAATCATAGACCTGATCTCAAATCTCATCTCGTCTCCTGTTATCAGGTTTGCTTAGTCCTCGCGATATCACTGTACACGTGCAGTCTATCTCTGCTTGCTTAGAAGCTGGCAGGCTCCTATTCTGTGCTAAGTCTAAATGGATTTACACGCCTGTAGCCAAGGAAGGTGGGTCAGAATCAGAATGCATTAGCAGAAGGGGCTCCACCACAGACCCTGCTGGGGAAGCTTACAGCAGTCCCCAGCCCCCATCCCCAGTTGCCCAGACATCCGTTGCCCTGTTTGCAGAGTCGTTTAAATAAGAAAGTGGTTTTGTGCCTGAAGTTGATTTATCAACTAAGTCGAATAAGTGTCTTTTCAACTTTTGCTCAAAGTTTTCATTTTTTGGATATAATGGACAGGGGGAAAGTTTCTTCCTGGTGATGAGGGGTGCTAATCTGTTGTGGGTTGAGATTTTGCATACATTTTTATGATTTTTGAACATTTATATTTCACAAGGTAGTTTAGTGACGTGTACAACCAAGGAGTGGTTGTATATCTAATAACAGCGCTATTACACAGCGCTATTACACATCTTTCGCTGGATGTGCTGGTGAAAACAAATTGAAAACCGATCAATATTTGAGAAAGATGTGGAGAACAGACGAGGCAGGAAGTTGCAAATTTCCGACAGGGTGCCCAGAATTTTAATTTTGCCTATTAAATTTTCCCCAGAACGTAGGTTTTAGCCCCAAATTTTGCATTTTTGGATGAAAGATTTTTGACAAATTTTCGACAGCTGAAAACTTAGGGTGGGCAATATCCTGCACCTTTGCTACGACATTACTGCTGTCTGTCTGTATATCTTTGTGTAGTGGTAGTCTTAACCCATCTCTGCTGGTATGTCTGTCTATCTGTCTATCTATGTCTGTCTGTGTGTCTGTATGGGTTGTAGTTTGGCATATACGGTGGATGGTCAGCATCTGTTCTGTGCAACAAGCGACTGCGTCATTCACGTCTGGACCAAATCCACCGCCGCAGGACGTCGCAAACACTTCAACTTTGTCTCTTACGTCTGACAATGACCAATCATCCAGTCAACTAGTCAGTCAAGCCTTGCTCGAGGCTAACCACTGCCCATATTAGCTGCAGAGCATGCCGTGATATAGCAATGACATCAGCGTCGGCCAGTAATAGGCCTAACAGCAAGGCCCTGTCTCGCAATGGTAAAGAGTCCGAAAATGTGGTTCTTTGAGACCGTGACTTTGATCTATGACCTGTGACCTTGATATTCTTGTGGTATTCTTGTGATATTCATTTGATCTACCCGGTAGGTTCAGCTGAACCAATATCATGAACGACGTTGGTGCAACGTGCCTTTAATGCTCTCTGACTGACTACCAGCCATTTAGTCGGTGCCAGTCGTCAGGTCATGACAGGATAGGGAGCAATTCCCCTTGCCTTAAAATTTAGCTCATCAGAAAATTTTCTTGGCAGAAATTTTTTCCAAAAACAATTTGGGGCTGGGAATTTCTCGGGTTGGGGAAATTTGGGGAGAAATTGGATTTCAAGCACCCATAATCTTCTCTGTCGGAAATTTGCAACATTCTGCCCCAGTTTTTAAATGCATGATGTCACTGGTGAGTGAGGATATCGGGTGACACTGTGTCCCAACTTTTTCTTAGTATTATACGCATGCCTCTGCTATTGTACTGAATACATATAAACTAGATGTTCACAATTTTTAATGTGTTGTTACGACTATAATCTAGTTGTATTTTCGTACATAGGCCCTATTTGTCTTGCTCAGTTCTTTTATTATATGACTACGCCTTAGTGCAAGCAGCATCATTCTGTGTTCTACATCATCTCCAGTGGCGTCGTGGCATGGGGGAGGGAGGTAATAATCCCTAATCTTTGGCTGTTGGAAAATTGCTGGAAAATCTTGTCAGAAAATTTTCGTCCAAAAATCCAAAATTTGAACTGAAAACCCCTGTTTGGGAAGAATTGGGGGAAAGTTGAAATTTTGAGCACCCATATCTGCTCTGTCGAAAATGTGCGTTGTTTGTCAGAAAAATGCAACTTCCCGCCTCATCTACATTGTTTAGACCCCGACGCCGCTGACACTGTTATGCATTTCTGTGTACACGTCTAGACATGTTTACCTTTATGCTTATTTGTACATCATAATACAAAAGTTTTTGTTTAGAATTTTCGCCAAATACCTATAGATATTTTAAAAAATTACTTTTACTGGCACAACGTACCAGTACGCGCTTTTAGAGTTCCTCCCCTTCTTTTTCCGCATTAAAAAATTAGTGCTGGATTTTTGTGGTCTACGGACGGACGCCAACTGGAAGCAGAAGAATTTTTTTACGATTCATTTGATCTAGGCGTACAGTACGACGCGCGTGACAAGTTCCTTTTCTGCCTCGTTCTCGGTTGAAGAACCAGCGAATCTGCGGCGATAGTAATTTCTGTTCGGCGCAAAAGCGCGGCGAATCTGGCAAGATTCGCCGCAGAAACTTTAGTTCTCTGCGGCACCTGTGCTGCGAGCTGTTGTCTCAGGAGAGTTTATCAAAAAGTCATTAAGCGGCGTCAACCTGGCAACCGGCGCTTACTATACTGACTGCAGTTGAGCTCGAGTGTTTGAAACTGTTCGAGTTTACACTCTGCGTCGCTGAACGTAGTTTAAGCCTTGTACAGCGACTTCTCTTACCTATGGAAAAACCAACAAGTAATTTGAGCAAAGCTCATGTGACGCGCGATAGCAGCGGTCCTGCCACTTTGGCAATCAGTGTACAGCAATTAATGCG
>Ga0209367_1000318_pt1 | contig 43833 bp, 27 predicted proteins | sample WorMetLIZISLAND2_FD_187412 | JGI IMG/M metagenome (GOLD analysis project Ga0209367, IMG submission 187412) | Marine gutless worms symbiont microbial communities from Max Planck institute for Marine Microbiology, Germany - Olavius geniculatus... ... | reverse complement strand
TGCTCAGCAAACAAAAAAATGCAAACCGTAAGTCAATGGAATTTAAACATATACAAACATTGGACTTACCAATTTTAGGTGGACACGGAAGAAAGTCGACACCAGACACCAATGCGTACTCGTAGTCTTCAGTTGACACCAAATACCGCGAAGCCGTAAACTGAAGACTAATGGCCGATCCTACACCCGGATTTGGCATCCATTTTGCGGTCTCGTTGGCTAGCAGAATGTGGGATAAAATAGGCTTGTCGCCCGCATGTAACTCAAGTGTCAACTTGACGTCGTAGCTGGAAAGCTCGTATTGGACGTACATACAATTCCAACTGAGATTATCAGAGATCAACGGAGAGCGAAGAATGCAAGTGCTACCCGCTGTCTTATCCAGGTCGCAAACCATTCCAGCAAACGCTTAAATGCAAACAATAAGCACATCGTAGCGCATTGTTTAAATACATTTAACCACCGTGCTATACTTTTAACCTACAGAGTGATTAAACAAAAAGCTACCTGTAGTATTATGTTTAGTTTTAACACCTGGTTTTCTTTTATGCCTTTACATTTAGTGTCTAACATGCTGATAGACTTTCACACAGCTCATTGCTTTGCATTTATTATCGTTATCATCAATATCATTACACGTTCATGTCCGTAGAAAGCATGCCAATAACTAGGATCGGTAAAACGAGTCAGAAATTATCTTACTTTGATTGTAAATCTGCGACCAATTTATGCCTGTGTCAGATAGATCTCGGTAACCACAACAGTCGATGTCGTCAAAGTTACACGACACGTTGCTCTCGACTGAAACGAAAACAAATGATCCGCGCAACAATATAAAACATTTACGCAAGTGCGTCCATAAAGAATGATAATTTTTGTAAATTGTTGTTACACAGTTACCAAAATTGTAACTGACCAATAATTACAACTGCTTTTGCAGTCTAAACTTTAAAAGATTTTTGTTTCTGCTGACCAGGCTCATTTTTATCTACATATAGGGGGCCTACGTTTCATCCGGTTCAGAGTATATTGTACGAGTGTATGAGGCATAACAAGCTAAGAACCGTAATGAAACGTATTTATTTCGCGGCTGCGATCGACGGTGCGTTCAGCCTACTACATAGTGCTATAAACAGACTTGAGGCGCCTTCCAATTGTCACGCTCGACTTCGGTGCGATTATAAGCGGTTATAACATTTTAGACACTGTAGTAAAAAATGAAATGACAAAGTATACAAGTCAGCAACAAACCAAGAAAAAACTAAAACTTTTTCTTAAAAATGTATGAAATTCTTACTGTTAATCTTAACAAAAACATTCTGCAAATATATTAGACGTGGTTAACTTACAGTTCTTGCACTGATATAAAATGAAACACAAATATTTGCAAAACATTTTTATAAACGCTTTTGTTCGTCTACACGTTGACCACAATTTTTCATTAGCCAATGAATCGCATACAACATACATAGCGAATGATGCTAATCAGAAGACACATTAACGGTAAACAGTTATTTTGTGAGTATATCCGTCCAAATAAGGTAGAGGCTGCTGAGGTATTTAATGAGAAAGATAACAAATAATACTAACGTGCCGGCGGGCAGCGTCCTGGGTAAACGGTGATATTACTGATGGCCGCCACTACGCCAGTGGTCATAGTGTTCATTTGAAGCGCCAGTGAACAGTTTCTGTAGTCGGAGACAGTGGCCGGCAGATCCAGTTTGAGTTTGTGAGGAGTTAAGCCGAGCGGCTGTCGACTGTTGTACAGCGGCCGTTCGTTGTAAGTTCCACTGAACGTGACGCAGACGAGTTTAACGGAGAACTGAGACAGAGCGGTAAACATCAGTTCCAGACATGACTCCACGTCGAATGACGTCGGCGGCGACTGAAGTGTCAGCTTGTGCTCATAGTTCAATTGAGCGTTCGTCCCTCTTTCTTCTTTCAGTTTAATGGCAAGTGTCACTTCTGCAACGTACAACACATAGTTTCCACAGAACCCGTCACTAAACTCATGCCACAGTGTTTTTATTTCAAAAAGTTAAAGATAACCGATTTTTCGTTTCAGTGATTCTAAACACCTACGTCACATTTCATAAAAAACAATCACGTTTAAATTTTTTTCACACAATAAAAAAGTGTACCAATGTATTAATAAACAAAACACGCGTATCAATAGCTTTTTGGTTATTTGAGCAGCATAATGCAATTTACCACATTCTGGAATGTCACATGGTTCCCATGGCACATCTGGATCCAGTGTATAGCACCAAAGTCCTTCTGCCCACGACCTGTCAGGATTGCGACAGTAATTCTTTGCTGCGACACGACTCCCGTCAGGAAACTTGTCATCAGTATAATTCGAATTTGGTACATGAGGTGTATTAGATGACCACTGTTGACAGTGCTTTCCGGTCACAGTAGTGTTGACTTTTCCAATATATCGAAGCCCTGCTTTTTCTTCTCTGCACACTTTTCATGTACATCAAAGCAAAACTGTGTGTATGTACACTCTGTCTCAATAAAAACGAGCCGCGTTTATTTTTTTAATAACTCCGTAAAACATTGGCCGATTTTTATAATTTTTGGCAAGCAACAGCAAGATAAAACGTGACGTAAATGACTATAATTTAGCCCACATTATACTAATACTGTTGTTACACTACCTTGTGAAATTTAAAAGTCATGGTTTGACCGTCTACACAATGAATTTATACTGGGTAGCGCATGTGTCGTCTCAGAAATGATTAACTAAATAGCCACAAACGAGTAACAGTTATTATCTCTCAAAAAGTCTTATGTGCTACATTACATAATCTTTATTACAGCATGTACTCAAGATGTCTTCTTCCAGCACGAACGCAAGCGGTGAACGTTGACGCGACTCGCCAACAGCACGTTCAATAACGCACGACCCAGAGGGGCTAACTCGCTGCTGATGCGCCATTTCAGTTTGTCGACGTACGATCTTAAAATGAATACGATGAATATTAAACATGTAGCAGATTTTAATCATTTTGTACTCTTAGTAATTTTTGCTTCAATGCGTGCGCTCCCCAGCATTGTTGTAAGCGAGTAAACTACGACTTCTGCATTTCACAAGGTAGTGCAGCGACAACATTAAGGTGAGGTGGGCTGAACTATAGTCATTTATGTTACGTTTCTTCGTGATGATGCGTGCCAAAAATTATCAAAATCGGTTAATGTTTCACGAAGTTGTTCAAAAAATAAAAGTGGCACATTTTTATTGAGACACAGTGTAGAAGTATGCAAGCCGTAATAGAAATGCTTGTAACGTACAACATTTAACAGTATTTTTGTGTTATAATATGGCAACGACATAAAACGGGTGTCCCTGTATAATGTTATAAAAGCAATGATAAGTTGTAACTAACAGTTTTCACCCAGCAGTTGTAGCATTAAAATGACAACTAAATTGAAATATTCATGTACAATGTGCCACAAAAAACCGGACCCTTAATGCATTTTCAGATGCCTGCGATACACTTGGCTCAATGCCAGTAACAACAAACTTTGGAGCAAAGAATCGCCGTATAGTCAAACATTAACAACATTTGTTACTTTGTGAAAACTTTTCAAAAACAAAGTACCAGCAGCAGTTTTCCTGGGGCACCCGCAGTAGAGGCAATTGCACGGTAATAGGCTACTCCAACAAAACAATAACGCCAGTCGCAAAATTTAAAATCATTAAACATGATAACGTTAACAAACTGTTAATAAAAACATTATAACTATCAAACTAATTAATCCTACATGATAACAATCAAACTGTTGTTCCTTTTCTCAGACACGAATCCGTAGACATCTTTACCATTTATAACGAATGTCTACGGTAAAAAAGCAGTGATGAATAACGAAAACGTTTTCGGGCTTATGTCCGAGCAAAAAGACAACAGTTTAAACATTTACGGTAACTATAGTAAACAAAGTCACAAAATGATAATGAAATTAATATTCATTATTTTATCACGATCACTCGACAAACAATGTGTAATGATATAACCTTTTCTTGATAAAACTTTATACGCAATTTCAAAGCCACTTTTTGTTACAGAGTAATCAGATTTGAATCGCAGCTCCACAAATGTTGCGTCGAAACTCAGTATCGTAGGCACTTCAGTACCACAATACTCGGAGAAACGTTTTTTTGCATCATCAGTCCTTATCTGTATATACGGTACACGACAATCGACAACCTACATACAACGTGAGTAAAAAATCCCACCACAATTTTGCTGAATATTGATAAATGTTCAATTTTCATTTGTAAAAAGGTAAAGGTAAAGGTCGTCAATTTGTATAGCGCATCGTCGCGAGCATGCGCACGCCTCTAATGCGCTTTCGTCACTAACCGGAGCCGCCTGCCGCACGTCCAGCGTGTGCAGCCTGCAGACACAGGCTGGCGCAGCGGCCGGCTAGGCAACCCCAGTCAGCTGTACCAAGGTCCCCACCTTCCGTAACTCATGTAAATGTGTTACTACTCATTTTACCGTCCCACGGAGGGTAGAAGCTGGCAGGCTAGGTCGACCTAGCCTGCCAGCTAGGTCGAACTAGCTGGCAGGCTTAGCACCGAGATGGTTTACCTGCTCGCAGGCAGTCACCCATCGCAGTACTAACCGGGCCCGGCGTAGAGTAACTTCGTTTCAGCCGAAACGCGTTACCAACTACGCCACGCCACCAACCGCTGTCTACAGTACTGTCTACAAAAACCTTATAATAAAGTAAATAAACTTCTTATTAAACATCCACCACACCTTTAACGCATTGCTAGTTTTTGTTACACTAATAGGCTAGTGATAATATGAATGTAGTAAACTAGCGTGTTTTGTGTGTGGTGACGGTGAACCTTTGACATGCTGAGATGAACTACCAAAGACATCGTGTATGATATATGCAACAACTGTGGTGAAATAATCAAGTTATTTTCTACTGATTTAAACTGTGAGATCGACGAATATCACAGTGGCTCAGTTTAATTTCAATGCGCCACTCACGACTGACTTTGCAAAAACGCTTTTCGTCAGCCCTTCCTTTTTGCTGCACTTATATAAATGTCATCCTCCAAATTGGTCAGCGCGTATCAGCTGATGCAAACTGTCACCAAATCAGACGAAAATATCATTAATCAGCAACTGTTTTAAGCATATGAGCATTTTGGTCTCACGCTACAATTTGCTTTTGTCAGTTTTTGCAATAAGCATTTTTTTAAACACTTCAAACGAGGATCACGGTAAAAAAGTTTTGTACCACATCTCAAGAAATTTTTCTTCACTAAACTGCAAGGGAGAAATTTGAACTTTCGTTATCGACGGTCAATCTCGGTCGACACTAGACATAGTTGTTATCTAATAATAAATTTGTGATGTTGCAGTAATTCTTTTCATGTACGTCAATAAAAATACAATAAATATTAATAATACTTTATATTTACCTGCAAAAAATCATAGTAGCAGCCGTCGGAATATTCGAGATCAAAGTGCTTAAATATTAGCACAATTTCGCCCACCTTTGGTGGTGTAATTCTATAGTATATCTGTTGTTTATTTCCGTATTTTTTGGGATAGTTTGGAGAAAAAATAGTACCATCAATATTTTTAAAAATTTGGTAATCAGGACTTGTAGCTGTCGGCGATTCTACAATCAACAATATGTATAACATGTTGTATTACTTATTGAAACAGACTTCAGTATGGAATGAAAATACCTTAGGGATATTCGTGTTCAAAAAGAGACAAAGCTCAACAAAGAACATCAAGTTTCGCATTGCATACGTGCAAGCAAGGCTAGGCCTATACTACTCTTTAGGCACCACGTTCCTAAGTATATAACAAGTATAAAAAGTATAAACAAAAAAACCAGCTGTTGCTAGGGAAGGGGCTACAGTTTATACATTTCCTGTTGTAAAAACTGACCTTTAAAATCATTCGAGGTCAGTAATTTTTATCTAATTCAAAAAAGCGTATGTAATTTTTTTATTAGTGATCAATAGCGACCTTGGCCTTATCTTGCACCGTTTAAAGGTAAAAGGTAAATATGGTTTATAGCTACAGAGCCTCACCTGCGTATGGGACCACACAGGGTTACCTGGCACCCGACGCAAGTGAACGCGCTCCGCTTTAACTTTGAGGCCGGTACTCGATTTACCTACCCCGACGGGATGAAACGCTGAGTTAAGCTTAGCCACCATAGCGCTTACTGACCTTCAAGATCATAAAAGTTTAATAATTTTTATGTCATTTGAAAACCAATATGCGACTTCCTATTAGTGATCAATAGCAACGTAGGCCCTATCTCGCACCGTTTAGCTACAATACATCTGTGACGGACAGACGGACGACTGACAACAGTTTTGCCATAGACGCCTACAGTACAGCATTGCTGGAGCGCGTCAAAAACGAAAGTGTTAGATTGTAACCAATCTAATGTACTTGTCGCGCATTATTACCCGATATCCAAAAACTCAACCAGAACCTATATAGGCATTTGTTTCGCCAACTTTAAAAACCCTGCCTATAATATTGCAGTGGATCGGATGATATATTGCTTACATCAAGTCATTTGAAATTGTTCAGGATGCGAGATGGGTCGTTCGTAAAATCGCTGGTCGGTTGTGACAAGTCGTCGGTCATCAATATTCATATATTCGTGAACATACAGTAATGCCACATGCACTCTTTTGTACGTGGTACGCAAGAAGTAATACTGAGAACTGACCGATCGACCGACGACCAAGAATTTTGTTTTGAGGTAGGGTTGTTGGGGACGGCAAATCGAATGGCGCTACTTCGGACTGATCAAATCCAACAAAATATTGACCGGCCGCTAAAAATTGTAATTAAATATTTTCCTTCATTTTGTCCTTCCATTGACCTAATTTTTGTTTTTGGTTCAAACTGGTTAGAAATTTTACTTATCGGCGCATACATGTTGTTTTTGTTTTCGTTGTTGTAATTACTATCAATGCCAGGATATCAAGCCGTTTTATGATTACTAGCGAATAGTGGCGATGTGGGGCCTTTAATGCATAAATTAGGCCTACTCTTTTTCAACATTATTTAAGGCCTATGTCTAAGCTTTTTTGAAAAGATAGGTCTATACGCAACAATGCTATTCAGACTCCATACACTATAATTGGCGACGTTATAGGGTGTTTACACGTCCAGCAAACGTTCAGTTCCATTATAACATATGGCAGCAAACGTCCAGCAAACTTCCAGCAAACGTCCAGCATTAGCACGTGTATTTTGAATACATTTGCTAAAAGTTTGCTGGACGTTTGCTGGATCGTGTAAACACCCCAAAAATAACGGTGTGTGTGCATCTTTCGATGACATGCCATGCATTGCAGACTTGCAGTGGCTTTCGCAGTTATCGCCATAAAGCTACCACAATCAGTTGTGTACAGTAAACTTCGCACGCGGCTAATTCTGTTAAAACTTACCAAGGCTGTTGACACTAAATACGTTGAAAACTTCAAAGTTTGCAGACGTGTTGCTGAATTTGTAGTCACAAATAGCAGAGCCGCCAAATGAACAGTTTAGCGACTGTATTGCAGGCGCTGCCAACGAACATTATTATACATAACAGCAACATACTTAATACTGATGAATTTTTCTAACTTTCGAGTACACAAATATTTAGTGTTATATTCTACTGTATGAATTGCTGAATATCTGTAAACAGACACAGCCATGGTCGGCACTGCCAATGCTTTACCGTCGTCTCTATGGATGTTAGATGTCGGATGAAGCACGGGAGACTTACTTTTTATAACTTTTACAGAGAAACAAGTACGCTCCCTTTGTATAAATTGCTGCAATCATACATAGTTTTTCAATGACGCACTAACTACATGACTGGCAAAATTGCAGTCGCCCCCTAGCTGGTAACATTAAATATAGTATACGCGCTACTGACTACAGTGTGTATTGTAGTGTAGTGTTTAGGGCTTGGAATTAGGGTTAGGGTTAAGGTTAGGGTTTGAGTTTGGGTTAAAGTTAATATTTTTAAAAGAATCGTGTGACAATAAGAAACATCAAAACTTAACGTAAAATAGAGGTGATAAATTCAAGGTTTCTGCAGGCAAGCATTGCTGAAAACTTCCCAATTGGCTATCTGTGATGGTCTACTTGCTAGGCTTGAGGTGTTAGTTGGCTAACTGGCGGATTCGTGATACCGTATTTGCTATGGTTGAAATCGTCAGTTGCTTGGCTTCCTCCGTCACTGCGGAGGTACGACGGGCGCCCGATACCTATATGAGCATCATTCGGTGCTTGTACGTACTGGCTAAGGCTGTTCAAAGTGGTGACCGGTCAAATATCTGGCCCTCACATGGTTGGATATTAGACCGGTCATGATCGGTCAACCAGTCATGACCGAGCGCGTTTGACCGGTGACAACATTCGATCTGTCATATAGGCTACAGTATATTTGACCGGCTGTCGGTCAAATATCCTGTGCCTTTCAATAATACGATGATTAAACGTCTCACCGCGCAGCACTTTTTAAACACTGCTGGCCTTGACATTTTCGCTAAGGGTTTGAGGTGTAGACAGCGTTTCATATTAACCATGCTATTGTAAATGTAGTGAGTAATGTATCAAAACGATTTTTAAAAAAGCGGTCAATACGCCTACCTGATGAAAAGTTTCGTGACACACTTTGTTAGTAACAATTAATGTAACTTAAATATGGGACAGAGCCCAACGTGAGGCCGCCCGGCGCCGTAAGTCCAATAGGGCGTTAATTCAGGGGGGGGAAATTTACCTGGTAGCAAAGTCACGTGGCCTGAAGTCAAATGCAGTAGCATACGCAGAACGCGCATTGTCGACTTAGGGTGTGTCAACATCCGCGCCTGCAACTGGTTTGTTAGTGGACCAAAGTTCACCATTTTTTTGGCTCAACGCGGAAGGGGTGGCAGTCGATCAAGTTTGTTATCGATTTTCGGTATGCCGATCAGCTTTAGATATATTCGCGGTGAAAGTTTGAAATTGCCCGAAATCGCGCCGAATTTTGAACTTGGGTAGGTCAACATCTGCGTGTATAACTTTTTTGTTAATAAACCAAAAGTTATCAATTTTTTGTCCAACAGGTTAAAGATGTCACTCGATCAACATTGTTTCCAATTGTTGATGTCTTGATCCGTTCTGAAGATATGCGCGACCGAACACTTAAGTTGTTCAGAATTGCGCGCACAGTCAATTTTGGGTAGATAAACATCTGCGTCTATAACCTTTTTTATTTGTAAACAGAAGTTCACCGAGTTTTTTTGTCCAGCGCAGCAGAAATTGCTTTCGATGAAGTTTGTGTTTTTTTGTCGATATCATGACCGGTTCCAAATTTTAAGGGGGCAGTGCCCCCAATTGTTGTATATAAGTGATAATGCCCCCTTTATCGCACGTCAGGTGGCAAAGTTTCATGGAGTTACTCCCCCTAACCTCAAAGTTAAAGGTGTTAATACGCTGAATTATAAGCCAATTTTTGATCTATTTTGAAAAAAATTGTAAAAGAAACCGCCATCCCCTATGGGTGTGGGCAAGCAAGACTTGGCCATTTTGTGGCGCGTGTAAAAATGTCGAGGCGGAGCACCTTTTAGGAGCCGAAATATGGTTTTTCAAAAAGTTAATTTTGTGGGCAAACATTAGCCGCAAGAACGCTGTGGAAAGTGGACCAAAGTTCACCGGATTTTTCCCATCTAACGCAAAAGGAAACGCTCTCGATAATTTATTTTTCCTTTTTTGGATATCTCTATCTGTTTCGCAGATATTTGCGCTCAAATTAGGAAAATGTCTAAAATCGCGCCAAATTTAGCATGTTTTTTTGCCCCAAAAATTTTTTTGGGCAGACCCCAAACTTTTGAACCGGCATTTATAAACTGAACATGCTTCCGAACGTGTGGCAAAATTTCCCGGAGATCGGCCCAGAGATCTCGGAGATCTCGCGATGAAAAACAATAAACTGCAGTAAGGTTAAAACATAAGGCCTTCCCGAACTATCGTTCCGGGCAGCCTAAAAATTGTTAACCTGTTATAGTCGGACGACACGGGAAGTGACTTATGACGATGTTGTCCAGTGCGATGTCGGACATGAACTGCAGTCCATGTGTGGCAACAAACGCCAGCTGGTAAGTGCCCGCCGGAAGGCAAACTCCTGTGTATTGCCATTCGCTTTCGCGATTGCCTCGAATCTCAATCAAACGTTTTTCGTACACGTGAAGTTGTGAGTATGTAAACACTGTCAACGCCGCCGTGGTGTCTTCATCGCCGATCAGCATGTGATATTGGAAAAACAATAGAGTACTCTCTTTGAATGTTTTCATTGGAGAAAATAAAGTGACTTGATCTCCAACCTGACCGACGTTTGACTTCACCACTATGTAAGAACCTGAAATGCACAAAATGAGTAACAACTAGAAAAATGGGGCAGAGCCTAACGTGAGACCGCCCGGCGCCGTAAGTCCGATAAGGGGTTAATTCAGGGAGTGAAATTTACCTGGTAGCAAAGTCACGTGGCCTGGAGTCAAATGCAGTAGCATACGCAGAACGCGCATTGTCGACTTGGGGTGTGTCAACATCCACGCCTGCAACTTGTTTGTTAGTGGACCAAAGTTCACCAAATTTTTTGGTTCAACGCGGGAGGGATGACAGTCGATCAAGTTTATTATCGATTTTCGGTATGTCGATCCGCTCTAGATATATTTGCAATCAAATTTTGAAGTTGTCCGAAATCGCGCCGAATTTTGAACTTGGGTAGGTCAACATCTGCGTCTATAACTTTTTTGTTAGTAAACAGAAGTTCATCAAATTTTTTGTCCAACGCAGCATGGATTACTCTCGATGAAGTTTGTGTTTCTTTGTCGACATCATGACCGATTCTTGAGATATTTGCGGTCAAAGTCAAAAGTTGTCCTAAATCGTGATGAATTTTTTTGTGATCTCAAATTTTAAGGGGGCGGTGCCCCCAATTGTTGTATATAAGTGATAATACCCTCCTTATTGCACTTTATGTGGCAAAGTTTCATGGGGTTACTCCCCCTAACTCCAAAATTATAGACGCTAATACGCTGGATTATAAGCCAATTTTTGACCCCCCATTTGGAAAAAATTGTTGGCTAGCCCCATCCCCGCTGAGGTGTACGCTAGCAAGACTTAGTCATTCTTTAGCGCGTGTAAAAATTTCGGGACGCAGCGCTCCCTAGGGGCCGAAATATGGTATTCCGAAAAAGCTGATTTTATGGGTACAATTGCATCTCTAAATCTCCGTAATTAGTGGACCAAAATTCACCGACCTTTTTTCGCCCAGCGCGGGAGAAAACGCTGTCGGTCAAATAGTTTTCTTATTTTGGATATCTCTATCTTTTCCGGAGATATTCGCTCTCACAGTGGGAAGGGGTCTAAAACTGGTCTAAAATTAGCGTGTTTTTTGCCCGAAAATTTTTTCTTGGCGGCAGGCTCCCAAATTCTTAGACAGGCGTTATAAAATTGAACATGCTTCCGAGCATGACGCAAAATTTTGCGGCGATCGGCCAAGGGACCTCGGAGATTTCGCGTTGAAAAAATAAGAATTGCAGCAGAACACAAGGCCTTTCGGGAACTATCGTTCCGGGCAACCTTATAAGATCACAAATTAGAAAGCATTCGGAGAGAATTCAAACGGACGCTAAATGGGCTACTGTCTTTCATCTCTTGTGCCGCGTTTTCGGTTTAGCGCACCACTTTTGAGAATGGGATTGTTTACTCACGAAAACGTCGAATTTGTTGCCGTTAACTAACAATCTGGCAACATCGGCCACGGCGATCCTAAAGACGATCTCACCAAGACGAACGAAAATCGGCAGTAGCAATGTAACCGTCCAAACGGAATGTGTTTATATCAGGATTATCAAACTTTCAATGGCATACCTAAAGTAACAGTTAGACCTCGTAGCCACCGTCGTTAGCAGCTTTTGACGCTAGCCATAGCCGCTGTTGGCTAAAAATTTAACTAGACGTAGACAGGCAGCCATAAAGCCCGCCAGTCGCGGCCGCCTATTTTTGGGTTTCTGGTCGACAAAATTCAGCTGATTCTGTGTCTGAAAAATTTGCATAGTACAGAAGCAAAAATACACTTAGCCGCCAAAATCAATTTGGTAGCCAACTACAAAAAAGTTATGGCTATGAAGTCCAACAAGTAAGCAACGAACGAGCTGAAAAGCGTTCAGAAAGACCAACAACGAAAATGCCTGCAAGCATGGAACGCTCTTCCACATAAACTGAGATCTGCAGCAACTTTTAACAGTTTCAAGCTACTGCTGAAAACATACTAGGCCTATTTTAACGTTGTTTTCAACTCTTAGTTTTATGTATGCCTAGAGAGACATTGTAATGCACCGCTGTCCTTTATTTTTTATTGTAAACGGCGCATTATAAATGATTATGATAATGATGATGATGATGAAGCAAAAATTCACAGGTCTCTGAAACTAGAAAATTAATAAAGTTCTACAACGCGTTTGGGACATTAAGTCGGTATATTTAAAAACTAGTGTTTTAAAGTTTACCGTTAATTTGATTAGTGAACGAACGTTCAACATCTATTAATAACTAATAAACTTATGCATCTATAAAAGTTACTTTTTTCATAGGCTATACGGTATCATTTGGTAATATTCTGAAAACCAACCTAACGAATCTCCGTGGGCATCCGATTCCGGTCCAGTTAACAGATTGTTGTCTTTGCCCGTCTGACGCGTCCATCGCCATGTGCCAAGTTCTGACGTCGTATAACCGCAGTTGAAATCTGTGTCCTCAAAGGTGCAAAAGTCACTTTTGAATTTTTCTGCAATGCCAACAAATGACCGCTGATGAGTGCTGTTGCTTTTTGTATTTTGTTTAAATTTTACGACATATGTCTTCAATAAAATGTCAAATAAAAATACATTCATGTTAGTATTAAATAATTATAAAAGTAAAGGTAATAGTGATCTTTCTGGGTAAAAGCAAAGTGCTCATCACTTTTTTTGAAATTTTGAGGCCATTAATTTTAAACAAACGACAAACAAACTTTGTCATCCTGCTGTGTCACAAGCACAAAGTCATCTTTATCTATTTTTACAGCGCATTTATTTATCATAACATTTAATAAAATTAACGATTTTTATATAGGCTACTTTTATCTTTTTTTGTATCACACTTGCCTGTTTGTCAGGTTTTTGCGGTTTGTTTACGAAATAATACAAAATCAAAAAACAATAATGCTGATCGCGATGATAATAAAAAATTTTAACTAAACTTTGTTGTTTAAAAGTGCCATATTCAATATTAACTAGCAAAATATGCCGACGCCAAACAAAAAACTGCATGGCTTTGGCTTTTTTACGCGCAATAGCAGAATGCTTCGCGCATCTTAACCATCGTCTAGGCGTCCGTCCGTCTGTTTGTCTGTCCGTCCGTCCGTCACACCCTGACAGTGTATCAAAACGGTGCAAGCTAAAACTACAAACTTTTCACCATGGGCTGCCTTAAAGTCTCTAGCTTTTAGCGCAAAATTTCGTGCCCTCTAAGTGGAGAGGTTCCTTTCGAACGAGACCGTCAAAGAAGGGTACCCCCTCTAAAAGACGCTATTTTGACCCTATTGGTTCTTCTAGTGTAAAAACGGTTGCAAATAGATACACACATGTTGCCTGTCATAACAAGCACTAATGACAGACTTTTTAGATTTATTAACATCGGTGACCTTGAACGACCTTGAACTTCCCCAAAAAGGGTTTTTAGTAAATTTTTTGCAATTTTTGGATGCAGCGCACATTTCAACATTCAATTGCGACGAAATGGCTAAGATAAACCAAGAAAACCTGCATATGAAATTTTTAGTACTAAACGTAGATTTCAACAGTCCAATCTCGAACCCATAGGTTTAAGGAGGCCATCGCAGGCGGGCGTGAAAGACGACTAATTCCCCGCCAAAAAGTGGTTATTTTACTGCAATTATCTCGTGTAGCGTGAAAACGGTTGCAGATAGGCACAGACATGTTGCTTATCTTTACACGCACTGGTGACAAGCTTTTTACTGGTGTCAACGTCGATGACCTTGAATGACTTTGAACCCCCAAAATAGATTTTTTTAGTAAATTTGTTTTGCAATTTCCTGCTGCGACACACATTTTGAGAGTAAATTGCGCCAAAATAACTGGAGATAGACCTGGACAACCTGCGTATGGCATTTTAGCATAGCACGTACATTTTCAAAAATATAAGTTTCGATTTTTTAAATTCAAGGAGTCTTCCGTCCGGAGGCCTCAAATTTAAGTACTTTTTCAAGATACATTAATATCTTATTGTTGTAGGCGTACACTGACTGCCAAAGTGGCAAAACCGCTGCTATCGCGCGTCACGTGAGCTTTTCTCAAATTACTTCTAAGTATACATTACGGCGTGCTAAAACATTTTACACGCATAATGTCGTCAGCAGCAATGTTGTTGATATGCAAATTATAGAACAGGACAAAGACGTGCATAGTGTAGACGAAAACAAACGCACCGCAAAGTTCGTCAGCCTCGTCACTTCCGTCGCCACAGTGATCATAACCATCACACTTGACGGTGCTTGGCAGACACAGATTGTTGGCACACTTGAAGTCAGTCGCTGTTCGGCATGCTAACACATAAACAGTTAACAGTAAAATTTCAAATTTTTAGAAATAATATTTTTATGTTTTGTTAAAAGTAGTCATCATACACAGCTGCAGCACGGTCGTATTGTTAGGACCGCCCCTGTTTCTTTCAGTTACGCGTGCACGCTTGCTTTTTGTCAACCGTGAACAGTCGATGGCGGCGTCTGGTCTATACGATGGTCCGCTTTTCACGCCTGCTGTGACAGTCGTCTGGCGGCCCAATTGCACTCTGTAAACGTGACCTGAACAGCACGTGCTGATTGATGTTACTGCGCATGTGCGAGAACTCTTCTTGGCGAAGAGACGACAGCTGAACGATATTACCTGCTTGAACACTCGAACAGTCAACACGTCGTGCTCTGTATTGTACGTTAGCGGGTAGTCAACGTCGCATGTTATGTTTTTGTTTGCTGCTGCGTTTTTATGTTTTAGTTCCATTCTCTAGACCGCTCTTCCAAACATTCGTAATTGCAACACACACTCTTTACCTACTTTTAAACGAAAACCAAAACATTTTGCTCCTCGTTTAACTAGCACACCGAGCGCGTTTGAGGTTATTACAGTAAACGCGCAATATAAGTGAGTAAGTAAGTAAGTAAGTAAATGATTTATAAAACGCCAAAGTCTCAGAAAAAATCAGAATTACTTACTTACTTACTTATACAATTACGAACCACATTACATGCACATAGCTAAAAGTAGAATTTAACGCGTGGATGATGTGACAATAAGCTGATGTAAAACATAGTACCGCAGTAGGGAACGTTGCACTGTTCCAGACGAACCATTCCATCCTCGTCGACAGTGACACACGAAGGTCCATTCCACTCAGTAAACGAGACACGTCGACAATAGTTTTTCGCTTTGCTGATGTCGTCCATATTCAACGATGCAGATATCGTGTAGTTTGTGACGTCAGTCCAGGCAATACACGTACGTCCACTGGCTGCCTTGGTCATTGTCCCACGATATCCGTTACCCGCTGGATTCGTCATGCACTCTTTCTCCGTATCTAGACAGTCGACATATCTGACGACAACAACTGAACCAAACACGCATAGCGCAAATGCAGCTGCAACTTTTTGTCTCTACCCAGTAATATATGGTTTAAACAAAATGTAAAATCTGTGCTGATTCAATGTTTTGAAAATGCGCAAAACCTGGAAAACGTGCATGTCTAAATTATTCAGTGCAACTTTTTGACAAATAATAGATTTTTTGCTTAGTGATAATGACAATATGAAAAAAATTTACCAAATACTTCACAAGGTTGGACCACAACGTCGTCTATGGACATGCCGCAGTACTGAGTTCTACTTCGACGTCCTTTTATGAAGATCCGATGAAATCCATCTGGCAGCTTGGCGAACATCCGTTCCCACGAGGTTCGGTTGTCACCGTGGCTCGACGCAACGACGGTTCCATAGCGACTCGGGCTTTCCTCGTCAAAGACGAGGACGCTGATCACCGGTTTATTGATGTTAGCCGTTGACTTCAGCTGATAGTATAGCTCTAAGCAAATGCCAGTCGTGTCCATGTACGGAGTGCTCATATCCGCGAAGTAGTTAAGTCGAGCGTCGGTTGATAGCATGTTGGCGTAGCGTCCGGATACTGCGTTAATAATCAAACAAAAATGCGACAATATTATTCAAATGACAAACATACTTTTAAGCAAAAGATAATTATTGGTGACGATAGTTATAAAAATTCTATTAAACAGTTGCTGATATTTAGAATCTGACGTACTAAATGCCAAATGCACTGTTATAATGCATCGTTATCCGTAGCCGTACCGTCGTATAAGTGCCGGCAAAAATTGGACATTTTAAACACCAAATGCAATGCAGTGATAAATTTAATTGTTTAAAATGTTTGCTTAATGTAAACACAAAATTATAACATTGTAATGGATTACACTGCTTAATTACTTTGCTAATTTTCTGACATTACCATATTCCAAAGTGACGCATGTAACGAGGCGTTTCGAGCGTGGTGAAACATCTATTGATTGTAAATTTATAAAACAGTAACTGTGTGATAAGTAACTGTGTGATAATAAAACAATTTTTAAAGTCTGCCAATATTTGGCGGTGAAGTCGTAACAAAAACTCGTTGGTGCTACACCTTTGCAATAATTGTACTGACAGACCTTTTCTGAGAGTGTTGTCAACGACAATTCCACGTCCGTCGACAATGTCCCATATTTCGTTGCCTGTATAGTCATTGGTCAGCAAACACGACTCGTCCTTTTCAAACGTACATACGAACGAAGTCTTGCCTGCAACGATATATCGGAAATTACAAAATACATGTTGTTTTTATGTTGTATAATTAGTGTTAATAAACGAAAAAAAGTTTTACAAAAACGTTTCCAGAGTTTCAATGTTTATTCACATAAAACAAGCAACTGTCATATAAACAAACCATGGGGAAAAGATTGCTAACCGAGGAAGCGTATTCGTCGATAAAATTCAAGGCCAGACGAACTGTTGGACATCTGATCATCTGTTATCCCCAACTCTCCGGTGTACGCGGACAGTTGACACGTCTGATGACGTCTGTTGTACAGAAACCCGCTACACGTCAGGTCGTAGGTTTCCGAGCACAGTTGACAACACACTGCTCTCGTCGTATCGCCCACTTCGATCGTCTCCAAATAAGACGGAATCGCTTTAACGTTTTCGTACAGTACGTAGGTATCGCAGGTATCTGAAATAAAACATCAAGTGCGTGTTTATAAGGTAAAGTTTAGCCTGATCACAGTTAGATAAATTTCGACCAATAACGAAATATGATAAAAATTGTTACTTTATTTGAATAATATTGCACAGCTGAATAATCGATAATTTCTGACAATCGATGTTATAATTAAACTTTATTCTGATGTATGGTTTATCCCGCTATACAAAATTTAACTGTACGGATTGTTTGCAAAATATAATTTTGAGGATTTGTCTTTTTCACCAACCATAAGCTCAACGTCGCAGAACATTTAAACGGCGTTATGGTTACTGAAAAATGTTTCAACAGTACAACAATTAGATCGACGTAATTAAGCCACGGATGCATGATGTTAAAATTACTATTTATTACAAAGGTATCCACTATACTTGTACTTGATAAAAAAAGCCACTCACGGTTAGAACGTTTTTGTTCGCGTTCCGGCTGCACATTGTTAGCAAAAACATCGTAGTAGCCACTTTGTTGCAACGCTGATAATCTAACACACAGAAAATCTGTCGTTACGATAACAGAGCAAAACGTTGACTAATAAAGCAAAAGGTACCAATAAAATTGCGTATTGCATTATACAATAATCACGGCATAAACTTAACACCATAATTAAAACTCGGTAAAATCGAGACGCTAAATGTGATCTGTAAGATTGTATTTGTTACCACACTGTATGCCATTGCCCACCTGAACATGTTGTGATTGCAGATAGTAACTGAGGGAAACTGTAGATCATGTTTATACTCCACACTGACGTCCACGTTCTTGGGATGCGACATGAGATAAGACACTTTAGTGGAAACAAAGTACATGAATATGGAGCCAAAACCAAGAATTATCAGTAGCCATAAGAACCTGGAACGATAAAAACAACAAACTCAAAACAGTCAATAAAACAGAGATTAACTGACAGCTTGTATTGCAATAAAGAGTGAGATACAGCTATAAAACTAGTAACGTACGCTGGCTCAGTGCCGACATATTTTGCCGTCGTCCGCTTAAAACGGCACGACCCTGGCCGATAATGTCACTAATTTTTTTATGTTTCTGTTCATTTTATTGCCTATTTCATGTGTTCTGTTTTCCCACGTAGTGCTGAAGTACACATTAGGTGGTGTAAAAACTTAAATAATTATGTGATGGCCAGTTGTGTCAGAAATATTTATACGTAAATTATTAAAATCTGGTAATCCGTCTTCAAGTTACGATCGATAATGTCGAAATTTCTTTTTTTAAGACACAGTGTAAGTATGTGACAAGTGTTAACGTTTACGCCTAGAAATTAGCCAAAGTTATGTCGCTTGACCTGCGAATTAAGAACTTGGTTGGTTCAGCGAGAAAGCGAACTCCGTGCATCGTCGTATCTCCGGCGAAGTCCATCACTAACATGATCCATGGTCGATTGGTCTGTGACGGCGCCATCTTGCGCCGATACACGTCAATTCTATAACAACCGCAACAGCAACATCTCGTTACCTTTCACTAGACGTATTTAGTTTCCCAATTTGTTTTAATTATTCTCGTCTTTATCAATTTAAAAAAAACTACAGCATAACAAATAGAACAGTGTAGCAGGTAATAATACGGTAAACTACGTAAGTTATGTATAGGCATAACTCCAACAAACCTACGCTGCAAACATTGAAAATGTTTAACTTGTAATTATGCTTTAAAACATCAAATCTTGCACAAATATTTTCGACATAGTAACGTGTTATACATTTTCAGCCGTAGGCCTAACCTACAGCGCTGGTAAGTAAACGGTTCTAATAGCGTGCAAATGCTTCATTTTTTTACGCGCGACAGCACGATAAGCTGATATTATTATGCAGCAGTTATTATGCAATATTATTTTGCAACAACGACGTTTTTGTTGGCTTTCCAGCAATTGTAAAACGCCTAATTTTGAATAACCCTGAAATGCAATTTTACGCTAAATTTGTATTTATTTTCTTTCGACTACATTTTTTGCTTTGCTTTCCGAAACAGCTGTGTAAACATGAGTGAAAATAATTTCATATTGTCAGCAATACAAATGTTTGCTAAGATGTCACGTTTACGGCAATATAAAGTTTAGGCGGATATTGGCTAAGGTTCTCGCACGAAGAGGTAACAATGAACAGTAAAATGGTTGAAATCGACTAATTTTTAATGCCAGTAGTTGCTTTGTTTCCAGAGCTTTTAAAAATTAAACCAAAGTTGTTGCAAAGGCTTACGACAAAATTATTTAGAATAAACACTAGTTTTTTTTACTGTCGCGCGTGTCATAAGCATTAACAAAAATTTCTTGTACACGTTTGCTAACAATGCCTTATTTTCACGCAGTGCGCAATTTAAAATGTATTAAACACATTGAAGTATTTTAGCGTAAACATCTGGAAATGTTTTAAACGTAGTTACAGATAAGAAGAAAAATATTACCACTGCAAAATAATTTTGTACAATATTTTCGTCATACATTTAGCCATGGCCTTACCTAAGCTGCGACACCTATGTAAAAGAAACAGTCCAAACTGTAATAACGGAACACCGAAGAAAGAAATCAGTAGTAATAAAATGCTGTCTTAACAATGAGCCAGAAATGCGTGCATCACACATTCCACAGCTAAATACTGACGCGTGTGAAAAACTAGGCATTTAATACTATCGATAACTGCCTGTAAAGATTTTAACAAATCCTGCACACAGTTCCTTCACGCTGACCACCTATATCATTTACTAAAAGTGGGGAAAGCACTACCAGATTTTATTCTATTTTTTATTTTTGGCGTTTTGCATTTATGAATAACTTCGACAACTCATATACCTACCACAAATTTCTATTGCCCTAAAACGGAAATTGTTGCAGCTAACGCAACTTTATAGCGAAGCCCCGTTTGCGTTATTTTAATACACGACCGCGTAACGGCACAAGTTCAACAGAAAGAGTACTACTTACCAGACTGCAAATAATCGGAAGAAAATTAGCTCGTATAAACCTGTAGCACGTTTGTCAACATTTGTACGACCGTGAGACGCTATGTTGCCAAGCACTGGAAACACTCGTGTTTATTACGCGATCGATAAAACTCTAAAGTTGTGTTATGACGAACGTCGCACACTGCTCGTCGTCACACAATTGCATCTGCCACAAGGCCGTTATTATGTTCATTGTTCAGATATCGCTCAAAAGCGGCGTTAGCACGTTAGCCGCATTAGAGTATCGCTGACAGGACGCTTTGTTTCTGCATTGTCATTGTATTAATAAATGTCAGCATATTCGCCGACGAAGAAATAAAAATTGTCGATTAGTCTGGCAATTAAATGAAAGGCCTAATAAAACATATAAAGCTACAACGTGCTGGTACAGGTAAAGTGGCACTTTACCTCGGCGTTATTAAGCAAACGGTGCAATAATGTTTAATATACATTTATGTTGTGTCACACTAATTGGACTGTTTCAAAGTGTTGTGCTTAGTTGTTGCAACATATACACTGTAAAACATAAAAACACTCAAAAATGTATTAATCATAACATAAAGTCGGATTATCGGATTTTAATAATTTTGGTACATTTATTATAGACACAACTTGATATCAAACGGTCATTCAAGTTTCCACCTCACACAACCTATGCTTTTGCACTACTTGAGGAAATTAAAACACATGAAGTCAGCGTTAAAATGAACAGAAACGCCAAAAACATCCGTGACATTACTGGTAGGAACTTTTAGAAGGATAACGAGATTTTTGTAGTTTTTGGTACAAACATTTCTGTTATAACTAGCCATTTAATGGCCGTTTAAATTCTTAGCTCACCTAACGTCTGTTGCTGCATTACCTGTGGAAACACAACAAGTGCAACATGAGATAAAAACATCAGTAAATTTAATCATTACAGATTCGTAATAGCTCTGATCACTGTCTGTTTGACAGTATTTGCAGTGCTATGCAGCAGCAAGTTTACAAGACGTTGTTTACAAATATCAATGAACTCAAAAAGCGACTGACTGAAGTCTAAAGCATAACATCATCAACACTAATATCAACGAATGGTGAATGCATCTCTTTGCCTGTGTTTGCACAAATAGCCAATATTTCAAATATATTTACAGTCAGCAGTTGCACAACTAAACAATTCTATAAACTTTTAACCAAAGTGCTGGAAATTTAGGGAAAATGTGCCAAATGTACATTATTTTGATTAAATAATGATATTGCATTGAATAAAAATTAATATTTTTTTTTGTTTTTCTCAGGTTATGCAGAAGCAGATTTTGGGTAAGGTGGAAACTGAACGGTTACTTGATGGCCAGTTGTCACGAATGTGTACCAAAAATTATTAAAAAATGGATAATCTTTCTTTAAGTTATGGTAAAAAAACTTTTGTCTGTTTTTTATGCTTTACAGTGAAAAGTTACAAGCGGACAGGTCGCTACGCTGTCTGTCGCTACGCTCCCCGTCCGCTTGATCTTTGCCATGTTATCGGCCTGCGGCCTCCATTTTTGGCCCTTCGGGCTTTAACTTGACCTTTTGCCTCGATTGTGGCCTGCGGCCTCAATTTTCGGCCCTTCGGGCCTCATCTCGGTCTGCGGCCTCGATACACAGCGCTGCATGCAGCGTACTACGCTGCAGCGTTACCGCTAGTTATAAAGATGTTGATGATGCGTCACCATGGGGACGACGTCTATATGACGTCACAGCCAATCGTAGTCCAAACTGCTACACCCCTTTTTTAAGATATAGATTATATAAAACAAATAAAAAAGCATAACGTTACCAGGTCATGTATTAACAATAATTCTCGTACAGTCAAAACTCATTTTGTTGAAATCGTATTTGTAATTTGTAGCCAATGATGCTTACCTGCGGCCTAACTAGGTGCTTATCCAAATGTTACTTGTGCTATAATAAATGTATTTTAATGTTTTTGGTTTTAACAGATGTAACAACATAAACCTAACGAACTTGCATTACCGAGTTTTAACACTCTTCGGTTCAATAGTGTTTTTATTCTTAGTGTAAATGGACAAACGTTTTGGTATCTCAACGAGATGTGCGTTTGTATCAGTTTGATTTCATTACTTTTTTACGTTTTGCTATGTATTACTGTACATTCCGTATTTATGGCCATGTTCCCTGAGTTGAAATTAATGAATGAATAAGAGAATAAGTAAACCGTGCGCCAACTTTCGAAGTAAAAAAATCTTCTAACAAATGCTCTGCGATACGAAAAAGATTGCACTGTAATTTAGTTGTTAAAGCAAAACTGTAAAACTGCAAATAAAAAGTGGACACTCCACAGCCAATGCGTCTTCTAGCATAGATCAAATGGTTAAAGTAAGTCGTGTCGGTTTCATAACTTTCAGGTTGCGTTTTAAATCTCACCGCAGGCCCTTTGCAATAAATTTAAGCATGTTGCTCATCTATGTCCAACAAGTCGACAACAGCATTCAGTGTAAGCAATATTACGTCAATAAACAAATATTTCTGTATATTAAAAAGAAATAATGACAACGTATTCCTCGCTGAAATTTGAGCTAAAATTTAAACGCATTTTATAAGCAAAAAACACGCAATATTGTTTTATTAAGTAATTATTAATCACACAAGATATATCAATGTTATTAAGCAACAACAGATTACTGCCGCAAACGTCAGCGTTAGCTCACGGTTACTTGCTTAGCCTACTGTACAATACTAGTCAATAATAGCTCATAATTATAAATGCTAAATCGAGTCACTACTTCAAGTATTGGCTTACGCGTTAGAAAGACAGTTTATCACAATAAAGCGCTTTTTGTTAACGTAAAGTAAAGAATAATTAGCTTCACCATCGCACAATTGTAATTATAACGATAATTATGACACGTATAACAGTGTTTGTTCAGGCGAATAATAACTAATAGTAACAATACTTGCAAGCAGTCATAAAAATGAGCCTCCAAATTTATGCCTCTGTCAAGTATTAACATTTCACTGGTACACTTTCACAGACGTAAACGTAAAAACCGATTTGTATTTAGCTCTATGGTATGAAAGTGTTCTGATCCAGAAACGCTGTAATGAGTGTCTACCATATTTTCCATTATACTACCCGTATGAAGTAGGCCTATTATTTTTCCGACACAGCATGCAATCGTTTAAAACCGCACGGATCGATACTCATTACTCAAGCGTGTCTCTACAGTTAAGCCTACACTACCTTGTACAATATTGGTATCTAAGGGCTGGAACTAACTAAACTTTATTCATTTAATGTCCAAAAATTAATCGATTAATTTCCACTGATATTTTTGTAGACAATAACAGAATTCAACTACTGGTTGTTGCTATTTTTCGCAACCTATGGCAATATAAAACAAAAACTACACTGATGATGCAAATGCAGCACATAAGTTACTATGCAGTCAACACTCACAAAGTGCAGACTGTTAAACTAGCACTACAGAAAAACAAATCTTGACGACATGGCATATGCAACATAAAATTAGATTACAAACGTTCATCATCAGTTAGATCAGTTATTTCAGATTGTTAAGATTAATCGATTGATACTTTAAAACAACCAATCTATTAGTTAATTAATCCTTACTTTTCGCAGCCCTACAAAATAATATTTTACAAGGTAGTGTAGCGACGCGTTTAAAGTATAGTGGTGTTAATAGTGGCTTTTTTTGCAAATTTATTGCCATGTGCGTCAGTGACAATTGATCAACTAAAAATATGCAAAATATAACAAAACTACGACATTGTCTTACTTTTGGTAGACTACTCTGCAGATTGCAGTAGGATAAAATTACACTAAAACGATATGCTCTGCGATACAGACAACAACGATTAATCATTCATGATTGCAGGAAATACATTTATAGCAATGAGCTCCTCTTTAAATCTGCAAAGTACACGGTGTTTAATAAAAAAACATTTTTCTTTTTTCACAATTCACTCAAATGATTATCAATTTACATGAAATGTTAAACAGATGTAGCTGAAGAAATGTAGATAAAGAAATACTAATTCAAAATATTAACAAAATATGGCAATTGATTAAATATACTTTGCTAATCGTGACGTAACGCTGACTTCATAATATGTCATGGGTGCAAACTTGTTAGTCTCAACTGGTGCTGTCAGTTGCTACCCTGGTCTGATGGTGAAAAATCTGGTTCATTGATGACAAATTTTTGAAGTTTTACAGTTGCAGTTAAAAAATGTGCAAAGCGATCGCACGTTACGTGTTTGTGGGGATAGCTGGACTTCACATGTTTGAGCAAGACAGTGCAATAGCACACGGAGCTTGCAAAATGGTTGCGTTTTTAGATCGCGAGATGCCTGATTTCATGTCCTCATGATGCTCAGTGCTGACACGATAAACATTTTTTAATAGCAAATCAGATTAAGTTTACCATTGAAACAGGGTAGCAACTGACAGCACTAGTTGAGACAAGCAAGCCTGTATTCACGACACATTATGACGTCAGCATTACGTCACGAGTAGCAAAAAAATATTTAATCAACTGCCATATTATGTTTAAATATTTTGAATTATTATTTTTTCAGCTAAAACCGTTAAACATTTTGTGTAAATTGATCATTATTTAAGTAAATTATGGAAAAAAAACAAAAAGGGGTCCTTTTGTACGAAAGAGTGTATAAAAAAATAAAAACGATCATCATTTTCTACTTTCTAAAGCAGAAAAATAAACCTACATTGGTATACAAGCCTACTAAAGTTAATTATTATTAAACCTTACAACAATTTCAGATTTAATTATTAAAATTTACCTGCAAATGGTTAAGTACAGCAACATACATTAACTTAAACTTAACATACACTGAATAAAAAAATAACATATGTACAATAAATTACTTGTGTAAACATAACTCTACATCATTCTGAGTTTTACGGTAAAAACAAAATAACAGTGTGCGACTGTGCCATCAGTCATGAATTGCAATGCACAACCGTCAAAAACATCCAGTAATAAGTAGCCTGCATACAGACGACAAATACAAACAGAGCAATGTCTGCTTAGAATTTTTCTCCTGGGAAACTCTGGACATTAATAACGGTCGGCATGACCCTCCGTGAGGTCATCTTGACGAACGCGTTGTAGATGATAAGATCAATTATTTCAAATATCGACAAAGCACTTCCTCCAAGCAGTAGGCCGAAATAACCGCCGAAATCACCTGCGCAACACAGTCTCCCGAATCGTATATTATTAACAGTATTTTTTATTTATTTTTTCGTAACTACAACATTTAATTTTTAGAGATAAAATATGATTAAGCCAAACAAAACCATATTTGGAATGGACACGGTGCAGAAGCGAAAAACGGCAACGCGTCTGCTTGGCAAGCCGCGTTAAATCGTTTGACGGCGTCAGAGAGGCGTCGAAATAAGAACGTACGAGGGTCGTTCGATAAATAAGTTACAAAACAGCCTCATTCTGTTACATAGTTTTCCAAATATTAAAAATACGAAATATATGTTTTGTAGGGAATTTAATTCTGAGTAGCAGCTGCGAGTTTTATGGCAATGACGTCACTGTGAAGTAATTTATGAACATTAAATACGGCGACGTTGCCACTGAAATTCTCCCGTAACGAACAGCGTGCCGTTATTGTACTTTAATTTGTCGCCAAAATGACTTAATGCAAATCAAATTCACTCTGAGATGCATCCAATATATAACGACAAGTGCTCTGCGAAGCGAATGGTTTACATTTAATGTAAGAAAATGCTATATGGGTAGAGATTTGTATCAGATACCGATGTGCAGTCAGTCGTTTTTTCGGTGGCATCCAAAGCAGCCAGCATAGTTTTTTGCGTCGGGCATTCAGACGTTTGCTGGCAGATATGACAAATGTTTAAGCAAACTTAGACAATACGTTGAATAAGGAAACAATAGTCTTTGGCATTTAAAGAGATGGGGTTAACTTGTAAAGTTTATTCGTTCTGATGCTGTTTGTCACTAACAAGTTATAACAGATTACTGGTGGGGAAAAATACACGTGCAGACTGTGTTCTGTAAACAGTTGACGTCACAATAATTACGTCATCATCAAAGAAATTTCTACACGTGTTCAGAATAACATTCCCTACAAAACGTATATATTTCGGATTTTTAAAATTTGGAAAACTAACAGAATGACGCTGCTTTGTAACTTATTTATCGAACAACCCTCGTAGTTTTTCGGGAGTCAGTCGTCGCTTCGGTCAAACGCTTTCCGATTCGCGTCAAACACTCTCTCATAAAGCCAGGTTTTTTCAGTTCATTTATTTGTCCGTTTATTTGTTTTATTTAGTCGTTCGTTATATCGTCCGTTTATTCATTCATTCATTTATTTACCATTTTACATAGTTACATAGTCAAACAGCCAATAAATCAGTCAAACAATCACATTAACTTACTCACATGCATTTTATGCACAAATTCATTCACAAAACTCTTATATAGCTGTAAACATTAATTGCAGTTGCATAAGGATTAACGCAGAATAAATACATAAATACAATATTATTGAAACAGTGTTTTACAGTAACTGCAAAAATACTAGAAATTACGGTATAGAATCAACTGAAAGTAAAGCAAGTGTTAATTGGCCTTTTTTTCTGATGAAATAAATTACATAAATGAACATCTAGGGTTTTCAATACAAGTAAACCGTACACATCCATTCCTTTTACATTTATTCAGAGACTAAAACCACATCTGTTTAATACTCCGTTTACACGATCAAGCAAACATCGAGCAAACGTCAAGCAAATGTATTCAAAATACACGTGCTAATTGCTCGACTTCTGCTCGACGTTTGCTTGATGTTTGTTAGCATTCATCCAGCTAGCTCGACGAGCTATGGTAGGCTAATTAGCATGCTAATTAGAAGGGCGGGCGAGTTGTAATTGAAAGGCCTATATAACACGTGATCAGCTGTGGGCTAAGCCTAAGCCTACATTGAGCCAGGGGGGGGTTCCATCAAGCCTGCTTGATGTTTGTTCGATCGTGTAAAGGGGGCATAAACAAATCGTCGGTGCGTTTTGAACGCCAGCGTTTATAGATCTATGCCAAATTATGTTAGCATGTGTTGTGTTTGCCGCAGCAAAATAACCCTTTCATAAGCTTTTTATTATGCACAAGAATGATGTTTATTTTAATTGCTCAAACAGTCAATATACGTTTTTCACGCTGATTACGTTGTATTACTTACTGAAAAACGAGATCACGTCATATGCTTCTTTTTGAGCCACTTCTTCAGATTTCAACCGACCGTAATAAATGTCGATCTCCAGAAAGTTGTCACTTAAAAATAAACATTATAATCATTTCAATTTATGTAATACAAGTACGATAACATTGACACCAATATGCGCTATACGCTTATAGGTTATAAGTTATCGGCAAAAACCGCCGACAGAGAGCTAAGAAACCCAAAAGATAGGAAATTCGAGAGACACCGAGATCTACTGCAGTAAAAGGAGGTCATGTCAAACACTTGAAACACAATTTTTTGTTCTTTACGGACACTGTAATAAAGGACATTAAAATGTGCAGAGAGACAAACGAACAAGCGTACAATGGCGTGATAAAAGGAGAGCCGCACAATAACATCTTTCGTATCTAATGGTATATTATGTTGAAATTGAGTACAACCTGACAAAGTCTTCGCTGACTTCCACTGTAGTCCGGTAGTTGCTCAGAGCGATCGTCAGCTTGCTCATCGCGTGCGTCAGCACCGACGTCTGGTCCAGTATTTTATCTTTTACCTCATCCATCTTCTCTTGAAATTCGTCGGCGAAATATCGAAAGAGTTGAGAAATGGTAATGACACCGTGTGAGCTGGCGAACTCCGAGAGACTCAAATGGTTCGGCCAGACCGCCCACGTTTCGCTTTCGTCGTAGTAAAAACTATACATCTACAAGTAAACATATTGATTTAAAATGTTTAAACAAAACGTATCATGGTATATTTGGAACTTTAACACATAATATTTATTATAGACAAAAAACAAAGCAACAGCAGCAACACACGTAACGTACTGCTCGAAAATAATAATCCAGCTTATCTGGCAAAAACAGATAAGAACTGAGTATTTGAACGAATAGTTTGACTCAGTGGCTGTTGCTATTAGACCTATAATTAATAACACTACCGTTGAACTTTGGATGTCTACTCTCAGCATTCTCCAGACTGATATTCGTCGCATAAACTGTTCGAGAGACGTGTCGTTGGTGAACATGTAGCGTTGTAGGGAGTTGACTCGCCGTAGAAGGTCAGTGTAGAACGTTACCATCATAGTTTCCTGGTCGTCGAGCCGATAGCTGACTTTGGAAAACAGCGACTGCATCATATCTGCGTATAGTCGGCTGACAGGAGTGGTGACCCTGCTATCTCCGTCAGTAGCGATCATCTGTGCCAACTGTTTCTTAGTGTAGAGATTAGCGATGTAGCCCTTGGCGATGGCTTCCAGCCACTGACCGCCCGACTGGAAGCTGCTCACTATCGCCACTGGAGGTTCGTAGCTGAACCCGGTGGTCGGAGACGACATCAGCTTCAGCTCATCCTCGAAGCTTTTCAGCTCCTCATCGTACGAAGTTAGGCATTTAGACAGGCTGGCCATGTTGCTGCGGAGGTCGGTCATGTTGGTGAATACGACGTAATCGACCTCGGGCGCGGGTAGCATCCCGCCGACCATTGGTATGAAGGAGTCTAACCAGTTGATGTGGTACAGCAGCGACGTGTTGACGTTCTGGAAGAGCGTCGTGCAGTCTCCGATGAGCAGTCGGTCTGGGAAGTAACGCCATCGATGCGTCGAGTTGCAAGCCGCCTTGGCCAGCATCGCTTCAAAGTCGACCATCGTCGTGCCGAGGTAGACAAGCCTCTCACGCAGCAGCTCAAGCCGGTCCTTCTGCGTGTTCGAAATTGACGTCGACTGCGCCCTGATGATGATGAGGTGTGCTTCTGAGAGCAGACTGTCACAGTCCTGCAGCTGGGTCGATAGACCCGTGACCACGTAGCTGACGTGCTTCAAGTAGACATCGGTGAGTACGCCCAGCAAGGACATGCTGTCGGCGATGTGTCCACGCATCAAGTCGCCGAGACTTGACAGCAGTGCTGATACTGCCGTCGACAGGGATGTCTCCGGGACAATCACCTTGAAGTCAATGATACCGCGCAGTTTGCGATGTGCCTCGACGGCGTCTGTCAGCAGCGTCACAGTCTGCGTCATCAGTGACGCTTTCACACGATGGCGCGTTTCAGTGGCGGCGATGAAACGTTCCGGCACGTCGGACGACTGTAACAGCTCGGACAGAACGGTCTTCGTGGACATCTGAGACCAGGATATCGCTGTCGAGAACGAGATCGTCTCACACTCGTTGATGCATTCGCACCGCTTCGACTCCGTCTCGTTGTCCACATGTCCGCTTTCTGCAACCATCGCATACCAACTCGATGTATCCGTCACTGTTTTCTTCAGCTAATCTCTATAACTTTACTTTATTTTGCAATCAATGTTTTTATTGAACGTGTCTCTAACGCACTACAGAAACTAGATTTATATGGATTAACAGCGAACGATTGCATTTCGTTAGTTGTTTCCTGCAGTGGTAGGTACACAGCACGCACAATCCCCAGCGCACCTCAGCCGGCCCTACCCAGTGTAAAGTGTACCGCGTATAGGCTTGACGCTGCGCTGCGGTTGTAGGCTTATATATGCAGAAACTCAACATAACAGTAAAACATTTTTGTAGTGGTCCACGGTTACAGTTTGCATCGAGTCGGAGGTAAAAGGTAAACACGTTCAAGCAGATTAGCAAAATTACACGCAGTGAAAGAAGTAAACAGATTGCGGCGTCATGGCAGGGGGGGCAGGTTCAGAGGCAATTTCCGTCCTCCCCCCTTTAAATTTTAGCATGTCAGCTTGGCGAACAAATTTCATTCAAACGTACACAATGTGCGTGGTCTGCCTAAACATCGCAGATCACCACAGATCATCACCGATCAGCACAGATTAGCTGAGATGGTAGAGTTAGTTAGAGTCAAGGTTAAGATTAAAAGTAGATTTAAGGTTATGGCAGAGTTGGTTAGGGTTAAGGTTAGGATTAAAGTAAGGGTCAGGGTTCGACTTAGTATTAGGAGTCGGGTTAAGGCTAGGGCAAAATTGATCAGCGTTAGGACTATTGTTTAGGGTTAGCTTTAAGTGCAGTGAGTGCCATCTCGGCTGATCTGTGGTGATCTGCGTTGTTTAGACAGACCCCAATTTAAGGCTGATAATGTTCATTTTTGAAAAATGTAAGAGCATGAGATTATCAACACTTACCTGTCTTTTAACGAAAATTTGTAGTTGTACACTGTATGCTGAAAAATTGCAATTTTTGCCTACCTGACCTTCTACTTCACAACGTCGCTGATAGTAATTGTATACGTTTCATCCAGATGTCGACCGTCAAATATCAAAAAGTTATTCAACAGTCGTGTAGTGTCATCGAGTTACTGATAGCCTGTTTTTAACAGACACACTGATAAAAGCTGTTTTAATTTAGACCTAAACGCATTTTAAAAAGAAAAAACTTGCATCACCTTTCCACGGAGTAACACAATAAATGTGGTCACCGATACTGCAAATCTCCAGCGATCCTGCACATACGACCACAAATAGCAAATAAATAAAAATTTCGCAATTAATCTGTTATTAGGTAGTCCAGCTAAACGCAATAAACTTTAACAACTTCGCAGATTTTGTTTTTTTTCATAGCTAATAAAGTGGCTTCGTAAACTAATTAAGCACTATGTTTAAAACAACAAAAGCGACATTTTTGTTGTGAAAGCCGAAGGGCAACCCACCAACTTGTTATTTTTAAATCCATCACAGACTTTAGAAAAACCTTTCGAGAGTACTGAAGCAGCAGTGTATAGCGGTCGACTTCTTTTGTGGTGCTGCATCAGCCATGTCAGAGAGCATTGAAGTCTACCAGGAATAGAGATTATTAACACCACTGGTATTAATTACCTGGCATGTAGTAGTCTTTACAGCCGCAGACTTGCAGCAATGAATCCACTTGGCATTCCATTCCACACCTGCAATAAATTTAATGCAAAAAAAGTTAAAGTAAAGAAATTAGCCAATTTAGCTTCAATTCTTTTAACGTGCCAAGCTCTGAAACAACTGAAACGTCGTTTTAACCTGAGCCAATAGGTTTATTCAAAAATGCGGTCAGCTGCAAACTTATATGATATCACTTACTGTGTTTATTGACTTGTTGGTTTGTATAAAGTGTCAAAATTGAATAAAACGTAAATTTTATTAAATAAAATTGTATGAAAACTGACCAACAACGATCTCTCAACGGGTCAGTGATGTATTATTCACTGGATGCTGACTTACTTGACTTTTGTCCAAACTGACTGATGAATGATGATCAACAGTTATATGAAATGTCAAATGTCACACAAAAAAATCAAAGTTTTGTGTAATATATTTGTGTAATATACTTGCATTAAATTACAACAAATATTAATGACTTAACAAACTAAAAGTATAGCATGTAAAATAAAAACTAAATATCAAAAACAAAAATAAATAAAACTATAACAATTTAGTTAAGTACAACTATACAATATAAACTTGATTGCTGAAGGAACTAGCACGATGACTAAGATGTATTCTGTAAATGTCGCTAGTGTTATGTTTTCTTCGATAAGTCGAAGTCAAAGTCAAATGATTTACGGAAGTCAAATGTCACTGCACACCTGGCTGCCGTGTAGACCTCACTTGAGTTATAATACTGCAGAGGTTGAGTGCCGCAAGATCCATACGGTGGCTCCAAACTTATCGACTACAAAAGTTTTAAACAGCTGTGCCAAACAACACCTTGCACTCCGTACTCTAGACTTAATACAACAGTACAACAGTTGTACACAGAGTAGAACATTATAGGGTGTTTACACGATCCAGTAAAAGTCCAGCAAACGTCTAGCATTAGCACGTGTATTTTGAATACATTTGCTGGAAGTTTGCTGGACGTTTGCTGGATCGTGTAAACACCCTATTACGGGCTACGGCCTGCCGTTTCGGCGCGATAGTTACGGCGCCATCGGTACGGCGCTCGCCGTTACGGCACTGGGACGATTCGGCGCTAGGACAATACAGCGCTATCGTTATGGCGCCAGACGTTACGGTGCTAAACAACGAGAGCGGACCGTCCATGAATCCAAGGGCGTCCAATTTCGTTCAGCGCCAGAAAGCAACCTTATCCCCAAGTCTGCAGTTGTTTAAAAGCAGCATATAAGAAATATCGTGGAGTTGATACACTCAAAGACGTCTTTGAAAATGTTGCATTTCGCAACATCATCGCTTTTGTCAAAGATATTAACTTCTACAATTGTATATAATGTTGTTTTTACACTAGCTTAATAGTCATTACTTATCTAGTTTTTAACTTTGTTTTTATTACATATAATTACTGCTTTTAACTGCTTTTAATCATTTATGGCACTAAATGGCCTATTATGTGCCGATGTGCCGTTAAGAAACAACTCAATCACTCATTCATTCATCATCAAGTCGCACCACCTGCCAGTATAAGATTTAAGTTTAATTTCAACCTGTGTTACATCAAAACTTTTCATAAGTGATGAAAACCGTGTATCGATTGAAGTAAACACTCAATAAAGTAAATCTGTTTGCAGTGTCAGCTATTAGTGAAGTTTGCTACTCACTCTGTAATAGTCAACGGCAGCCAGAGCGTGTTTTCCCGGTTCAATGGAAAATCCGAGGTCGGAGACCAATGGAATATCGTTCTGGTTGTGGAGGTAAACCTAACATTAAACGTAACAAAATCAATTTATAAGCAAACTAAATTGCAACGAGACAGCTGATACTTTTCACGGCTTTATAATTCGACGACGCATGTAAGCCCATCCCCAATATGACAAGTAATTTGAGCAAAGCTCACGTGACGCGCGATAGCAACGGTCCTGCCACCTGGCAATCAGTGTACAGTATGCAATAAAATAACAATGCGTATTAAAAAGTACCCACATTTGACCCCTCCGTACAAACAATTCCTTGAATTTAAAAGGTCGAAACTTAGATTGTCAAAAATGTACGTTTTATGCTAAAAATTTCATACGCAGGTTGTCTAGGTTTATCTGCAGCCATTTCGGCGCATTTTACTCTTGAAATGTGTACCGCAACTAAAAGTTAAAAAAATCATCAAAACTAATTAGGGCTCAAGGTCATTCAAAGTTATTAGTGTTGACATCATTAAAAAGGTTGTCACCAGTGCTTGTTATGATAAGCAGCATGTCTGTGCCTAACTGCAACTGTTTTCACGCTAGACCAGCCAACACCGGTAAAATAATTACTTTATAAAAAATTCACTAAACCCCCCCCCCTTTTGGGAAGGTTTAAAGTCGTTCAAGGTCATCGATTTTGATAAAATTATAAAAGCCCGTGACCAGTCCTTGTTATGATGATCAACATGTCTGTACCTATCTGCAATTGTTTTCACACTAAACAAGCCAATAGCGGCAAAATAACGCCTTTTTAAAGAAAGTACTCCTCTTTGACGTTTCCGTTCAAGAGGAAATCTTTTACCCACGGGCACGAAATTTCGTCACGATAAGCTAGAGTTTTTGGGGGCAGCGCACAGTAAAGATTTCGTGATCCTAGCTTTCACCGTTTTGATACAATACAGCAGTGTGACCGACAGACAGACGGACGGACAGACGGACAGACGCCCAGGCCATGGCTAAGACGCGCCAAGCATTCTGGTATTGCGCGTATAACAAACGTTTAACAATGTGGCTCATGTGTTAATAAGGCTGTTTTGCCAAGCGATGAGATACATAATACATATTGCCTGTTATCGATGTACTACGCATATTCGTTAGAACATTTTTACATACCTTTGCACTAATATTTTAGCCGCCGACGATCTTTCGTGACCAAAACATTTTATGCGGCCTGTCAAACATTCTAAGCGATTTCGCTATAGTTACTCATTTTCCGTCGCGTGGTCTGTCGTCTGCTTATCGTCTGTCACACTCGTGCACTTGTTCGACGAATTCACATGCCATTTGGCGAATACAATTGCGGGATTCAATAACACAGTGTGTTAGATGAAGAATTTCTGACCCCCCCCAAAAAAAAAAACTGGAAATGTTTGGGGGTTAAGCCCACTATCCAAAAATTGCACTTGCCTACTTATGATTTACCAGGGAAAAAACCGATTAGCAATTTCGCTTGTTAACGAATGACTAATCATGTGTTAGCTTCACACGTAACAATAAGTATATCTTCAAGCGTTTCTGTCAAAAAGTTGCTTTGAAGATTTATTACTTTTGCAAACAGAAAACAAACCGTTTATACGTGGTATAAGCAGAAACCAAAAATTAAAACATTTTTACTTGCAGCCACAAACTAAGCCAAATAATTTTTATAACTTTATGTTATGTTACTAACTAAATACAGAGTATTAGAGTAGATGTAACGGCTACAACCTTTAAAAAAACAACGTCTATATATAGACTTACGAAAGCCTGAATGCATAAACACGCAGAGTTCTAGGGTTAATTCACCAACTTGCCTTCACGCCGGAGTCCAGGTCCGTGTACGGAATGTTTTCGTATTTCTGTAGATTCAGTGTCAGTCGCAGTCCAAAACGCGGACCTGGACAAATGACAATGACGAATCCTGTCACTGCCCAAGTCAAATAAGTTGTTAAAATCTCGTTTCACGTCAATTAATTACGTTGCACCAACCCACTAAACTTTATACATTTGTTTTAATAAAAAAACCAATTGATCTGTAGCAAATAGTAACAACTGGTAATGAGATCGTAAGTAACAACAGTTGGTAATTAAATTCTTCGTCTAAATTGTAAACAGCACCTGGTAGAGCGCAAAACTCCGCCGAAAAGGAAAACTGCCACGTTTCATTTTTGGCTGTCCATAGGAATCGCAAGAACAAATTTTAAAAAACACACACACACCACACACACAGATTCAAAATTTCCGGAACCGCCCAGCGAACAGCCAACAGTTTTAAATCCTCATTACTTAATTAGTCAAATAAAACATAAATTACACGAGTTACCAGTTTCAGTTGAATACAAAATTTTATTCGGTCCGGGGTTGAACGTGTAGCACAGCCCCATGTCAGTCAGCGAGTTGGAGATATGCTCCGGTCTACACGAATCTTTATTCCATCTGCAGCTGCAGTATTATCAACAAACTAAAACAAAGTAGAAATGCATTTGTATGTTATTTCTGCAAGCTTTCAACAATATGCCGCGATGGCATTTTTTGTCTCACGATACTCCTACGAGGGTCGTTCAATAAATAAGTTACAAAACAGCGTCATTTTGTAAGTTTTCCACATCTAAAAAATCTGAAAAACACGTTTTGTGTGGAATTTCATTCTGAACATGTGTAGAAATTTTTTTGATGATGACGTCATTATTGTGACGTCATTTGTTTACAGAACACAGTCTACACGTGTATTATTTTCCCCACCAAGAATCTATCATAACTCGCAAGTGACAAACAGCATATAAAGAAAAAACTTAAATAAATTTAACAAGCTAACGCCATCTGTTTAAATGCTAAAGACTAATGTATACATTACACAATACCGGAAACGGTTTTTTTATTTGCTTACGCTTGCAAACTACAATGAAAGTGATTACCTGAATATGAACTGATCTTGTTGATGTCCCATTTTTAACGTTTCCTGGAGAATATTAGATTCTAAAATACGAATATGACAATTATGACAATGTCAGACGCAGAAATAATAATTAAAATTTAAACTGAATTTTCTAAACATTTTGAAATAAAATAAAGCCTTTAAAAGCAATGGCATCACCATGTGCTAAGAAAAATGTTACTGAAAGAAAACGCAAATTGGGCACGTCACATTTAGTGACCAACGTTGATGCAACATTAACATACTTTTCTGGTGATTTAGACAAAATGTCGTTACAACCATAGAACACCACCATACTGTAGGCTAGCACTAGGCGTGTACACCATACCTTTCGACAACTCTACAAATACTGCGTTGACGATCACAGATTAAGTGTTGTTCGTAATTTTTGTCAAATATATTTTTACACACACGGACATATACAAAGAACGCACTATGAAACCACAATTTCCATAGCGATTGAGAATAAGTGTTAATACGTAGGCCTACTTGCACATTTACAATTAAAATGTTTACTAATATACTGCGCTTGCCTCTGGTTTCATTCAGTAGCAATTCCTCAAAAGCAGTCATTGGCAGTCGACGGCCAAGCTCGGCACCATAGCTGATTGTTCGCCCAGAGAAATGTTCGCCATCAAACGAAGGGGCTTTTCCTGCTGCACAACACATCGCAATCAACATTTAACGCTACATCGTTGACCGACTGGTACAAACGATGTATTTAACCTGTAACTATTTTTTAATCTGTGTAAGACATCCCACGAAAAATTCGGAGAGAAGTTAATGTAGCATAAGCTACAATAAACCAGCGTGAAAAATAAAACGAGCAATGTCTAAACAACAGCCCTGAACCAATCGATCAAAATCACGTACAAAGATGGACAACCGTTAACCTGCGCTCGACAATTTACAAAGCAAGCGGACATAAAAAGATTAGCATTAAGCTAAGCGTAGGAGCCTATCTGTCCAACAATGATCAGTGCACTGGAAAGATAAGTACTTTACTTTAGAGAGTCATACTAACAAAGACGAAAAACGTTAAAAGCGCGTTTTATATAATATGATATATGATGAATGATTTGCACTAAAAAATTAGTAAACAAGCTTTCAGTTTAATCGAGATCATAAACGAAAAAACTACAAACGTTTTAAACAAAAATGAAATTAGGGCAATTGAGATAAAAGTAGTGATATGTATAGAACGGGTAGTTTACCAGCGAAGCAAGGGTCGATGCTGACGACGTCGACGAGCACGTACTCAGCGCTCGTCGTTACACCTGTCTTTTTGGCTACCAGCTGAATCGCTTCCACGTCGTAACTGAGAACAAACTCTGCGTAGTTCCACCTTCCGACATTTCGCTGATCCGTATACTTAAGGCCGTCCAGGCGCGATGCTTCGGCTCTGCCGGCATGAAGCGTGTAGACGACCAGTTCGAGCCGCGGCGAAGAGATCTGATACTCGAACGTGAGGCATCTGCCCGGGCCAGTCACCGTTACAGGAATCTCCAACACCGCGTCGCCCGTGCCAGAACCAAACGTGGCTTTCAGATAATACACTGGACAAAGTAGCAGTGCTTATAAAACACTAAAACAGTATCGTATTTCTTTTCATGTCCGATTATTACGCGGCATCGCTGAAGGCTATTGCAACAACTGTTACCGTAACGTGGTCTATATGTCTGTCCGTTTTTCCGTCTGTCACATTCATGTACCGTGTTAAAACTGTCAGGCGGAATAAGATGCTATTTAAGAGAAAAACTTGAGCAGCGCAGAACAACATTGCATCAGACAACCCCCGTCACCGCGTGAAAATTTAAAGTCGGACCTACTAGACGAAGTTTTCAAGCACTTAACGTTAGCACCATGTAGTGTTCAAGTCTCAGGCGTAGGCTTGTAAACAATGTAAGTGACATGTTGAATCTGATATCGATGTTTCTGGACAGGATATGACGTGTAATTGGACAGCGTGACTAAAGTGCCTGATCAAATAAATATTTTTCACGTTGCAAAGTCGAGCGCCTTACTTGTCGTCGCGCAGTTATTGTAATACGCCAGAGGCTTTCAGACAGCAAATTAGTTCAGAATTAAAGTCTGCTTCTATGTTGAAATGATCTTCATGGGCGTTAACATCTACGACGACTCTTTGAAAAGCGATGATCTCGTCAGTCCTCTATGATCCACTCGAGAAAAAGCCACCGTTATTACTACTGCTGTTGTTTGGTTGGTGCTAATATCACAGTCAGTTTTGACAAAAATTACTGGAGGATGAAAATACAGATTATATGTGAATGGCCATTACGTTTGCAGTGCGGAATGTCGCAGAATTCCTTCTCGACCTCTTCGTCCGTGGTGTAGCACCACGGCCGTGCGTCGACGTACGCGGACATGACCGGGTTGCGACAGTAGTTGGCGACGTCGTCCAGCGTCGCCGTCGCATCCCACGAGTAATCCGCGAAGTACTTGATGTCGTCATACGAGTGAGGGTGAGGCCATTGCTCGGCCCAGTCCTGACACGCGAGTCCAGACAGAGTTCGACTAGCCTCGCCGACGTATTCCTGACCCCAGCTTGAGCTCATGCACTGATCGTCGAAAACTTCCCAGTCGATTTTTCCTAACAAACAACAGCAAATACTTCTCACACAAGCCGTGATCGTTACAAGCCATTTTATTCCCATTTTACACACAACAGTTAATCGACCTGGCTCCACAAAATATCTAGACAAAACGTTTTATCGGAGGCTCTTCACCTTGCAGCTTGAGTCTCAGTACTCATGTTGATAACGTTAAAAGGCGTTTCTAAGATTAGCTAAATTGGTATCGTAGATTGTAATAATACAGTCGACATCACAGCATTCGTTGTAATTACTTACTTGTCGAAGTGTCCGAATACTCTTCGGCAACAATTGCCCATCGACACCAGAAGGACGACTTGTCAACAAAACCACAGCTTTCAAAGTCGTCCCAAAGACACCAATTAAACTCCAACAAACGATCTATAGATTCATTCCAACAAACACACGTGATACATGCAAACTAGTAAATGCAAGCCCATAGCCAAAGAGGTTCGATTAAACACTTCAGTCAACTGAAACCAAAAGACGTTTCACACAAAAAATAATTGAAAAGCCACTATCTGACAACATTTTTCGAGATCGAAAAACGCTTGTGGCCGGAAATTTCTGGATTACACTAAGTGAAAAAGTGTACCGATGAAAAGTTGAACATCTCGCAAAAATGTGCAGCTTGAAAAAATAATGTACCATTCAAATGAAGACAAAGACAAAAGACGGAAGGACAGATTTTGTGACGTGACTCATTGCTAACGAAAGTTGTCAGAAGATAATGAAAAACATCTTACCAAAACAGCAACATAGCTATTAAATTTAATGGACTTGCTGCTGGAGAAAAACTATTAACGACGCTCAGGAAACATTCACAAGGTGGCAGTGCCAGTTTGACAAAATACTAACGACGACATCGGTCGTACGAATAAAATTATTGTTATATTCAAACTAACGGCCACATCACAATACAAACATCCTTTAATAACTTACCAGTGCTGTTGCATTGTTGGTTTTGTATGTCGACGTTTCGAATGACGGTTCCTTGAGACACGTAGACCACAAGCTGACTGTAGCTGGTCTGTGTCGCGTCAACTTGGACTTCGAATACAGTTAACATATCAGTCGCAACCGTTTCACCGACGACGTTGTCGACAGCATAAACTGTCTTCGTGCTGGTGTTTGTCAGAAGATCCACGGACACATGGAACGTTGCCGGGACTGACAGATTCAATGATATGCACAACCAGTCATTGCTGATTGGCGTTACCCTTGAAACCCATTCACCTTGGTACGGAGCCACGTTTTGTTCATTTGAACGTGAGAAAAGCTGCAACGAGTAACCTAACAACAAAATGCATATGACACGAGTTATACAGTAAAACGTTCAGTCAAAGTATCAATCGGTCAATCAGCCGGGCAATTAAAGCAAACAACTCCAAAAATATTAAAGTTTTTTAAACAAAAATTTACGTTTGCCTATAACAATTATATTTATAAAGTCTTGCAAAATGCGAGCATCGATGTGTGCTACGAAAACAATTAGGCCTATACGTTTAAAACTCAAACAATGTTGTCAATCTAGTAAGTTCAAAAGCTATAAAAGATTTCTTAGAATTTATTTATTAGCTGAACAGCAAACATTTCTAGAATGCTAGTAAACTTTATTATGTGTAATGGGTAGTTCATGTCAAAAAAACGACTTCAAAGACAAAAGTAGTTTATAGGGCTAGTATATGTAAAAACCCAAATTATTAGTATTTGCCATTGTTTAATCAAGTTACAACTACAATTACAATTGTGTAACAAACACATTCTTGTACATTCCACAGAGATGTGCTGCAGATGAGGTCATACCTTCTACAGACGTTGAAACCGAGTACGATATCTTAGACATGTATGCTGCAATCTGCGATGGGATTTCTAGCTTGATAATTCCTTCGCTGGAGAAAAGTTCAAGCTCGTAGTTGCATTTCCACGGTGTAATTTCGACCTCACTAATGTCGAATTCATTTTTTATTGCTTCAAATACCTGTAACAATTTTATTAACAAAAAATAGCAAGAAGCGTAGATCATAATAAACATTCACACATCCATGAAACAAAAATTCATTTGTAATTAAAGAAATTAAAATACGCGTCTTGTTTGCCACACAGTGGACCATTTCAGCACTGGGCATAACATTTTGGCGATTTTTTATATTTGCGGTACCCCCATATCAAAAAGTGCACGAGACCTTTCGAGCCAAGACCGAGACGTTAAGGATTTTGTCAGAGATGAGATTGAGACAAAACGTTAATACGTTTCGAGACAGTCTCGAGACCAATTCGTCGAAACCGAGACCACATCTTTGTCGTATGTAAAAAGTAAGCTGATCGTAAAACATGATCATGTTGGCCTATTTTGTTGTTTACACAAAAGAAATTCTCAACAAAATATAGGCAATACGTTTGTACGTTGATTCAGCACGTGTTTGCTAAAACGATTCGCGTAATTAATTTGAAATGTTCACCGTTTGACATTTGACACTCAAGTATCTTGTCAACTGTGTTAGTCTCACACTGCTACTGAGTTTTGTTTGTAAAATGGCGGGTTAAAGCAGGTCGTAAATTACCTGCTGCCGGTTACGATGTGGCAATAACAACTTATAATCTGAATAACATAGTTAAACTAAAGTATAAAAAAATCCTCATAGCAACTTCACACGAACTTGGTCATTATTTAAACTAGCAAACTCGGTGACAAACCAACCGTTATTTCAAATTCCTGCCCGTAGAAGTGTGTTTCGCACGTAAAGTCAATGTTGACGGTGACTGATGCATTTCCATTCGTCAAGAAATACACGTAGTTGTCAATAATGAGCCGATTCGGTGTAATAACTCCAAAGTTGTCTCTTCGAATGTATACATCTGACACTACAATAGTTACCATAATTTCTTAATGACAATTACACGGGTTATAATACTTATTAATGTTAAGTTGCCTGCGTTTTATCCGATCGCCGAAGACGAAAATTACTTTTGTGCAAAAGCGTCTAATTAGCAAATTAAATCAAATGTTTATTTATTACAAAATTTAAAAAAATATGCTTGCTAAATAATATGATTGCGATGAAATGTTAAGTTAACGTTTGTGTAACGTAAAGGTACTTTGATAGCTATTTGTTAAATAAGCAACTGAGACATATGAAATAATTCGGCAGTGTTTGAAAAGCACTGATACTGTCCACAACAAAAAGTGTTTACAACACTGAACTCAAGATATTATCACCAGCTCGTTTACGCCAAAGCTCAAATGCCCATTCAATCACAGTGCAGCACGGTAGTGCTGACACTGTTGTAAGGGCGATGAACGTTAAGTATAGGAAATGGCGTTTGGGGGGTCCTGTAACTCTGAAACCCCTTAACCGATTTCCATAAAACTAGGTACCAGTAATCAAGTCGCCTACTCGACCGCACATGCAAAATTTGGTTACAATCGGTTCAAAGGGGGCGTGTCTGCGCATGCGCGAAATTCGCCGTTAGGCGTCTTTTTTTCTTTTTTTCTTTCGCACAACTACAGATCAGCCCGTTGGACCGACCGACGCCGCTAATGGCTCAAACGAAGCGTCCTGACGCCGGACACATTCCTTATATATTTTCGATCAAATTTTTTAAAATTCACCTTTTTATGCCCCAATTAAAAAAATTGAACACTTACATTACAGCCTATGGGGACTTCAAAGCGGCATAACTCGGTCCTTGTAAAAGATAATTGCGCATTCACTGTGTTTACCTACCCCTTATTTTTGGGGTCGGGCAATCTAATGGTGTTTTTTTTAATTTACCCCCTAATGATCCCTGTTGTCACAGCAACCATTCAAAAGTTGAAAAGTTTGCATTACAGCCAATGGAGAGTTCAAAGCGGTATAACTCGGTTCCCGTAAGAGATAATTGCGCGCTGTTTGCACCTATCCTTTATTTTTAGGCCCGGGCTATCCGACGGTGTCACTTAAATTTCTCCACTGCCGACCCCCGTTGCCTTAGCAACGAATTTTGGGACAAAATTAACTATAACTTGGCCCACGTTAAAGATAATTGCGCGCGGTTTGCACCTACCCCCTATTTTCGGGTCCGTGCTATCCGACGGTGTCATTTAAATTTCTCCCCTGCCGACCCCGTTGCCATGGCAGCGAATTTTGGGACAAAATCGACTATAACTCGGCCCCCGTGAAAGGTGATTGCGCGCGGTTTGCACCTACCCCCTATTTTCGGGCCCGGGCTTTTCGATGGTGTCATTTAAATTTGTCCCATGACGACCCCTGTTGCCATGGCAACTAACCGTTCTTATACAAAGACAAAATTGGCTGGAGCAGACATTGTTACATCACCCAGAATTTTTTCTTTGCACCGACTACCTTTACCCGCCCGGAGGTATTCTGAAAACAGTAAATAAATTTACTGTCATAAAATCAAATACCAAAAATTTGGACGTATCTTTCTACCATGGCCATTGGCATTCACTGCAATATACGTGGTGTCAGCACGGACTGGTGTACTACATTGTTTCAGCTTGCGACTTCTGTTTTTGTATTTTTATTTCAAGTATTTAGAATGGCTAGTCTTGTAAGGGCCAGTCTGGAATTTAACACGCGATAATATCGCCCCAAAACCATTTTTGCTGTTTTCGAGTTTTAACTCATATCGCCTTTACACAGCTGTGTAAACTGTTAAAGTTTTTTTGCTCTAATGTCTCGGTATCGTTCGCGGCACATGGCGTTATACTAGTCGACAGACTTACTAAATAAACGGCTGATTGACTATATAAAGCAGCTTTACATAAATGCGACAATCGCTCTTACATGTTCCGTTGATGAACGTCGGCAAGTCTTTTGTATTGACCCATTGAGTGCCTGGCGACCAGCTGATTGTTCTCGCCAAACACAGGTCATTGACGTCGCAGTCTGACAACAACATCAACTGCACCATTATTTATTATTATCATCACATCATCATCACAGGTTTATTTCAGGCAACACGGCCCATAGCAAACACAAATAACACAAAGTTACACACACACAAAAAAACACTCACAAACACGCAAACATATATACACGGTAAGTAAAAGAAAAAAAAGAAAAAACACACAAAAAGGTAAAATACGTATAAGCCCACATCATAAAACCAAATTC